>JGI24214J29971_1013166_pt1 | contig 21918 bp, 24 predicted proteins | sample EnhBio_Anaerobic_3_FD_29971 | JGI IMG/M metagenome (IMG submission 29971)
CAATAGCGGAGCATGCGATTTCTTACCAAAAACACTCTCATCTTGGTTCTTCAGCTGCTGCTTTTAAGCAGTTTAAGTGTGGGAGTGCTGTCTATCTCGAACAAAGTGCTTTACCCAGTCAGTTCCAACATGGGATTGAAGACAGATTATTACTTGTCTTTTACTCCTGATCTGACTTACTCTCTCTCTGATCTGAACATCAAACTCTAGATCCCCATCCAATACGATCTCTCACAGATCACTAATGAAATGGAATGTTACATGTCTCCAACTGGTAAAGTCAATACATATTAAAAAATGTCAAGCGATATTTGCTTTACTCAACCATACACAAATACCAGTTATAGCATTGTCGGAGACATCATTATCAAAGTTAATGCCTTGAGTTCAGCTACGCCTTTGCATTTTGTTTTCAGAAACATTGTAAATCCACTTTCTGACTCATCGTCATACTTTGGTCTCGAAATAAGGTCAGGCACTCATCTCCTTGAATCAGATCGACAATTTAGGATGTTGACATTTACTCCTGATTTTGCATTCTCTACAAACGCAATCTCAATCACAACGAATCCTCTTGTAGCTGTGGCTGGCCAAGGAACAACTTACTTCTTTAAGTTCAGGACCGATATTGCTGCATTGACATCAAATTATGACATCGATTTATAAAATATGGAAATTAGAATGGTCTTACCACCTTAATACTCCTCAACAAATGCAATCTGTTCTTTGATGCAATTGAATACAATCACAGGAACATATGCTGCAATTCAGGTTGAGACTGCCTCAACTCCATCCAAATCTTTTTCAATTGAATGCAAGAAAATCAGGAATATAAAATCATCCTTTATTTATGCAAACCCAAATGATGAGCTTTATTTGAAAATTGAGAACGTTTAAAATCCAGTTTTTAGTGACACTTTTTCTAACTTTTACATCTAAATTTCTAGAGGAGGAAGAAACCAAATTATTTAACAAATTTAATTTTCATCTTTGATACAAATTTAGCCATAACAATTTGATGGTGAAGTTAAACAAACTCACATGATGAGAAATGCCACAACGGAATACTTTTTTTACTTTACTCATGACTTGGATTATTCAAATAATTCTAAAATTAAAGTTACAATCGGAAATAATTCTTTCTGGAAGATCAATGAAGTCAAACTTATGTTCGGTTTTACCAATCCTATCAATTTTACTTCTGTCATCAAGAATTCTTTGACTTAATCGTATGCTGAAATCACAAACTTTGGATTGGCCTCAAAATAACTTCAACAAGTAATTTCTTTGAATTTGACATCTTCAGATGTAATTGGTGATCAAAAAGTCAAAATTTAAAGCTTCATTGATGATAAACTTTCAGGAGTCTGGAATGGTATTGTTCAACTAAATTCAACTTGGGGTTCTTTCAACAGACTCAGTTTCAGTGCTGTTCAGCAACCTGTAAAGTTACCTGTTGGCAAGACAGGTCCTTTGGAATTCACTTTATTTTTAAACTATGAACTTCCTGAGTCTCAAAACATAGAAAATGGTTCAATGATTTTTTCTTTCACCCCTCCAATTCCCACACCAGACCCTGATATTTATGGTAAAGTGAAATGTTACTTCAAAGCAACAATGCAAGCAGCAGATTGTATTTACGACAACTCAGACCCTACCAAAACGAAGGTCACAATCATTTCTCCACCTTTCACTGAGTTTCAGTATTCATAAATTCCAATTATAATCACAACTTAAGGAGGTATTGATTCAGAACATGAGGGATTAACCATCAGTCCAGTAGTTTAACGGTATAAGTTTGATGTGTAATTTTTCCTTTACAACTCTTCAACTATCCCCTCTGAAGTGCTGTATACAAACTGGTTGGCTGATGCAATTTAGCTTCCAGGATCTTTGACTGGGAAGTCTCTTTCATGGTAATGCAATTAAGTTACTGCTTTACACTTTAATTTGATAACTCCTTTGATGATAACTCCTTAATAAAGAATGATGTTCCATTTTATGCCTGATTCATTTGGAAGATCGGCTTGGCATTCTACTTTGGGTTATGTTGCTGATAAAATATACAAAGAATTCCCATGTGTCGTTGTAGGTCTCCCTGGTCAGAGAATCAAATGCGACCTTTATACTTACGTCAATACTGTTGGGCCATACAACAAGCTTCATATTAACAGCAAGTCATTGGCTCCATTTATCATGCTTTATGGATTCGTAACTCCTGTTCCTACAGGTTCAAATATACAAATTTATTTACCTGGAATAAAGTTATCAAATAATCTCAGTGCTGGTGCAGTTGTAAGTTTCAGTATTTTGCAATAAACTCCAGGTGACACTGAACCTTACATTGAGCTTTATCACCAAAATATTAATATCTTCAATACAATTGCAGCCCCAAGTATTGTTTCATCGCCTTCATTTACCAATGTCCCTCAAATTTAAGTTCAGACTTCGAATTTATACAGCATGAGCTGGAACCCAGTTAACAATGCAAACGTTGCATTCATCAGGTATGAATTCACTCAAGAATTACCATCGATTGACACTTTGTGGGGAACTTGTTCAGGAACATGTTACAGTTCTGGATATCCTAACAACTGGATGGTCGAAATTCCTGCAGCAGGTGCTTCTGGTTCGGTTACATCTCCACATACATTAACAGGAACTGTTCCAGTACTTTCAATGCCTTACATTAACAGCTTATTGTACCCATTACCAGTCAAGGTGACAACATATTCAGCGACTGGCCAGACATTGTAAAGAATCAACATCATTCATGAATACATTCCACAAACTATGACAGGCACTTTCAACTTACTCGATCCAACATCAACAATTTACTCAGGTCTTAAACAATGGTATTAAGTTGGATTTAGTTCATCATTAGGAACAACAAGTGAATACCCATTCATCAAACTTAAATTAAGTTCTTAGCTTCAATTTGCCGATCCATAACAATGCGAATCATTGACTATTTTAGCTTATAATGAGACTGGTATTGAGTGCATATTGGTTCCAGGGACAAATAACCATGAGCTTTTGGTTTATAACATAAAAAGTATTGACCCAAGCACAGGTTATGACATAAAAGTAAGGTTAAGAACAACAGCTGATGACCATACTGTTAACATCAATCCGACAATCGATGTTTACGTCCATCATAATCAATCAATTGTGAATGCATTTGACCAAAGTTTCGTTGAAGATGTCATTGGCGTGCCTTTAGTGCAAGTTCAGACTCCAATTAAAGCCGCACCATAATAATTCACCATTCACAATCCACAGGTTCTAAATGAGGAAATAAGAGTGAATTATATTGGAAGGTTATTTATCGATTTCCAATCATCAGTTGATATGACAACCAATTTGAAGATTACCTTCCCCAATCACAGATACAACACTGGGTTTTGGAATACACAGAATGGTCCAACCTATGATCCAATGGTATGCATGAACAATGGAGTCAGATTTTATTGTCAACAAACTTATGGGCCATTGACTGTTGTTATTAATTCAGCAATTATTAAGGCAGGTTCAAACAGACTTTAGCTTGATACTGAGTATGTCGCTCCTTATAATGGAATCGTTTTCCCTGCTTTTGCTGGAAATTATTAAATTCTTATGTCAACCATTAACCCCGTCACTAATGTTGAAACTACCCAGCATTCATTTTACGTGTACATTCACCCACCTTCACTTGAAGATATTTAAATTGAATCAATTGTCAAGGATATCAACACTTAATCCGTTTATTTGGTTAATTTTACCATCGCTGATGCTCTCGCCATTCCATTGGCAAACCATGCTGTCGGACTGTATTCGAGAATTTTCATTTAATTCCCAACAATGATAAATGGACAAAGGGTATTTTTGGATAATTTAGGAGGTTATCAAGGTGTATTGAACTAAAGAGTTGGATGTTCATTCCTTACAGGAACTCAGTATGTAGTACCTTAGGCTACAAAATGGCTTGAATGTAGACTGATTCCACCTGAAATTCCAGGTGCTCCTGTAAAGGTCTAAGTCATAAATTTCGATGCATTTTCAGCTATTTTAGACAGTATGGGGTTGTTCATTTTTAAAGTATGGAACCCAGACACTGCTTTGAACTCATTCGAAATCAAAGTCAAAATAAATAACTATGCGCCAACAGGATAAGTCTTTCCTATCTTTGAATCTGATTATGTCGTGTTCCTTGATCCAAGAAGTGAAAACCTCAGTCCAACTAACAAACCCTCATCTGAAGGATAAATGACAAACTTCTTCAACACTGCTTTGGATGTCGGAGATGCAGGTACCATTCAATTGAAAGCTTAAACCATCAACGCTGCTACAATCCTTCCATTTTACATGTTAGTGAAATTGCCCAAGTATTTACCCATTGCCAATGAACAACTCACTCCAGCCTTTGCAAGCTGTCCCCCTTCAAACTTTGAGTATTGCGTGTCATCACCAGATGTCAACTACGCTTTAGTAAAAACAATCGTAAATCAATCTTTCTTTACAATCAACGTCAAGGATTATCCTTTAGGAATCAGTCAAGTCGACAGTTACTTTTACTCAATGGTGGTTGAAGAAGGAAGATGGGCAGGAAATATTTAACACATTATCAGTTAGGAAAAAAGATGGCTTGATATTCGGGGTGACATTACATTCGGATTTATTCAGCCTGTGGGATTGATAGAAAAGGCAGTTATTTTAAAGTAAAGATTCCATGTTGCGATTCAATTTACAACAACAAATTACATTCCATAAACGGGAACAATTGAGATAAGTTTTCCCACTTCAGTAACAAAAATTTATCCTTACTGTCGAAGTGCCTTTGCCAATGGTTCAGCTTTAATATCAAAATCAGGAAGCTCAGGATAAATCGGTTGTGATGTCCAAAACACAAATAAATGGGTCATAACAGGATTCACAGCAGTCCCACCCCTTTCATCAATAATGATAAGCGGTTATATCGACCTTCCTTCAACTTCAGGTACTTTAGGGTCAGCTGAAATCATCACTTACACGGATAATCATCCCACTGACATTTATACAAATGGATCTCAAATCGATTATTGTTTGGCTAATTTTAATTTGTACGTCTAAAATGTGCTTGCCATGAATCCAAATTAAAATGTCTTCTTAACTCAAAGAGATGTTGTAAGGGCAAATGATGTTGCTGACTTCAGAATATTGTTCAAACTTTCTGTTGCCTTGACCACAACAGGGTACATTAAAATGGATTTCAGTAAGAAAGATATCAATGGAATGACTGGAGGATTTTCATTCACTCCAAGTGAAAAGAAAGTGTGTGAATTTATTGACATCGTTACAGAAACCAGGGTTGGATGTCAAGTGACTGCAGAATAAGACCTTGCGAGTGCCGGTTAGACATATGTTCGATTCACAATGAGGACTTTTGAGGATCTTCTCACTACAAATACTTATGAATTACGTTTGACCACTCAAAAATATTCATACCCCACAGCACCTGAAGGCATTCGATACCCTTCAGTTCCATCAACTTACAAAATATAAACAAACATAAAGTACAGTTCATCATCCGCACAAGAGACAAACCAGCATCTTTACATGGACGTGTATGGTCCTGAGTTTACTAACGTGAAAGTAACCCAATACAATTACATTCAAAACAAATACAACCCTTACTGGTTTGAAATACAGCCATCAGTAACAATAACAACAAAACATCAAATAATCATTGAGTTCCCAACAAAATCAAATGATGGGGTAACAAACTTGTTCAGTGATAATTTAGGGTTGACTGAGTACAAGAGTGGGAACTAAATCGCAATGGATATCTTCGAAACTACTGTTGGAGGGATAATCAGAGGGAATGATTTCATGAAGTGTCACATCCATCATGGTAGTCAAGCGAGTGGCATTCCTGTTAAAGTTGTTTGTGGTGGTTTTCTTGCTGCTATTACTTCAGCTGATACCTTAAGATTTGCCATTGGAATCGTCAACCCCATCATTACAGGAGCTCAAGTCTCCATACCTTTGCTAATTTATTCACATGATCCTTACTTATTCACAAGGACTCAATTCAATCTCGTTAATGGAGCTGGATACGTATTCGATAAGTCCAACTTTTTGTCAAAATTAGGATACCCAGCATCCACTTCGATGCAGCAATAAACTCCCAATGATGACTTTTTAATCGGTGCTGCACATACATTCGATTTGTTGGCAGGTGATGCTTTTGTAGTTAAGTTTGGCTTCCCAATCAGAGTGAATGGAAAAGTCACTGGAGGCTGTGTCGATGCTGCTACCAAATCAATCGTTTATGGTGATGCTTATTACCATTAAAGAATGAGGACAGTAGTCTGTAAAATGACTGCCTTATTAGCAGCTGATAGCACTCCTTCTGCAGTCACTCTGGCCATCAAAGGATTCTACACTCCATGGTATTTCTTATCTTCCAGTTAACAAAAAATTTACGCCATTGCTCATTATTACTCAACGACTTCCTCTGAGTTTGTTACTTACACAGACACACCTGGTCCATTCCCTAATCTCGCAGCAAGATGGCAGTTTGCACCTCCTGCTCTTTTCACCATGGTACCAGTCCTCGGACATAACACCTTATGTCAAAGAGATGACTATACTTTTACAGTCCAACTTTAAACATCATTAACTGCCTATAAAAACCTTCAATACACAAAATTAGTTGGTATCGTTTTGCCACTTTAAGCCACTGTTGATTTCTTGATATTCGGCAGAGACTGCATTGAACATCCTTTATCAGAAATATAAGTGAGATTGTGTGAGATCAATGAAATTGCAAGGACAATTTACATTGAAATCGTGCCTGGAGTTTACCCCAATAACAAGAAAATTATCGTACAAACGAAAGGCCTTGCCATAAGAAACCCATGTATAACACCATCATCAGATATAAATCAGTTTACAGTCAACTTCTTCTCATGGGAAAACATCACTGCTTCCGATAAGAGAGCGAATAACAGAGTCTACATGACTCTAGATTCTAGAAACATTCCTAGCACTCCACTTGTTTTTGGTAACTAATTATCGAATGCTGCTAACAATTTCTTTTACCCCTTTGATTGGGTTGATATTCCTAATGAGAAATACTTTAATGAGTTCCATCAGTTTAAAGCTGGTCAGTATTCGCCATTTAAATTTGACCTTTATTTGACAACAGCTATTTCAGGACAAGCCTTAGGCTCAGGCTCTTATAACACATTGACTTTATATTATGGCCCAGACTTTGACATCCCTTCTCCATAAGACCAATACATTCAAGACATGAAATACAACACAGAGCTTTGTTATTTAAGAAATACAAGAGTGGCGAGATGTGAAAATGATTTTGCAAATAAAAAGATTACAATGTTCTTTGAATTTGATCTTCCATTGGGTGAATGGATCAATGTGTACTTTTCGATTCAGAATCCAACAGACTTGGAGTTGAATGGATTCCGTTATAAAGGATCATATTCAGATGTAGCAACAGATGTGACGTTATAATTGACACAATTTGGTAGTGCAAGTACATACCATTTTAAGGCGAATCCATTTGAAGCCAAACAGACAAATTTCAATCCAGCTTTAACCACAATGCCCGAGAGAACAATAATTAATGGTGTGGTTGATTATGCAAACAGTTTGATTTCACAATTGAATGTTATCGACATGACTTTTACATTGAACACTTCTGTCACTAATATCAAAGGTCTAAAATTTTAGATTCCTTTAGTTGATTAATTTGGTGTTCAAATCTTCAGTAATCCTCAAGAGGCATTTATGGAGTTAGCAGACGGTGATGAGTATCCATGTGGCAATAATGATCCTGCCAATCCCAGCAGTGGCAAGGCAAAATGTTACTTGTTCCATGGTGACAATCTTAACATGGGTCAACCAGCAACTATCATTATGACTGACTTTGTCTACACTACTCAAATCAAGGCAAGAATTATTATGAAAAATCCAGCTGCAATTGATAAATGGGTGACTATCAATGTAAAGGCTTTTAGAGGAACCACAGGAGGAGGGTAGACATCAATTATTGGGCACTAATATGTTGGATACTGGAGATTCCCCAATATCTTCAAAACTGTAGCTTCAGCTGGAGCTCTAACTTTAAGTTCAGCAACAGCAACAGCCTCCACTTCCACTCTTTACCCAAGTGACCAAGCATTAGCCATAAGTACAAGTGCTGCCTATGCAACAAGCAACCCTTTATGGATGGATACAACAACATGGGTAGTAACTGGCACTTCACCAAGTGCTGTCGCCAATGGAGCAAGTTAATACATTATTTTTGAGTCATATTTGAACAATTATGATTTGACTTTTACTGAGAAATAATTCTGTCATGCTAAATTCACAAATGGAAACATTCAATCAGATGATATGATCGTTTATAAATCAAGAAAAACAGGAAGCAAATTCTAAAAAGTGTTCTTTATCAGAAAATACAATGGCAGTCCATGGTGGTTACAATACTTTAAATGCAAACATTACCGATCATAAAACCTGTTCAAAGTTTATTACCATGCTACAAAATTAGTTCAATAAGTTGCCACTTATACTGTCAGTGTGCCTTTCACTACTTTCGATTACACTCCATTTGGGGCATCAACAATCAAATACTACGATATGATGAATAACAGAGTGCAAGTTGAGATTGATATCCACACTGCAATGACCACAGCATTGGCAAGAGGGTTGAAATGGGAAAATCAAGTGAATTACGTAATGAAAATAACAACTGACAATGTCATTCCTTTCACGGGAATAAGTGCTTGCTACGCGACAGGAGGGTTTTAGAACAATGACGGTAAGACTGTAGGTTGCAGATATACAGCAATTAATGTCCTTATCATTGAGTATTTCAGTGAAATATTAACAGACCAGAATGGCAGATACACAATCAGATTTGACGTAGTAACGAGTGGCTCATCAATGGGAACCGTTCTTACAACGATCTCAGATGTTTATATTTACGCCGGACCATAAGCATTCGCAGTGACTCAAGATTTCTTCCATGTCACTTCCTCAGCTTATAGCAGACAAATGGATTATTGGCCCACTACTTCTACTGGTTCGGTTGTTGCAGGACATGTCCCTGTTTGGCCATCTATTACTTCTTATAGCAATTTTTATTAAACTCCGAAGCTAACAGTTTAGTTACAGCAGGCACACTTTACAGGAACTGTATTGAATTTAAAAATAAAAGTTTAAGTTATGGCTGGATATTCATTCCTTGTTGCAAGAAATTATCGTTATGATCATGCTTTTAGATTTTATTTGGAAGGAATTAATGCTCAATGTGGTACCATAACGAGATTTGATGCTCAATCAAATGCTATGGGATCGCCAACAAGTTTATTAAGTGGCGTGACATGCGCAGGGAAAAATTACTTCCATTATCAGTCTTACATTGCAACACACAGTTTCCCGACTTTAGGTTTAGGAAATGATTTTGGTGCAGGAGAATGGATTATTTTTACAGTTCAGATGACAGTGGGAGCAAATGACCCTTCATGGACAAGAGACTGGATTTCAGCGAAAGTGTTTTTTTAAACTACATATATGACATCAGGCTGTTGTCCTACTTATTACAGATACTATGAACATAATGCTTATGGGTAAGTGTATCATTTGAGAGATGAGCTTTTTACAGGTGGGGTTGACCTCAATGCTCTGTCCAATCTTGCCAATACAGAGACATAACTGTAAGTAATTATGAGAAACTCCCAAGCCCCCATCAACCCAACAACTACAAACAAGTTACTTCTGTTTGAATTCAACACTGGGTCTACAACTCTGTTCCCTTATATCAACGCGACTGCTAATGTTTATAACTACTTGATCGAATGTAATTGTTTGGTTTCCCAACAACCGGACTTTTCAGGAGCTACAACCTATGCGACGTTGTTCAACAATCTTTAATGTTACTTAAAATTCCCTCAAGGTAACAATATTTACACTTCCATCAGTGTTGATCTCAATGTTCCTGTCAATAATTATGCGAAATGTTACTTCCCTGGATTTATGACTGGACCTATTTCTCTTCAAGTTACAGCCAAATTGACCAACAAAGGAGTCAATCAAGCCAATTACCCAACATCAACCAGTTCTTATGGAAGTCCTTATAAAACCACTTCCTCCGTATTCACTTTTTATGCAGGATCAATACCAAATTCATTAACTCTTGATGAAACTCCTAAAATATATGATGGAACCACCCCTGTCAAAATTACAACCAGTTACAGTACTTTAGGAACTTACACTCTTACTGTTGATATGATGAGTCCTAACATTCTTACAACCCCAACATTTTATGTTAACTTCCAAAAGGGAGGACCTGTTCCTGATTAAAGTTTATGCTCAATTTCAACAATTTATGACTTCTGCAGAATTTACTCCAAATACAGAAACATAATGGTTGCCAAATACAAAACAAACACTCAAATCGCTACATTCTCATCATCAGTTGTTACTGTACCATTGGCAAAATAACCCAATCTTGGTTCAGATTACAACATGATTGTGTATGTGAAAGGTCAATCAGACTCTCAATATACTTTCGGTAATACTTTCATAAGATCAAATCCTGCTAATTTGGTTCCATCATCAACAATTTTCACAGTATCTCCTGATCGATTGACTTCAAATAAATATGAGACTTTTACTTCAAATTTGGTGTTATCATTCAAATTGTAAAACCATCCTTTAGAGTCATTTTGGACAGGAGAGTCCAAGATATAAATTTCATATGATCGGGCAGGATACATCTCAGCAGATAAGGGATGCATTGTTTCAACAGATGATATCGCAGATGATAATCAGTTTTCATTCTTTTGTGAGATTGACTCCACCAATAAACTTATCAAAATACACAATCGTTACTTTAACAATCCTTTCTCAGTCGGTGGTCTGATTCAAGTCATAATTGGAGTGGTAAATCAAGCGAATACTTTGCCTGTTAAGTTTACATTGAGAATGTACAAATGGTGGAGATCAGCAAGTGATCATGGTTTATTAATCCAATCTGATTACACTTACACACCATTTTCTTTAGCAGCTGGAAAACTGTTACAATCCAGAAACCAAATGAGACAGTATCCATTTTACACAAGATTTTACTCCGATGTTTATGCTCCGTTCAGAATGGCATTCAAATTCCCACCAACAATGACTTTGCCGATTTCTTACTTGAATGATGCAACTACATTTATGATTCTTGACGACTTTGATGGTATCACACCATTTGCTGCTGTTCCACAAGTATTTTAGTGCTACTTAAAGTAATTTACAGCAAATCCACCGAATACGCAACCTCCACAAACAAATGGATTCCGTAATTATAAGCAAAACACTCAGTACTATTTTGTACCAACATATTGTACTTACATAAATACGACAGCTTTGAGAATATAAATACCGAGAAACAGAGATTTAGACAATAGCAAGTATTATTAATTGGTCGTAATGCCAATCAGTACAACAAGAACAGGATTTGACAATGTTGCTGACTCTCTTGCTAAATTAGTGACATTCCCTGCCAATACTGCTTAACACATCTTCGATATCAAAGTATGGACTAAAAATGCCTTCACTTTAACCTCCTTATACATCGTTAATACAAGGCCACTTTAACCCAACGCTCTTCAACTTACATTCTCCACTAACTTTGCTTCTAATTTCGACTTCCCCAATCATTATATTGAAATCGTTTTCAACAATCTTGACTTGACTGCAATCTCATCACCTTACAATCAAATGGGAGAAACTGTACCATGTTCATTTTCTACTACCTTCTTGGCATCAACTCTTGGTATTCAAAAACCCAATTGCATTGTTACTTATGCTGACAAGTTCCATCAAGTCCTTAAAATCAGAGTCTAAAACTTCAAAACAACAGGACCTGCCTCTTTTAAACTTTCATTTGATTACTTTTTCCTTCCTTCAATCGCAAACTTACTCCAACAGTCCAACACTTTCACCGTATGCATGAATTACTGGTCAGCAGCTGCTTCTCAGTAACGATGCTTTGGATAACTTTTCATAATTGATGGATACATAAACACCACTGCAAGAACAGATTTAACATCTGCTGCATTTTTGCCTTTGTCGTAATTGAGATATGGAGCAGCTTCAAGTCCAACGATCCAATTATCGTATCCAAAGACAACCACAAGTAAAAGAGATGAGAAAATAATGATAAAAATAACAGGTGGATACTCAGCAGTTAACCCTGCTCCTTTAGGTTTCAGTGGATCCACTTTGCTTTGGTACAATCCCATGATAAATCTTTACATTCAAAGCTTGAGTACATTAAATGTTGGTACAGTCTATAACATTACTTTGTCAACATCTTCAGGTTTAAGAAATCCTTATCCTTACGAAATGGAAGAGTATATGTTTGGTAACGATGTCTAACTTACCTTTTTTGCTCAATACCATCCCAATACCAAATACACATTGAGTCAAATTCCTTATCCTTCATTTATTAAAAACAATGCTTTGGTAAGATTCGGAGCACCAACTGTAGATGACATCAAAATATCCACAAACACAGGTACTTAGGCAATCGTAAAGATAAGCATTTCAACAACAACTCAAACTTATGCTAATTTGGCATTACATGAAAACAATCGATTTGAAGTTGAATTTTTAACAAATGTGGTGAAAGTGAAACGTTGCTGGGTCAATACCGTCGCAGCAGGTGTATAATACAGTAAGGTATCAGTATGCACACCAAAACCTGGCGATCCTTTGAGACTGCAATTACTGAACTTCTTCGCTGGAAATACAAACAACAATCTTGTCATTTACGCAATGCTTGAAGTATTAGGTAATTCCATTCAAATGAAGTCACACTTGTTTGCATTAAACGACCAGGAGGAGTTCTAAGACTCTAGAACCATAAACATTGTTTCAGTATCCACGATGCCAGTATACACTGATCTGTCTTGGACTTAAAGTCATTACACCCCAGGATATTATGAACAAATCATAACGCCAATCACTCACACCTCTCAAGTTTAGTTCATGTACTTCTCCATGTTCATCCCATAAAATCTTGTCGAAGTCAACTCTGTATTTACTATTCTTCTCAACTCAACCCTTTCCATCCAACCTATGAATTTTGTCACAAGTACCCGGTTGGTTTGTTAATGGATGAAAGTCAATAAGTATGGAAGAACTTATTAAACTGGAAAATTCTCTCATTGCTTTTATTCTTCACCCAATATTGTTATCAACGCTCCTTTATTAAGCTTGCCTCAATTTGATGCATCAGGAAATAGGATTCCTTACTTACTTAAAGTTAGAGAGTAATCACCAACTGGTACACTGTTCAAGTATCCCACCAATTCTCAAGTTTAAGAAATTATTTTACAGTCTGCCACAGGAGGTATTTTCAAAAAAGATACGTTAAGAGTCCATCCTTATCAACACTTTAATGGAATGTCACTAAAACATACAACTTTGACAATCAATTAACTGAACACTTACACAGTGCAATTTGCAACTCCATTGGTGGCAGTAGGTGCCGGAACGTAATACGTGCTTACGTTGGAACTTGAAAGTAAATACCTTCCAGATACTTTGGGTATAAAAGACATTTACACTTTGTATGGAGATGACAGTACAAACTCAACAATTGTGAATAATTTGCAACTAAACATGGTTTATAACAGTTTGCCCAATAAATGGTTCAATGGCATACCTTACAGTTGCTGGACATCATTGAATTCAGCTGCAGAACAGACTTGTATCGAAAAATCAGACAAAACCATCAGAATCAACTTATTGTTGGCTGCATACACGGCAGGAATTGTCTGGAAAGTTCCTTTATTAAAGAATCCTTCAACTTAAAAACCATTCAGAATGAATCTCACATTATGGTCATATCCAGCAGCTACCACTCAAGGCCATAAAGAACTTTTCTATGAAATCATTAATGAACATGTTACTAAAGTTTCACCAGTACCCGCTGCTGTCGCTTATGATATCTCAGCCACTGCACAAGCCAATAACAGAGTCCAAACATCAACAAACTCAATGAATGTTTAATTTGCAACTTATGTTCCTACTGCAGATGATGTAATTTAAATGAAAATTCTTGCAAGGGCAGTTGGAATGATAAACATTCCGTCATTTTTGAATCCAGCATTTATTGACACAACTTATGACTTTTTCTTCTTCAAAAACATAAACTTCTTGATTGGTCAAAGAAAAAATCTTGCTCCATCTTCAAAATTGATTAAAATTGGTGCAATTGAAGTTTCTAATCAGTTCGCTGATGAGTATGGTTATGAATGGCTGAAAATACATTCAGCAGCAAATCGATAAACGGTCAAAGTAGGTGGCCAAGTTAAAAGAATGATGTCATCATGTACGATTCCAACGATAACTTACACATTGATGAGTGGAAAAGACAATGTCAGATCAAGCAATTTTTAAGTAAAGTTTACATTCACAACGCCATGTAACATTCCTGCAAATTCGACTTTAAAAATGATTGTATCAACGAGTGATTTGTAGTTTTTGAACTTTAATGATCAGACTTACTGTGAAACCAGTTTCAGGTCACGTGACTGTTGGGTTGATGCTTCTAAGAATCTTTTTGTCAGAATTGACCAAGCAATAGCATCAACAACTGTAATGACAGTAACGACATTTGCCAGGTCAAAAAGTAGAGCAACAATAAGACCAATCCAAGGTGAAATTTACGCCATTCCTTAAAAGCCAACAACTGTAGTTAACTCCTTAACTCCACTAAACTTACTCCCTGTAACAAGTAACCCCTCATTGACAAGTGGATCAGTGTTCCCTCTTTTAATCAAACCCTTGTATTAAAACACATACTCAAAGATGACAGGCACTTTCACACCCGGTCATTTACCATTTACATTTGTCCAACTTATCTCACCATTTAGTAAACTAATTACTTCCAATTAAACATTTTACTACCAATCAAATACTACAGGCTCACCGTATGCCATTACTGAAGATAACTTTAATTTAAGGTGGATAAGAACAAAGTCAACGATGACCACTGTATTTGACTCCACGGAAACTATTCTTCCCAATGGTCTTAACTCTTATGGCATTACTCCATTCACTCAATACAGATTCAGTATGGGGTCCATGTATGAAACGACGGATTTGAACAACTTCCTTATTGGGCCAGTCGGGACGTATTACCAGTTTGAGTACCACACTGATAAATAAATTGCTTACCATTAAGTTTATCCAGTCCCCGTGGCATAGGTCGTGACAGTCATCAACCCATTGACCCAAGTCAGTTAAGAGACAGTCATTGGCATCCAGTTCACATCAGCTTTACAAGACATTTTACCAGGGGATAAAATATAAATCCAACTGGACTCTCATAATCTTATCGAAGACATGTACAGATTCACTGATGACCAGCCATAATGTATCGAATATGGAACGCCCACTCTTACTTCAAATCCGACATTAGTTTGTTAAGTTGCCCAATATCCTGACTCATCCATTAATCGACCTTTATTGATAAATGTTTATCCCACAAATCTTGTTCCTCTTGGTACACCTGTTAATATTTGGATTTCGCCAGTTATCAATTCGCCCAATGTTTTAGTTGCTGGTGTTACTGTTAAAGTTTTGAGATTCTGTTCAGGTGAGCAGTTGTGTAAAATGTATTAAGGCAGAGGTTGGTATAAGACCACAAATTCAATAATTGTTACAAATTATGGTACAAGCGGAGCTACTTTCTCAGCTGCTCCCACGACAGTACTTTAAACAGGAGCTGTTCATTCTTACACATTCAATCCAATCAATTTGTTAACCACATTTATAAAATACCCATAAAATTACGAAAAAGTGATGTCTTTGACATGCACAACAGCAAACACATGCATAGTTTTCCCAAAACAACGAAGAGTCGTAACGGTATAAGCAGGAGCTGCAGCAACAGGCCTTACCATTAACGGTATGACAAATGGAATTTACGTGGTTCCTCAATAATTGATAGAGTTGAAATTGGCATCTGCTACAAAATTAGACAAGTACACCATTATACATTCACCTTTGACAGAAAGGCAAGTAATGCCACTTTTGGGTAATGCGGCCAATACATTTACGATAACAAATACACAAAATTCAGGAGCAATATTTTTGAGAAATTATTGGAACACAGTCAAAATGGAAATCTAAGGACTGTACACGAGTGAGTTCATCAAAGCTTTCTACATTGTAGCACCAGTTTAGGTCACTGAATGGGACAATACTTACTGCAATGCCACCATTGAGTCACCATCTCATTTACCTTATCCTACAAGACTTTAATGCCTGCAAATTACACCCAATACCATTCAGATAAAAATACCTGAAGGAGTTTAATATCAACCTGGCGTTTCAGAGACTCAAACATTAACAGTTCATGCTAAATTCTGGCTTCAAGATTTCCCACCTGGAATGGACATTTTGTACGTATCCCCACCCATTCTTTCTCAAGACTTTAATGGATACGGTTCATTCAGTGATACCAGTTTTTCACCTAATTATTACATCACTCAAGCTTATACACCAATTTGGATTTCACAACATAAGACACCTCTTATAAGTTAAGTTGCCTTCAATACAGAGTCTTTTGAGTAAAGACTGGCCTCCATAAATTAACCGACTACTTTTGATATTTTAATTGATCCTTTAACTACTGACCCAATTGATTACATTGAACTTATTATACCTGAGGAATTCAAGTATCCCAATGTTTTAAACCATGACATGTGCCAACTAATTTTCAGAAGAACAACTGACTTACCCACCTGCAGGCAGACGAGAAGAGACAATCAGACAATCATAACAATTGATGTCGATCAAAGCAGTTATGATAATGGTCCAAGAATTTTAAGAATCGCATCAAAAGATATGTCAGATTGGTTTACTGCACCTAACACTCCAGGATCTTTGTACAACATGACAATTTCTCTTTATGGCACAGATGGTTCTTTGTTAGAAAAGCAATCAACTAAAAACAGTTCCAGAATTAAAGGTTTGGATTTGAAACTTTCGGATATTACTGTCTAAAATGGTCATGACTAATTATAAGAACAAATTTACGACATAACATTCAAGGTTAATTCAACACCTGTCAAGCAAGGATATCGTGGAATTTTAGCAAATGGAGATTACTACAGTGAAATCAGAGTAAAGTTTGAAACCGTATAAGGCTATGAGTACTTATTAGGCGGATATTATAAACATTTGGACAGAGTGGGATGTGTCACTTCATTGAAAAGCATCAACAAGGAAATCACCTGTTTATTTGATATGGGCACCAACATCAATGACGAACCAACGATCATTGTGTCAAACTATGAACAAATTGCAGCCTTTTCCACTATAAAATTATCCTTTGCCAACATTAAGAATCTACCTCTTACTTTAAGGAACACGATTGGAATTTAAGTCAAGTATTATAAAGTTGGCGACTAAACACCCGATCAGAAATACTCCTTCATGATGTACGACCATGAATAAGCGATCACTGATGCTACGACTGCTTTATCTTTCACCTTACCCACAGCATTGGCCATTTCATATCCAGCACAAACAATTGTAAATGAGCCAACGACTTTCCAAGTTACTCTCACTCCTTCTGTGGCTGTTACAAGCTACATTGTAGTCAAGTTCCCTAAAAACGGACTCAGAGATTAATACCAAAGATTCAATGTCCAATGCACAAACTGTGGTAAATTTGAGATTTTCTACAGAGCATAAGTTCTCAGAATTTATCCTTCAGGAGGCACCCATGCAGCTGGATCTTCAATCACTTACACTTTCACTGGATTCCCTTCAACTTAGTATATCGTTGATGACCCTGCATACCCGATTACTTTATAAGCTTACAGTGGGTTAAAAATTGTTCATAAACAAGTTGTTAGTATAAATTTGAAAATGCAAGGGTGTAAACTTAACAGTGGAATAATTGCATCAACTTCACCTTATGGTGGAGACACAGGTGTCAGTTACACATTTGAAGCTCAAGTTAATGTTTCCCAACTTACTCGATCTGATGAACCTAAACAGCTGAATATGATGATAAAACTTCCCAATGCAAGTGCATGGTTCACTCCTTCATCATCATGCCAAGTGTAGCTTCCTTTAATTTGCAATATTGACACAGTACAGAAAAGAATCGTAATTAAGAATTTGATTAAATACACAAAATCGGCAGTGTTGGTAAAGACATTTGACATTTTGAATCCATCAACAGTTTTTAACAACACCAATTTGACATTCACATCATCATTATTCGAGGAGACCTCAACCAATGCAGCTGTTCAATAAAACACGATATGTTTGGGCAGTTTCGATTTCACTTATTTACCATCACCGCCTAACAAGTGTATAATGACATTGACATCTCAACATGAGTCGACAATCAGAGAAAATGTGTTATCATTTGGTATCGTTTGTTAATAAGCAATCAGAAACAGAACAGTGGTTTACATGAAAATTCCTTCTTAAATGAGATTCAACAATCTAATAAATAACACTTACAAATGTTGGGCTGATACTCCATCCATTCTTCCTGACATTAGGTGCCAAATTGTCTTTATAAATGGAACTTTCTTCATCAAGACGATGGGTGAATTGAACATTGTTTCAAATGTATTGAAAATAAAATTGAATGTGGTCGTAAATAATCCTTTAGGAGCTGGAAATTATTGGTTTGGATCCACTTTGTAACATTTTGGAAACTTCTACTCTGTTACCAACAATGCAAGTTTATAATTTTATTCAACCCCTGTCCAACCCCAATTGAACAGTTCAATAAGTTTGTCAGTATTACCAAAACAAGCAGGTGCTGAGGCAATTTACGTTGTTAAAGTTCCAACCCAAATCTTAAGCGACAAGCTACAATTGAATTTCGGTAGTTTCGGAGTGCAAATTGACTAAAATACAAAAATCTCATACTACCAACCTGAAGTAGATTCTACTTTAACTTCAATGAACAATACAGATTGGCTTGATCAACAAACTTATTTCTCATTGCTTCAAAATACTTATGCCAACTTTTTGACATACTCGACCAAAACTTTGTATGATTTCTCACAAGATATTAAAGTAGACACAAGCCAAATTAATAGCACTCAGTCAGGATGGACGTACATTATGTTGTCACCTGTTGTCAATCCTTCATCATCAAGTGCATCTGATAATCTTTCTTTGAAAATCTTCGATATCGTTCAAGCCAATTCCTCCTCTTACAATACTTTATTAAGCTCACAAACTATTCCCATAAACCTAAACATTGAAAACCCACCAACCAACATTTACCAAACACAATACTCAGTTGTTGACAATGACATTCTTTCATCAACCATCCATAACATTTCCTTCACTTTGGATCATAAGCTGTTCGCTAACCAAAACGGTGTCCAAAATGTAGAGTTTGTCCTCGATCCACCAATTACCAGTCTTACTTTTATTGAACAAATTGAAGCGTGCTTGTATTATCCAAACCCTACAACATTGATTTAATGCCAACCATGTAAAATCGGTTATCAATAACTTTCTTTCAAGCCTTCAATGACAAATCTTACTTTTGATCCTTAAATCCCCTTCACTTTAGTCCTCAATAATCTCACAAATCCAGAAAATTAGACTTTCTGTTCACCTCAATCTGCAACATTAAAAGATTACTTAGCAAGTTGGTTCAAACTTAAAATATTCATTGACTAAAAACTCGCATATCAATCAGTTTATGTGGGAATGATTGATGATTCAAATAAACCTTGTGTGGAATTCAAATCAAGAAAAGGAGACATTTTAAACAACCTTTTATCCACAATCCCAGCAGGATTTTAGACTCCTTTCAACATCAGTATTACCCAACCGACAGCCAATCTTCGAGTATTTTTAACAACAAATGATACCGATCTGACCTTCTCAACTGATCTTATTTACTTTAACTCTTACGATATCATGTCAATTCAATTGAAAGCCATTGCTTCACCAAATTCAGCAAATAAATCTGTTGAAGTAAAAATATCACGGGAGTAAACAAACGCGTTAAATTCTTTCAGAGAGCCTCAACCATTTGTTGTTAAGATAATTGCTGGTAATAAAGAAAGTGTCACTGTGAATGAAATGCAAAGCTCATCAGTTGGTTATGACATTCGAGTTCCTGTCATTCTCAGTAAGCCTTCTCTTAACAACATGAGTTTACTATTGACAGTCTAAAATTCTCCTTTTTTGGATCCTTATATGCAATACTTCACCATTACTCCATTACAAGTACCGATCCCAGCCCAAACAGTTTCAACATACTTTACAGTGCGTTATAATGGAACAAAAGTACCACCCACTCTTAACATTTCATTGAAACTGATATCACAAAATACGTTGACTCACTACTTGGTAAAAGAAACAGTTTACTTGTATTTCTCAATTGATCCAAAATATCAGACTTTGCCACCAGTTATGAGAATGAACGTTCTTTGGTCATACAAGTCCAATAATGACATTGTTTCTAAAACTGTTTATTATTGCTGTGATGAAAGCGATAATATTATGACTTATGATTACTTAAAACCTGTCATTATTGACCATAAAGTTGACTTTGTTACAGCCACTAAAGCACAGATCTCAATATGGACAAGAAATTAAGCCACACTTTATTACCAATTCTTATAGAGAGGCAAACACTTCGAACTCTCAAATAAAACAAGCACTGAACTTCGTCAGCATACATCCTCACTCTCCTCACAAACTTTCAGAAACTCTTCCAAAATAGTCAATGCTTACCAAACTATTAACTTTACCAACTTGTAGCATTAGACTTAATACTACCTTTATGTCAGTGCATTTGATGCCTTTGGAGACAGTGAAAATGTGACTGTTATTAAAGTTAAAACAGGACCTTTGAGCAGTGCCATCAAGTTTAATTTGAACTGCTTTAACATTTAAACTGATGAAGTTATGATCGTAAGGGCACTTGCAGACATACTTAAAATTGATATGAGAAGAATTAAAGTGACATCATCTGAGAAAAATTTACAAAACACTTTCACTTTAAATGCTGACAATAAACCCATTTATTCACATGAAATTGTAATTTCTCCATCCCTGATTGACGATTCAATATCACCAGAGGAACTTTTCAAATCACAGCTTTTAAACAATCCTAAAAACCAAGGTTTCCTTAAAGAAAAGATTCCTTCATGGAATGGCAATTTCGATCCAATCTCAAGATATCAAGCTAAAAAACCTTACTATGAAATCGCAAAATATCGATCTGAGTTTAAATAAGCTCCATTTGCCCAAAGAATTTCTTATTATAACGTCACACTTGGAGTTAAGTTCTGGACAAAAGCAAGAGTCAGCGCAGTGATTTTAGTTTAAGAGAGAAAAACCCCTGATAATTCAATTGAGTTCATTAAAAAAAAGCCAAGAGGAAAGAAAATTAGTGAATTGTCATCAACATAACAATAATTGTCTCCAAACAGCAAACAAATTTACAAAGGCCTCAATCAATTTAACTAAAAATTAGCTCCAAAGTATACATTCACTGGATTGACAAATGAAGATGGAGAAGGTATTGTATTTTTCAAAGGACTCAAACCAGGGTCATATTGCAAAGTTTACATTACTTCCACAAATCCTTAAACTTATGAGCCTACTGCCTCATTGTTGGATGCTTAAGTGTACGTCATTGAGTTCAATATGATGTGGAACCCCAACTTGAAAGGAGATGACCATTTGGTTCTCAACTAACTGAGCAAAAAGAATCCAAAAATGTATGAAGTAATCAAACAATACTACGACAACTAAAACAATGACAACAAGAAAAATGCAAAATCTGCCCTGAAAAAAGCATGAAGAAACCAATCACAATGAATCACAAAATGATTTTTCTAATCTTTATTTCTCTTCAAAAAA
>JGI24214J29971_1009344_pt1 | contig 21711 bp, 25 predicted proteins | sample EnhBio_Anaerobic_3_FD_29971 | JGI IMG/M metagenome (IMG submission 29971)
CGAGAATGAACCTTCATTTAAAAGTGTTCCTTCTGTTTTTGTTATTAGTTTGTGCATTATCCTTGAAAGGAATCGGTTTGAATCCCATCAAACCTTACCACCTTAATCAGGGGAAGTCAACAAGCTACCTTTTTTCAATTTCGCCGGAATAGGAAATATTATCAAAAGCAAAAGTAAGAATCACATTTCCTTACGAATTCGATCACTCTAAAATTGCATCCAATCTCAAATGCATGGCTCGCTCAACTTCCTACAGTTGGAAAGATGTTCCTTGTGAATACTCGAGTCCTTCAGTGATCATTACTTTGGGGACAATTAAAGATGAAACAACAGAAGTTTTGGTCTCTCAGCCTGTCAATCCTGTTATTCATACAATGAGTTCATACTTTTCTGTCTGTTTTGTGTATGATAATACAGTTACAACTTGCAACAAATAATTTGGTAAAGTTGTCTTCCCAAGCTCTCCAATTCCGAATAATGGAAATGTAACTTCAGTGGTTCAATCTCTTAACAGCAACACTGTCGGTCAAGCCTCAACTTATCAGTTTACTTTCGGACTTTCTGCAAATTATGAGATCGGAAGTACAATCAGAGTAAAATTTCCGATTGGGTTCACAACAACTTAGAGCCCGATTTGTCAGATTGCAGGAACCTTTAATCAAGTAATAAGAACCTTTGTGTGGCCTGATAAGAGAAGCATTTAATGCCAGAATATTAACTCAACCTTATTACTGAACCAAACACAAGTTTTAAAAATTATTGGTATTTACAATCCACAATATGCGGGAAGTTTTGGAAATACAGTTTAAGGATTTGTCATCGAGTTATTAAAGGGAACTACGACGATATCATTGGAGTAAATTTATCCAAGTAGTTTGATAACAATCCAAACAGGAACATTGACAGGTAGAATTGACCAAGAAAATAATTTTGTAAAATCAATGTCAAAGTATACTTTTTATTTGAATCTACAAAATGCCCTTACGTCATCAAATTATATTCAGATGAAATTTCCAGCAAATTGGGTACTTTACGACGGTCGATGTTCAGTGATATCTGGGCTTAATATTGGGAACAGAACTTTAATGTGTAAAAACTCAACTGTTGGAGGATCGACAATCATGAATGTAAGCAATTTTGAATCAGCAACAGTTTCCAATCAAATCGTTATGAGTTTAGTTGTAGGAACACCAAACATTCAGGGTTAATACAATGTAGAAACTACGACTGGTAACTATTTTGGAGTTATGGACAAAATGACTACCAAAGTTATTTTGAACTCCACTTATGGAACGATTGATATGTTAAGTATTAATGCGATTACTGCCAACGCGAAAGTAGATGTGGGTAAAACAGGGCCTTTGGAACTGACTTTCTTTTTGAATTACCAATTGCCTCAAACTAACGTTCTTACTGAGGGTAAGTTCATAATGAAAATATTCCCTCGAATTCCTCAACCCGACCCATTAGTGAACGGTGTGCTTAAATGTTATTTTTTCAACAACATTCCTGCAAAGACATGCATATGGAACGACGCATAAAGCGCTGTTTATACAAAGGTAACAATCACCACCCCATAAACAACATCCTTCCAATACTCTGAAATTCCAATCACCCTTACAACATAAGGTGCTGTAAACGATTCAATGATCGGAATAACAATCGCTGATGTTGTCACACGATACCGTTTTTAATTGTAAGCTTATAAACAAGAGAATGCAACCACACCCACTGAGGTTTATTACACTGAATACATTGCCGATGCTATTCCCTTACCTCTCACCACTTACTCTCTTACTAATTAAATGAATTAATACACACATCTCAGATTGGAATTTATTGGTCCTTATGACTTTACCCCCGCTACTGTTCAGGATATCAGGTTCAAGATTTAGTTCATTAACTCGGGTTGGGCCACTAACCTTGGGTACAGTGCCAATACCATTTATAAAAGGTTCCCTTGTCTCTTATCATAAAGCACAGCCTACCCTCCAACATATAACAGCGAGGTTGTCTGTGATCTTTACACTTATTTGGATGGTCCCCATGCATCTTTAACAGATTCATCTTCACGTGGACCTTACCTCTTAATGTATGGATTCCATCCACAATTGTTAAAAAACAATCCATACAGGCTTTAGTTGCCAAGGTTTTTAATTGGGTCAGCAAGCAACATTGACACAAAGATACGTTTTTCTATCATTCAATAAACACCTGATATGTTGACAAAATACATTGAACTTTATTACAATTAAGTTGTTCTCTTCACTACAACTTCAGCATTGGCATCTGTTGCTCCTACGCTTACTTCTGTCATATCAAACCCTCAAATTAATGTTTACTCAACTCATACCAACTCATTCACTGTTTCTACAAATGGTTTGGCCATAATTTACGAGTACGATCAATCGTCAACTCAATCTTTTACCAATCAAAATTTCCAATGTACAACTTCAAATTGGTGTGTAACTTTGGGTTACCCTGTTAACTGGGTTATTGAGTACAAAAACACAGGTACATTGCCAACATCAATCTCCAGCCAGTTTGCTCTTACGAATGGAGTTTATGCAGATACTTTTACAGGTAAAGTAAGAGTCTTTAAAGTGGTTACCACAACATCAAGTGCTCTCCAAACCATGAACATTATGACCTCACTTTACAAATCAACCTTCACTTACATTTACACTCCAGCGGTACCTACAAGCACAAGTTTTTCAAAAACTGACAATTATGCTGGATTGTACAAAAACATGGAACAATATTACACAGTTACTTTTTATCCATACACGACAACACCAAGCAATGGGTTCATTCGTTTAACTCTTTCTTCTTAAATTAAATTCACCACTTCTCCGTACTGTTAAGCTGTTAACATTCCTGTCATTGATTCCAGGCTTGGACTGCTTTGTACTTTAGAAGACTCAAGATCCACAATGAAAATTTACAACATTGGCTCGCTTTCAGCTGGAAGTCAAGTACAAATCAAAGTGAGAATTGCCACTGAATTGACATCTTCATCCACCATCTCTCCGACCATAAGAATAAGAACTTACCGAACATTATCAATCGATACTTCTGTAGTCGACCAAAAAACTGGGCTCACTTTAACAAGCTCACCGTAAAGTAATCAATACACGAGTCCAGTTGAGTTCCAAATCCAAAATCCTCGAACTGTTTCATAAACTCCAAGAGTCAATTACATTGGAAGATTGGAGTTCAAATTCAGACCTTCTTCCAACTCAATATCAACTCCTGCTGCCAAAATTAAAGTTTATTTCCATGACCATCCTTGGAATGGAGGAAAATTCACCACTCCAAACAACAATGTGGCTGATCCTCTTGTTTGTAAACTTAACAGAAAAAGAGTCGACTGTACTTACACACTCAATCCAATGATTGTAACAATGAATGTTGATCCCGCTGGATTGAGCACGGGCACTGACAATTTCATAACTTTGGACACTGAATTTATTGCTCCAGACAATGGTATTAAACATCCATCACAAGCTGGAAATTACATGACAACATTGTACTTTTATGACTCTTCATTAACCGAACTTGAAAAGACAACATTTACACATCAAATAAAAGCAAGTAAGTTAAGAAATTTAGTCATCAGATCAACAGTTCATGACATTGGAGTCGAGAACATGTTCAAGATTTGGTTTGAGACATTCAGTTCTTTGACTGTGAATTCTAACAACCATGGGACTTTATACTCAAGAATTTTCATTTAATTCCCAACCAAAGATTCTTTGGGGAATAATTTATTCGCAACCGATTTGGGAGGGTATAAAGAGACAGGTTAATATGTTGGTTGTAACTTTTACTTTTATAACGGAGCGTCGAATTATGTCAAAACAGGTGTTGCTGGGGATTATATGAAATGCAGACTGATAAAATCCTAAGTTGAAGGAGATCCCGTAAGAGTGGAAATTATAAATCATGGGGCTTTCACATCTTCCAACAGGTGGATGAGAGTTTTCATTGCTAAAATATTCAACCCTTCAATCGCAGTTACTTCAGTTCCCATCACTGTCAGGATTCAACATGTCGAAGTAGCAACCAACAATGTTTATTAACTTTATCATGACACTTACGATGTTTTTATGAACAGTCAGAATCCTACTCTGCAACAAACCAATGGGACTCGAGGCACACGTTCTGATAGTTTCTAAGATGGGCATGATATTTCTGACCAGGCAGTTTTTGCTTTTGATGTGAGAAAATTAGGGTCTGTTTCGATTTCTGGAACTGAAGGTTTTTACCAGGCCATTGATCTTACTGACAGTTTCAAACCTATGAACAACCAGAATACAACAACCCCAGTATCTTATTGCCATGGTTCATATTATTTCGATTGCTGGATATTCCCTGAAATCAACTACATTGTTGTATGGGCATTTAGAAACGACTATTATGTTTATTTTGATGTGAAATTTTCTGATGCTTTGAGTCAGGTCGATACGAAACTTGTCACTCGAGTGTGGCAAAATGGAAGATTCATGGGATTCGATCATATTGTTATTTACTCTGCTAATTGGTGGGAAATTACAGGACCCATCACCAGTTACAGTTTCTCCACAATTGGTTATGGAAGTTGGTAATCCATCCTTAACAGAAGAAGAACAGAAATGAAAGTATCTTTCAGAACCAAAAATGGTATCCCTGCTGGAGGTTCGATTTAAATAAAATGGCCGTCAAGTATTCCTTTAGCGTACCCTCATTGTAGAAGTATGATCAGCCAAGGCTCAGTATTGTATGCCCAAGGACAATCTTACAATGGTGAAATCGGATGTATGGTACAAAACACAAGAAGTTGGGTCATAACTTCATTCCAAACAGTTGCTTAGAACTCTCTTATTGTGATTGTGGGAGAAATCGACATGCCAGCATCTTATGGTTACATTGGAACCCGATACATTTACACTTACAACAACACCCACCCAACAGATATCAGAACAAATGGATTTGTAATTGACTCTTTGGGAGTGAGTCCATCAGATATTTACGTTGATAATTATGTTTCATGGAATGTAGACAGTGAACTTACCGTTCAATAAACTTTAGCATTGAGGACAAATTATGTGGGACCGCTACAGTTTAAACTTCAATTAAATTAAAATTTTATTGGACCTCGTCAAGGCAGAATGGTCGTCAGAGTGGCTAAAAAGTCAACCCTTAACCAAGCAAACGGATTTACATACATTGACAAGAAATACGTATGTAAAATAGTCCAGCATTCTAACAATTAGTAATCAGGCTGCGTTATTTAAAAAGTTGAAGACGACAACACAAGTGGAAATGAAAACATCAAGTTCACTTTATACTCATCTTCCAATCTTTTATCCTCAAACGTTTATCGAGTGGCAATAACAACCCAATAAGGAGTTCAACCGTAAGGATTAAGTTTCCCATCTGTTCCAGGGACTTATAAAGTTTCAGTAAGTGTGGATGCTGACTCAAATACAACTTACAACATTTACAATCACATGTACCTTTAAGTTTATGGAACTCCATTCAAAGTGTTGAAAGTCATCTCGTTCAATACAAGGCCAAGCGAATCCAATCTTATTTGGGTTAAACTCACCCCCAATACTCAAATACTCACCACTTAACAGTTGATACTCGAGTTTCCTACAAAGAGCACAGCTGGTTTGGTATTGTTCCAAAACGATCTTGGTACAGGCCTTTCAGATGGCAGTGACATTAAGGTTGATATTATTGGAGGATCTTTTTCGAACACCTTTATGAAATGTAGAATATTTTTAGGTGACTCAATATTTTCAAAAAGCACAAAGATAGTCTGTGGACAATTCTCATCAACCATTGATACGACTTCTTTACTATTTTTTGCTATAAAGTTCACAAACCCAGCATTGAATGGTGGTCGTGCCCATATTTCTTATCCAATTTTTATTTACTCGATGTAACAAGGAAAATCATACAAAAAGAACTTCAACGTTTATGACAGTGCAATTCAGTTGAGAAGTGACGTTCAATACAATTTGGATTGGGTTGGTGACATATCCACATCAAATTTACAGACTCCCAATGGAAATATCGACTTAATAGCAAGAAATTATTGGAACGTGGTTGCAGGTCAATATTACATTTTGTTCTTCAATTTCCCATTAAGAAAGAATGGAGTTGTCTCGAATGGATGCACCTATCCCGGTGGAGGTGTCTATGGTGACGCTTATTATCATGAGAATATTTGGGCCATTGTGTGTGAAGTTACTGTAAACACAATCAGTAATGGTCCAGCTTGGAATTCTAATTCCGCTTGGAATGGATACAATACAAGAAATTTAAGAATCTCAGGATTTTACACCCCTTGGTATTACTTGGCTTCTGGTTAAAGAACTGTCACGACTTACAGTTACTACACAGGAGATATCACTGCAAGAGGTATTCTCAATGATACTTTCCCAAATGCAGGGCCTAAAATAGCAAGTGGACCCACTTTCACAATGACACCAGTTCATCAAACAGGCACTCAATATGCAGGTGCAAGAGATGATTACATTTTTGAAATTATTTACTCGAGTTCTGCATCAGTCGATATTTCATACATGAAAAAAGTTGCGATTATTTTCCCATGGTCGGGAAGTGAAAGTATTGATTATGCCTTACTTGGCCAGGACTGTGTATAAGCTACAGGTTCGGATGTGGAGATTGAAAGATGCTGGATAGAAACAGGTGGCCGTGTAATATGGATAAAGCCAGTCGTAAAGACAAGTTATACAAGCACAATGAAGATCAGAATTCAGACAAGAAATTTAGCAATTAGAAATCCAACAAATAACCGCACAGTTTATTGGAACAGATTCGCAGTCAAATATTACTCGTGGGAAAACATTACTTAACCAGCTTTAAGCCCTTTGAGTAACGACAATTATTGTTTCCTAATCATCAACAACATTGACGGGTCATTGTACACAACATATGCCCTCAATCCATCCCCATACTCAGTGCAAAACTTTGACTACATTGATTATCCTCACCAGAGATATTTCTAAGAAACCCCATATCAAGCTCTAACACATCGTGCACCTATCGAGCTCAAATTTATCCCAAATCATGACTTTATCACTCAATCATCCGTTTACCACAATATCAAAATTTATTACCCATCTTCATTTGGTGATATTGCCATGTTCAAAATCAGGGATCTTTAAGTTTTCAGACCTGTATGTTACCTCAACAACTACAGGATTAGAAAATGTACAATTGACACCACCAATAATTACGTATCGATGGATTTCATGTTTGCACTTACTAATAATCAGCCTTACCATATCAAAGTCTCTCTTCTCGATCCCAGAAATCCTGATATCAATGGCTTCCTTGCATCAGCATCTATCACCGATTTAGTCCTTACTTATAAACTTGCAGGCCAGTCAACTGTTTATTACATGGAAAGTGACCAGTTCCCGACACTTTTCACTTTACCGACTGGTATTTCAGGAGGACCTTTCAGAGGCATTACTGCAGGAACTGTTGAGTATGGTAACGAAATCATTAACAATCTTAACTCCATTAATCTTGTTCTAACTTTCAACAGAACAGATATCACAGGACTCGTCTTTTAAATTCCTTTAAAAGATTCAGCTGGAAATTATTTGTATCCAACAAACTCTCGATTCAGAGCTGCATTTTTGGGTCTTTAAAATGGTGCAACTTATCCTTGTGGAAATAATGGTTTCGGAGCAGGAGGAACACCAAAATGTACAATTTTATTTGGTGACAACACAAAAGAAACAGTTTCAACAAAGATCATAATGACAGATTTTACTTACAATACAAAAATGAACTGCAGATTTATTTTCTTGAATCCTTAAACAACAGGAGCATTCTTTTCAGTGAAAGTAAAAGCCTATGGTGGTACAAGAAGCTAATCGAATTTATACGGGGACAAATACATGGGTGAATGGAACTTCATGGATATTTTCAGCGTGAACACAGGTACAGTAACATCGACCAGTTATTCCCGAAACTACTACAAAAGAGCAAGTCAGTCACCATGGAGAAACAACACATAAGAGTATGTATGGGGTATGAATTACCCAATGTACACTGGTAGGATGAGTTTGGCACAGGTGACTCTCTTTGATGGTTCATCGTCTTACTCAGATGACGAGTTCTGCATTACCACTTTGGGGTCAACAAATAATTATGATGATCTGTTAGAATACACCATTGTATCATCAGGAATAACGAAGAAATACGCTTACTTTGTTACTACATGGCAATCTACGACAAACTTAACTGTTAATTATGGAGTAGGATGGACCTTAAAGTACATAAAATGTAAATTCTTCATTCAAAGTTATATTGTTTATCATTTCTTTGAGAAAAATAGTATTGAAGTTGCCACCAATTCATATGATATCAATTATGATGGCACTTATGGAACTATTTCACCTCCTGTTGTTAAGTACTTCGATCAAACCAGAAGATTTTCAGACTCCACTGCCACTTATTTCACCATGGAAATTGATTTCACTCCCACCATTAACTCTGTTTCCAACTTTTAATTCAGAAGTCAAGATTCTATGGTTCTTTTAATCACAGTTTCAAATGGAATTATTTGGAATGACATTCTAAACTGTCAACTTTTAGGAGGTATTATTTCAACGAATGAATAAAACCCGGCACAATGTCAAAGACATTCCACCAGTCAAATAAGAATCATCAATGTAGCGGGATTCGAAACTAATCCTCTTTTACCAGTCGCAAGTAATAAAAGAGTCAAATTCGTGTTCAAAGTGAATTACTTGAATGGTCAAGCTTACAGTACAGATCCTTCCAAAAATACATACAGTTACTTGTATGCAAATTATGATGCTCTTGCCAATGCATATCAACCCATATTCGCATAAACATCAACTTTATTGAACAACTGTCAGTACCCAACCAGCACATGTTATTACTCATATGGTGCAGGAGGAGGAAGCGGTGGATATTTCGCATTCAATTCCTTAAGTGACACATCTGTGAGAGTTACCTTTAAGCCGGTCAATAATTTAGGATTCAGTACTGGTCTTTATTATAATCATTACTTCAGACTTCAATTCCATGGATTTGGATTCGGAGCTTCATGCAGTATCAGTAGTGTAGTGGCATAAATATCAACATCAACAAGTCCAGGTTCAGGCACGAACAATACACTTGATTTCGACACTAAAAATTGTAATGATAATTACATCGATATTTATTGGACAGCTGATAGAAAATGGGCTGACAACTGGGGTCAGTTGGGATTGGCTCAAAACGGAGACTGGAATACCAACATGTACATAATCATGTACATTGTTGTAGCACCCAGCAGTCAAGATCTTCCTGTTATGCAACATGATTACATCTTTATGTCAGGAACATACAACTACCAATGGTCAACAGGTACATGGGAAGATCAAGTAAGAGGCACTGCTTTCTTGCCTACACAGAATTTGGCCTCTTCAGCAGTAGCTTCAACTCTTACCACCTCCAGATAAGCTGTCACTTAACTTATTCTTTAAGTCAAATCTCTTGCTATTGACATTGGATCCACTCACTCCAATTATCTCCTTCTGGCTTAATTCATTGGTACATCATCATGGACTCCTTCCAATGATCCTTTCAGATCGTATACAAACACAGCTAAAAATAAAGAGAGAATCGAGTGTAAATGTCTTTCTGGTACAGGTCCTTTGTCAAGTTCAACTACTTCTCCATATTCTGATGCCAAATGCTACCGAAGATTGCCCTCAGTCACAGTGGGCAGTGGGACATTCAACAATTATGCAATTTTAATCGACCACTCTGCACTTAAGAACAATGATATCAAATGTTACTTCCCAGAATTTTACCTTACTTAAGGAATGAGTCTGAATGTCAAATTTAAAGCAATTTATGGCGATTCTTACCCAACTGACATTATAAGTGGCACCACTTAATATTACAGTCGATATGTTACTACAGCTCCAACAGTGCCTTTTTCAGGCAATACTCCTTCGATGAGCAATCCGTATGTTTATGGATGGAATTCTTTAAGCGATAATGCTTACTCATCCGCAGTGACAGTGGGAACAAAGTTTTCAGGGATTTATTCTTTGACAGGAAACTGGAATCAAAGTGCCAACAGTCCTTATCTTTACTTGAATCTTAACAAAGCAGGTCCTATTCCAGTGTTTTCATTCTGTTCTGACTCCAACGTTTATTTTGAATGCAGAGTTTACTCAAAACTTATTAATGTGGTAGTTGCCAGGTTCAAGTCAACCAGTGTCTCATCTTTTACAATGACTCAAGGGTCTGATGACCTTTATTATCCATCTTCCCAATCCAGTGTAAGTTCTTTTGATGGGTTTGCTTATATTGGAACTGCATACTGGTAAAGAATCAGAACTTTCTCAAGGACCAAATCTAATTTGGCTCCAATTTCCAACAATAAATTCAGCGTCTTTACTGACAAGTATGGGTCAAGCAGGTACAATTATGCAACAAATATTTTTATCTCAATCAATACAAATGGCAAGACTCTTTACAATTACTTGAATACAGGCTCTAAAATTGACATTTTATTCAACAGTGCAACGATATCTGCATTAAGCAACTGCCAAGTTTGGGTACAAAATGAAATGAGTGTAAAATTAACATGTGAAGTTACAACTGGAAAAATTACAATTTATTCAAAATTCAGCGATTTTACAACATCGAACAATATCTTTGTGTCTTTGGGGATAACAAACCCTAATGCTGCAACTGCTACGTTCACAATGAACATGTACGATTACTTTTACTCGGCAACAAGATACTCTTTGGTGATCAGTAGGACAGCAACTTATACGACTGACATGACTTACTCATCAAATTCCCAACTTTAAAAGTCAAGGATTAACGTATTTCCTTTTAAGGCAAGAATGTCCATGACAACAAATGTTCCCATAAGAGTCAGATTTAACCTTCCAAACTCACCAGGTGCCATTTCTTATGCAGGCAATGGATTGATTAACATCGTCAATACTCAATTTTCAACAAGTTCAAGTTACCTTTGTTATTTCAAAGAGTACACTTCATGGACAAATATGATCCAGGAGACTGAACATTCATTCTTCCAAGCTGCTTCATGCACATCATCTTCGACAACTTTGAGTGTATATCCTCCTAAAACATTAACTTTAAGCGTTTCGAATTATTATGAGTTGATTTTGATGCCAATAGGAATTTCTTCAGGAGTGAGATTCTCCCAATCGGGTTTCCATCAAAGTAATTTCGAAGACATCAACATTATTGCGTACCAAAGTTGGTCAAATCCCACCATATCAGCTCAGCAAATAAACAAACTTTATCAATATGAAGGCAGTAGCAGAATTGGGTTACAACACATTTATTTACTCACAGGAAAACCAACATTGTAAACCTCTTTGTACATAATGTTCAGTTTGGATTTCTCAAGCGCCTTCAATTATCCCGACCATTACATTGAGATAACTTTATTTGATCTGCAGTAATCTAACTTTGTTGGGTATACTTTGAACAATATCATCCCATGCCAGCTTGGAGATACTTTCACGAGCATAAATAACAGGAGTCCCCCTCAATGCAGATTGGCTTCTGCTGATACGGTTAATAACTTTGTGAAGGTGAGAATATAAAACATTGGTAATTTGGCAGTGGGCAATTTCTGGATTTCACTTGATGATATTGTGTTGCCATCAGTATCTGGAGGCGACAATACAAGAAAGTTTGACATCAGCATTGGGTATTACAGACCAGCAAGTAACATAAAATATGAGAATTTATTCAAGGAAATATTCGTAATGGATGGCACAAATTCAACCGGGGCAAGTTCAATCGCATCTTTAACATTTAGCAACCCGACAATAAGTTCTTATGGTTCGCAAGTTACTGGAATAATGTCATTCACATGGCCATTTGACAGTTCAGCGAGTGATTATGAGTCAAAAATATCGATAAACATTAATGGAGGATATGCAGCTTCATGGACTGACATTAGCAGTTTGACATTCACTGATCCTACTTTGGGTACGTATCAGATATTGTGGATAAACAAGAAGCTGAACAAAGTAGTGTTTAAGATTCCCAACAAGTCAAGTGGGTCAGCAACATTGACTTTAAACAACATAAGAAACCCTTACCCATACCAACAAACTGGCTATAATACGAACAGGAACATAGAAATGAACGTTTATAACAATTTCTTTTTACAAGCAACACAGACAGTCAGCCAGCCAGCATTCAGTTACTTCACAAAGAACCCCTCCATCATTTACATCAACCAGAACATTCCTACAAACACATTGGACAACTACCCAACCAGTGAAAAGGCAACTTCCAATGGATTGGTCAAACTCACCCTTTCCATCAATTATGATTAAACCATCCCCAATATCATATTGAGACAACTCGATGTGATTGACATTACTTTCACCAGTGGGCTCAGTTACATTGATTAATGCAGAGCTATGAAAAATGACTCCACTTATATCAACCCGTTGACTACCTGTCAGACTTATCATGATGGTACCAATTGGCATGTCAAACTGTATGATATTACTGGCAGCTCACTCAGTATTGGGTGGTGGGTCCATGTATTTGCCAAATTTACATCTGCAACTCTTGCTTATACTTTCCAAATCAGTCCTAAAAATCTCGTTCCTGAGTATTTAACCTCATACTCAACGACATTGACAAGCTACGATACCACAAAGATAATCCCAACCCAACTTTCATGGCTGAACAGAAAGTACGTTTACAACTTTTTCTAAAACCAAGTCAACTTATTATAAGCAGTTTCAGGGAAGACAACACCATACTTTAAGTTCAGGTTCACAAATCCCATTGATTTTGATGGCGCTAGTGACTACTTTTACATTTACCTGAATTCATTGTCTGGCACAGAACCTTTCAAGTCCAGTGGAACATCTTCTGATATGATTTGTAACTTCTTACCTGCGATCAGTTCATAAAGGGATTTCACTGTTGGATATTATTCGAGATGTGCGTTAGAAAATACAGGCTCTGAATGGAGATACAAAATCTTGTACGTTCACGGAGGTCTCTCAGCAGGAGATTACCTCTTACAAATTGTCGAAAATAACATCATTGACTCCGCTTTCTACTTACCAACATCGCCCACAAGAACTTTAATCAGAGCCCAACTATATCGAAACTAATCAAATTACAATTATCAAGACACTTTCTTTATTAACACTTACAGATACTTTAGGAAAGCTTAAGTTGTTCACACGACGACTACTGTTCAGGATTATGACTCGTTGAGAATCACTTACACTCCACAGGGAAGTTTAGCAGCTTCAAGTACAAACAGAGAAATCGTGCTGAGACTGAGTGTTCATGCCTTGTATTATGATTCAGACGGGGGAATAAAACAGATTTTTTTGGATGATGGGGTTTCAATAAATTCAGGTCACAGATTTTCATAAGTGGTATCAAACCCAACAGGAACATAAGTAACAACAATCCAATTCGGTCAATATTCAAACAACATGGCCCCATTAAGATTCAATTTAGCTTGTCAAAGTGCATACACAGATAATGTCGAGTACATTTGGAGATTGCCTCTGTTAAAGAACCCCTCAACAGCTTATGTGTCTTTAAGGTACAATTTGACATTGTTGGAGTATCCAAGTTCGACAACCTATGGGATTGTATTCAACCATTATGAGATTATCAATGATTATTTCACTGAACCTGACAGTTCAAGCTCATTCAGTACATCAGTAACGAACAATTTGAGAGATGTCCAGACAGTAGCAGGTGTGGACTTGTCAATAAACTTGGGTGTAAATGTTGCTCAATGGGACAGTGTTACTTTCAAGCTTGATAAATCCAAAAATGGACTGCAACCTTCTTTCTCCAACTGTAATGATACCACCAACTACAATTATTACTACTTCCACACTTTATAAATGGTCCTTGCACAGAAAAAGTCAGCCAGTAATTCACTTGCTGTTGGTATCAATGCCTTGTCAACGACTATCAACTACCAGTCGACGTTCGGGTTCAAATGGGTAAAAATCTTGGACTCTTCCAACACCAAAGAAAGATTCAACCCCAAAACATTAAAATATTCAACCCCACCCACTCTCACACTCAATCCTTTTACAAGTTACAGCTCATCTGCGATAACTGCCATTCAAGGCATGGAAAGGTAAGGTTCCACTGTTTACTACAAGTTATTAGTAACAACTAAAATTATTCCTGAAAATGGATAAATTCGTATACTTTTCAATGAGACCAGATTCACTTCCAACATTATCGGAGGCTGTCGAGTAGGAGCTGGATTCAGTAAAGCTTCAAACTACAAACAAGTATTAAGATGTTACAGAGGCTCAAATGGGTTCATCATCTCAGGATTCAATGCAGTAGCTGCATCAACTTCGTTATAAATTTTCTTTTATGTTAAATCTCTTCTCTCAATGACAAATGCAGACATTACAGTTGATGTTTATGGTATTTACAGAGACAACACCACAAGGATTTCAAACGCTGTTGTCGCACAAGTTACACATGCTTCAAGCTCTTACCCGACTAGTCTTCAAAGATTCGAGTAGACTGTGACTCCTTATTATCGTTCTTTCTACAGTAATTATGGCTAAAATCATTACTATGAGTTTGAAGGCACCTTTACATTGAGAACTACCACTCTTGCGGGCAGCGCGACTTCTTTGTTTATTACCGACCCCAGTCTCCAAAAATGGGGCTACCGAAGAATGTTGATAAAAAAGAACTCATCAGCCGTAACAGGATGGACTGAGATGCAACTTTCAGCAGCATGCACTACTGAATGCAGATGGTACTTGCCTGATAACTACATCAACACATTGTCAATTTAAGCAGGACAACAGTATATTTGGAGATACTCAACTGAAGTTTATAATGATTCAGACAGTAGTAGAGAGAATAATTACTATTTTGAAGCTTATGGCCCTCAAAGATTCTTCCTAAAAGCCCACACAGGTTCTGTGTATACTGAATACGCATATTAATAATTTATTCCAAAATATTGGCCTATCACCTACACGTTGAAAAATCCTTATCCAGCTGCAGGTCAACAGACTGTTTTGGATCTTACATTCGCTGTTGATATTGATTTGGCTGTTAACGATGAAATTGAGTTAACTTTCGATACAAATAATTTGCTTTACGATATGTTTGAAACAGACCTGTAAGGAAACGCAACATCATAAACTTATCGTTACTTGGATTGCAGGTAATGGACATCTACAAATAACATTTCAACATCGAGAATTGTCTGTTTATTATATTTTGGCGACCGTACACAAAATCCTCCAAAACCAGCAAAACTTTCAATACGATTGACAAGAACATTCAATGGGTATCCTTATGTGTCAAGATCATTGAGATTCTTAATTGCAAATGTAAAGAATCCTTCAAGGTAGAATTTGAATACTGGAGTTTAGGTGAATGTTAACAGAGATTGTGCAAACTCAGCAAATTAAAAATGCAATTTTGTGACAGCAAGGGCTTATTTTGTGACTAAAAGCTCAACTTAGAACCAGCCAGCCACTGCTGCAACATTCAGTTCAAATGGTAACATTATTCTGCTAGGTGGACTTACTCATACTTTTGTCATTCCCTTAACAGCTTCATTGACTACTGCTGGTATCATTTATATCGTTTACCCTGAGAACTTCCAAGGAGTTATGCCTTATGATTGCAGTGCAACTAACAGTTTCACGTGTGTATCTTTCCCGACAAGGAGATGGATTGTTTTGTATCCTGGGACAACATATTCAGGAGCGACTGTTACAGTGGCGATTTGGAGCATGCAGAATGGTTACTATGCAGAGGCATATGATCCTAAAATTAAGATTACTGTTGCAAGGCCAAATGCTATCGGTGACGTCTTTTACATAACTTTGTCGCCTTTGAATCCTATAACTTCAGGAATATCAATGACAATTGACGCCACTCAAACTCCTCAAATATGGTTGAGAAATTATGCCAATTCTGCCATATTTTACATTAACAACATTTTCAATGATGACAGAATCAAAGCTATTTATGTAAAAGCACCTGTTTAAGTAACAAGTTGGACCAATAATTATTGTAATGCTACAATCACAAGTACGTTAATTAACACTTACCCATTAAGGTTTGAATGTAAAGTTGATGAAAATGATCCAACATTCCTTAAAATTACAAGACATTCAGAACAATTAACATGGAGTGCCAGTTGGCCAAGTTATACCATTAAGGTTCATGCTCAGTTTACATTGGCAGGATTCGCTGCAGGACAACCACAACTTTATGTCACTTTACCTGTCAATTCAAATAATTTCTTCGCTTATGGTTCAGTCAATACAACCTCTCCGATTTCAAAATATTATTTGTCACAAACCAGTCAGTTGGTGAGTATTTCTCAACATCAAGTGCCTATCATTTCACAGATCACTTTCAATCAGAAATCATTTGCTTACAGAGTGGCAAGAGTCAAGAACAAAGAAGTATTTTACCTTCTTTTAAGACCAACTGTAGGAATTTCATAAACAATCGGTCAAATGATCTTCAAGATTCCTGACGAATTCGACTACCCGGGAGTTTTCAGTCACGATAATTGCTTCATGTTGGGAAGAACAATGGAACCTCAAGCTCAATGTAAACAATCAAGAGAAGCTGGGCAGACACTGATAAAACTGACTCCAACAAATTACAACCAAGAAGTTAAAATCATTCAATTAGGATCAAAGCTGCAATCGAACTGGTTCACTGCCCCTTCACTTCCAGGAGACTTCTACAACATGACAGTCGAACTTTACTCAACATCAAACGTTCTCTTAGAAAAACAAACCATCGATATTTCACCTGTTTATGGGTAATATTTCGACATTCCATCAATCGTTCTCAACAATGTCTTAGAAACTAACTACAAAGAATCCGTTTATGACTTAACTTTTGTTACTGGAACTCTTCAAATTCCACCAGGAGCTCCCACAACTTCAACTTCTTTAACAAGTGAGCTTCAGTTTGTGTTTGAAAATTACAATGCTGCCAACTCAAGCAATGTGTTCATGAACGACCTCAATACAGGATTGAAAGAAGGCGCATAAGTCGGATGTATAATCAGACAGGGAATTCAGGCACTTTAAAATAAGAGAATCAAATGTTTACTTCATGTTGGAACAAACAGCACAGACAAACCCATGATCAGAATTATAAATTACGACTTCATAAATCCCGGAGTGACAGTGAGAATCAGTTTCGGCGGCATCCAATCATTAACAGCCCCGTTATCGAACACGATCTCAATCGGCGTGAAAATGTATTACAACGATGTAAAGAACTCATCAACTTATTTGTACATTTTGACTCCTGTTTTGCCAAAACCAACAATAGCAACATCTTTAGACTCTACGAGATTATCAGGCTGGTCATGGTCATTTTCAACAGGTTACACTGGAGCCAATATTGTTTTACAACCAACAGCATTTAATTTGAGAATCTGGGTGCCTTATTATTCCAATTATTCAGGGTATCAGTATGGCTCTCAGGCACAGGATGATCAGTTCATTTTGATGAAATTCACGCCTAAATTCGTGATCGATCCTTACAACAAAGTCAACATCGTATGCTCCCAATGTCATTCAACTGATGTATTTTATGCAACTGGTATTGTAAGGTTCAGACACACAAGAACTTTATCAGGATCAGGTTACTTTGACTTTAATTTCACTAATTTCCCCACTGCATCTTACGCCATTTTGAATCAGTCAGTATCTGTTGTTGTGTAAATTTATGATGGTTACCGAAGAGTTATTCAAAGCCCCACAATGACTTACAACAGAACAGTATAAAAATGCACTAAATTTGGTTTCGGTGTGTTAAGTGTGTCTTCATTGAATGGTGGATAAATTGATGTCGAGTATTTGTTCAGTATCAAAACTAACCATTACATACCCCCGAATGGAGCAGTCAGTATCGGCTTACCCAGTTCTTATGGAAACATGCTCACAAATAATGCAACTTGCTAACTTATTGGTTTCCAGAACACCAACGCTTATTGCAGCATTGACACACCTTCACGAATTGACATTTACTTGAATGGTTCATAACTCGACCAAAACTACTCATACAAAATCAACATCAAGGGACTACAAAATCCTAACGAGGATTCGTCAAGTTTAGCATTCAGCGTGGCAAGTTATTTTGAAAGCGATATTTACAAGAACAAGAAAATTTGTGAAAATGAGATTACCCCTCCATCAATTAACGTAAAGAGCATCAGATAATGTACATTGTAATGGAGACCAAATTTCTACAATATGTACTTCAATGCAACATATGAATTCTTTATCGGCTGTTCAGATCAATTTAGAGGCAACAGTATCGCTTACATCAAGCTACCATCCTAGTTTAGTACCAGAAACAAGTAAGGAGAAAGATACTGTTCATCTTATGAAAGTACGACTCTTTTGAACAACTCATGCACACTGAAATACATCAATGGTTCACTTTATTTGTATGCAAATCTCGACGCTACTTCTCAAACCTCTTTCTCAATTATTACCAATTTCATCAACCCCATCAACAATACATACCTGGCATCTGTTAAAGTAACCAGTAAGGGAGTAAAGTATGCTTAAACTACTGAGTAGACAGTCACTATATTGTCCAACAGTTACCTCACAGCCAACTTATCAGACATTTCTCTCCTCAACAATCCTAAATAAGGTGGACTCATGTCGACATATATCTTCAGAATGGTGCCTATCAAGACATTTACACCTTAAAATATTGCACTGACATTCCCAAGTGTGTTCTACCTCGACTCTACTTAACTCAACATTGGTATTTCAGTCACTGATGTGAGCAATCTTTTTGAAAAACTTACTTACAATAACATTCAAAGGTTGATCAACAATGTATCTTCTGTTGCTGGAGTCTCTTTAAAGCTTTATCCCACTTTTGAAGTTGTTGGCAACACAATTTATATCAAGAACATTACTAACCAACTCTCACCAAGTTTATGGACATACATTCTCATTCGTGGTGTGAAAAACCCATCAAAATTCTAAGTCAGTAACTTCACTGCAGCATACTACATACAAACTGTTGAGTACAAGTCATTAAAATGGATCTTCAATTACCCTCTTAACTATTTTGTAAGTCCTCCTCCAAATTATTTATCAATCGAAAAAGTTTAAGTCAGTGATTATGACCTTCTTTATCCAAGCAGATACACATTTATCTTCAGTAGCAATGGTTCGAATAAAGTCGCCACTGCAGGTAAAACTCTCTCTTATGTAATTGTCATGCCTGCTTTCTACAAAAGTACACTTTGGGCCAATACTGATCCTGTGTGCAAGTTTGCGAACTTAGCAACCAATTCAGTCTGTTACAGTTACGAGTCTGAAATCATCATTACTGAAACATTTGCTACAAATGAGACAAGACTCGAATTGAGTATCAGTAACATTCTCAACCCTTCACTTGAAACTTTCTGCAACACTACTGACGTCACTTTACTATCGCATACTTTCTTCATTATCAGAATCATTGAAGTTGCATCGAATGCTTTCTTGTTCGAGTCTTCAGCTGTCGTTGATAGCACGAACTGCTTGAAGTTTACATCATTGAGAATTCCCATCACATTATAGTACTCGTTAATAATGGTGGCTGGATTAACATATAACATAACATACGGATTGACGAAACCAGCCTCAAATTTAAAGATAAACGCTTACATTGAGAATCAGAATGGATTTACTTTTTCTCCCTCAATGGTTGAGTTCAATGATTATTACACATTGAAGAACTCCACCACAGTTTATTTGCGATCAGATATTGCTGCAGGAACTTACACTATTAAGTTTAACAAATATGAGTCATAACAAAAGACTTATTTCAGAAATATACTCCCTATCACTATCACCGTCATTAAAGCTGATCAAACAAGTCTTACAAGACCAACCATATCAATCGACTCTACATCTGTCTCGACTATCGGTTATCCTGTGTAAATCCCATTACTTTTCTCACTGCCTTCATCAACATAAATGACTTTCTTTATTACTGTCTCAGAGGAATCCAATCAAACATTGGAGCAATACAATCCTGCGTTTAAAGATTTTTCAATTTCACCAAAAATCATTAACATAAAACCTCAATCATCAAATTACTCATTCAAAATCCAGCACATGCAAAAAACAGTCCCTCCTCCTTTGACATTGAATTTCAAACTGACATCTTTATATCCAATTATTCACAATTTGACAACTGAGAGACTTTATTTATGTTTCGATCAAGATCCTAAATATGATGTCCTTGAGCCTCCAATGAGAATGAGAATCACAAGCTATATTGAAAGTTGTAACAACAGAGACATTGGAAAACCGATTACTAACATTATGCTTAAGAACAGTTCAAATTCAGTTGATAAAACAGTCAATGCAGTCAAACCCGTTATTGTAAATATTGAGCCCATACAAATTTTAAGTACTTCAGCCAACCTTTCTGTAAGCTGTGATGCTGTAGCCATCGTGTATTATTTGTGTCAGCCATCAGGATATCCTGCCATAACAGATACAGCAGTAATTAAAGCTATGAACAGTACAGTAGGTTTCACAGGAACATCGACAAGCTCTTCACTTTCTGTTTACTCAGGTTCTGCTTCTCAAATCAATTTCAAAGCAACCATTTCAATAACTAACCTTTCACCAACTTCAGATTATGATATTTATGTCATTTCTTAATCAACTTTGGGTCAGTCAGCAATCATGAAAAAGTCATTCAAAACTACAGACCTATCGAAAGGAGTCGTTTTACGCCTATCTTTCAAAAGCATCATTGACAGTCTTACAATTGTTAAAGCATTGTAAAGAATCCTCAGAATCTCGCCCATGAGAATAAAAGTCATCACATCAACCTTCGAATTACAGTTACTTCAAAATACAATTACTAAAGACAAAAATACACCTTATTATGTTTATGAAATCGTAATCGCACCTGATCCTTTAAATGACTTGAAACAACCAGAATAAATCGTGCAAGAATTCATGTCAAATAATGCAAGCAAATTACAATTCAAAACTTAGGTACCAGAATGGGCTGATCTCGCTCCCATTACTTACTACGAGCTAAAAGTTATCAAGCCAAGAGTTTTATAAATGCCAAAACCTGTCAGTATTTTCACATATAACTGTACTTTCACAATGAAAATGTGGTAAAAATCAAATATTTATGCCGTTTTGATAGAAGAGTAAGGAAAAGCTAAAAATACATTAAAAATTGCTTAATAAGTAATAACTCCAGTTCATGTGTCAACATTAAATACAAGTGAAAGAGCTCAAGCCCCCAGTAGCAACCAGATTCGTTCAGGTCTTGGCAAGATTAACAATCCATTAAATAAGTACAGGAAATATTCAGGAGCAACCAATAATGATGGAATTTCAATGATTTTCTTTGATGATCTTCAACCAGGAACTAAATACAGTATGTACATAACATCGTCAAGCATTTTGCCTTATTAACCAAGCTATTTATGGGAGGACAGTCAAGTCATCAAATTAACATTCACAACTCTTTATAACCAAGCCCTTCACAATCAATAAATTAACCTTGTTGAGCTAAAAAAATACAAACCCTCTTTAGCTGCTGCAATCGAAAGGTTCCAGAAAAATCAGGATCAAAAAACAAATTACACAAAGTTAACAAAAGAAT
>JGI24214J29971_1013775_pt1 | contig 19218 bp, 1 predicted proteins | sample EnhBio_Anaerobic_3_FD_29971 | JGI IMG/M metagenome (IMG submission 29971)
GTTCTATGCTTTGGTGAGAAGTAGTGATTATTCTTCTCTCGTCTGGTTATAGGACAAAAAATGCATCTAGGATCTCCTTCTACTGCAGCTAATTCATCGATTGTTCAAACACGAACAATTACTCGTCGAATCACCGGCAATGACTATGGACAAATCATTGGAGGAACGAATCAGTCACAAGAGCAACCTTCGGAATATCAGGTGACCGATGGATCATCTGTTCTCCATGTTGATTTGAATAAACCGGTGGAATTAGTTTTCAATGTTGATGGAACGAATACATCAACAACAACACAACAACGACGAGATTATTCATCAAGAATGTTAACAAGTAGTACTTCAGGCATGGATAACAATTCAACAATGATCACAGAATACGAACCTCGTCAATATCAACCAGTGGAATTTCTTGTAACAGGAGGAAATTTATCAGGTTATAATACCTCCGTTGGTAGTGGTAGTGGTGGTTATACAACTACTCGAACAACAACAACGACAACACGTCGACTTTATGATTCATCGAATCCAAACGGATATGAAGAAACAACGAATACAGCTGTTGTTCGAGGCATTAATCCGTATGATCAAGTCGATCTGATTATTCAACCCGATTCATCTTATTCATCTTCATCGAAAGTCTTATCGACAAGCGTTGGTATAGATCAAAATCATGCACCTTATTTTGTTCTTTCTCTTCACGATCGATCGGTTCGTGAAGGAGATTCGATTTTACTCGAAGTTATTGTCTCAGCTCAACCTGCACCAGAAATCGTTTGGGATAAAGATGGAGATTTAATTACTGATGACTCAGCATTTCGTATTGAATATTATGGAGATGGCCGAGCAACTTTGTACATCCCTGAAGTATTCTTTGATGATGAAGGATATTACACATGTACAGCAACAAATAAATTAGGAACATGTCGAACAACGGCACGAATAACTATCGAAGAAACGGGTGAAAGTGGAACAACAACTCGACGTTCACGAAATGATCAAGTTTATTATCAACGACAGACAAGTGGACCAAAACAAATGATTGAATCTTATCGTTATTATTCAGCACCGACAACAAATGTCACACGTATGACGGAAGAAACTCAATATTATCAAGTACCTTCACAAACACGACACAGTGAAATCACATATTCAATTCAAGGTACCCAACCGAAATTTCAACCAGTTCAATTTCTGGTTACTGCTAATCAAGACAATTCACAACAAAATGTCACAACAACCACAACAACTGAAGATGATCAAACAGTCACGACGAATCCTTATGAAATGTTCGGTGCTCATTTACGTACACGACCCTTTCAAAGTTCAGGACCATCGTACACCGATGATAATACATCAGTAACAACAACACGAACAATGACAACAACGTATTCTCAACAACAACCGTATGGAAGTCATTTGCGCCCGACAATAGCGAAACAACCGGGTCCAACTTATTCTCAAACGGATACACATGATTTGGAAAGTATGCAAACTGAATCGGATATTTCATCGATTCATTTGATTCGCTCAGCTCAACAACCAACAACATCGTACATCACCAGTCGACCGACTTTTTCCAAACCTTTGGAAGCGGTTGATGCGGTTGAAAATGCGACCGTTCAAATTACTGTTCATTTCTCTTCACTTGGCATAACACATACACGTCCACAAATCGAATGGTTTCATCATGGCCAACCGATTATTCCGGACAACGAACATTATCGAATTATCGAAGATTCTGAAACTTCAACTTTAGAAATCATTCATTTACGTAAAAGTGATGCCGGACAAGTTTGGTGTGTTGCAACAACACCATCTGGATCGGCAACAACGACCTGCATGATCAACGTCGCCGATCGACCAACACCACGAACACATCGTCGAACCGTAACAACAACACAACAACAAATTGTGCCTTATGAAACAAATTATGAAAGTCATTCAGCACATGCCGATATTGATTTACATCATCAACAAGTGCCAACAGCGTCACATTATTATTCATCACAGACATTAATTCAACCTCAACAAGTACCAACTGTCACAAGTTCGACAACAACAACAACGTATTCATATCAACAGGAAATTCCTTTACATTCGAATGTTCCTCAAGCACCACCATTGTTACCGGATTTTAATCAACGAACACATTATTCTGAATTAAAAATCAAATTATTAAACGGCGGTTTGAAAGACACACCGTTGTATTCGGGATCTGAAACGGTCATCGAATGTCAATTCACTGGACAACCAGAAAAAGTTCAATGGTTTAGAAATGAAGTTGAAATCATTAATAATCCTCAACAATTCAACAATCGAATTTATCACGTCACAAATCTTTCAGCGGGAACGACACGTTTGATCATTAAACCGACGTTTGATGAAGATGCTGGAACATACACAGTGAAATTTTCTGGACCTCAAGGTGAAGAAAGTTCCACAGCGAAATTAATTCCAGCGAATCAATATCATAACATGCAAAAGAAAAAAGCTGATTTAGTTCAACGTAAAGCTCTCGTACAAGAACTAGAAGAAATACAATTAAAACGAATGAAACCATCGAAAGGTTCTGTCAGTGCTGTTCAACGAGGAAGTTTAACTTATGCAACGAGTGATGATGATGTTTTTTATGATGCTACTCAAACAACTGCCCCTCGTCGTCAACCAACAGCACCACAACTGACACGACCATTGAAAGATGTCGAAGTTAAAGAAGGACAACCGATTCACATCAGTTGTCAAGTTCAAGGCTTTCCAAAATCTGAAGTCATTTGGTTAAGAAATAATGTTCTTTTGCCATTGTCTCAACGTCATAAAGTTGCGTATGATTCTGGCAGTGGAACGATCACATTACGTATCAATGAATCTCGACCGGAGGACAGTGGCGTTTACACAGTTATCGCCAGAAATCCTCAAGGTCAAACTTATACAAGTGCTCGTGTCGATGTTCAAGAAACACCGGGTATTGATGAAACCTCCTATGTGCAACCGGATGCATTCAAATATATTGAAAAACAACCGATGACAGCACGTTCATCGAGTAAACCTCGTCGAGAATCGGACACATCGAATTTATCACAACAAAAACCAGCAAAAATTCTTAAAACACCGATGAACACGACTGTTGTTGAAGGTGGTCAAGCTCAATTCTTTTGTCAAGTTGAAGGAAGTCCAAAACCAAAGATCGCTTGGCTTAAAAACAATAAACCGTTGATGGCTGGTCCTCGTTTCAACACGTATTTTGATCAACCCTCACGAACGGCTGTTTTACGTATCAATGATGTTTCAAAAGATGATCAAGGCTATTACACATGTATCGTTGATAATCCGTTGAATTCGGATCGAAGCACAGCGACATTACAAGTTTTACCAGAATCGAAAATTGATCAACGTTCGTACGTCGAAGTTGACGCATTTAAATATTTGGCACCAGAAAAGAAACAAGGTCGAATCGGAAGCCAAGATACTGAACGAGTAACCAGTGGAGTTGAAAGCGATTATTATGTTAATCCGGAATCATTTCGTTATTTGGAAAATAAACGACCTATCAAAGAAGTTGAAGATTCGATGATGATTGACGATCGTCCTATTGTCGATCTCGAAGCCTTTCGTTACTTAGAAGCTCGACAAACAAATAAAGTAAAAAAACGTGACGATAGTCGATCGTCTATTGATGAAACGCCAATCATTGCACCCGATGCATTTCGATATTTGGAAAAACGTGCTGATGCAGCAAAAGCAAAGAAAGTTCAAGACACAGGTCCATCGATTGATGAGACGCCACAAGTCGATCTAAATGCATTTTTATATTTGGAACGACGAGCAGCACCAAAAAAACCTGAAGAACAAGGACCGAGTATTGATGAATCTTCGATCGTTAATCCTGAAGCTTTTAGATATCTTGAACGAAAACCAATGAAAAAGAAAGAAGATATGGGCCCATTGATAGATGAATCGCCTATGGTCAATCCAGATGCCTTTCGTTATTTGGAACGACAAACGGCACCACAACCACGTGACACAACACCGATGATTGATACAACACCATTAGTCAATCCTGAAGTGTTCAAATATTTGGAAAGACCATCGGACATGCCGCGTATTGTTGAAGGTCCAGCGATCGATACACGTCCGATCGTTCCTCAAGAAGCATTTCGTTGGCTCGAACGGCCAAAACCAGTCGATCGTGCACCGGAAGGACCTGCAGTCGATGAAAGTTCTTATGTGAATCCACAAGCGTTTCGATATATCGAAGCAAAACCAAAATCAAAAGTCGCTGATCAAGGACCGACCGTCGACGAAACATCGTACGTCAATCCTCAAGCATTTCGATATTTGGAAGCACCAACTGCGAAGAAAAAAGTAGACGAAGGTCCAGTGATCGATACATCGAATTATGTCAATCCAGAATTATTCGCTCAATTCGAACGAAAAATTGCACCGACACCTGTCTATGAAGAACAAGAAGTAAAACGATCACCACGTGTAGTTCAACCATTGAAAAATACACAAGTCTATGAAGGAAAACCTGTTGTCTTAGTTGCTGTCATCGATGGTTTTCCAGTTCCACAATTAACTTGGCTAAAAGATGGAGCTGAATTACCTGCATCAACTCGTGTCACAACAAATTACGATATTCCATCGCGAACAGCTTGGATTCGTATTGATAATGCTCGACCAGATGATACAGCTGTTTACACATTATTCGCACATAATCCTGCTGGAGATGTTCGTAGTGATGCTCGTTTAATCATTGTACCAACTTCGACACCAATTGATGATACATCATTCGTTCCTGTCGAAGCTTTTGCTCGTGTCGAACGACCGACAGGTCCTTTACAATCAACAATGCCGGCAACAACCGGTGTTGATGATACATCTTTTGTCAATCCTGAACTCTTTCGACAATTTGAAGTTTCACTTCGACAACCGAAAAAAGAAGATTTTACCGATGAAATGGTCATTCAAGTTCCAGCACGATTTCTCGTTCCGTTGAGACCTGTTCAAGCACCAGAAAATTCAACGGTTGTTCTCGATGCTATTGTCGAAGGAGCTCCAGCACCGACATTTACCTGGTTAAAAGATCAACTACCATTGAAAGATAGTCATCGTTTCATTACAAATTATGATTTACCAACAAAACGTGTTACATTAATAATTAAAGATGTTCGAGAAAATGATACAGGTACCTATACATTATTGGCTTCGAATGGACCTCAGCTTCAACATTCATCCGCTGTTGTTCACATCGTCGGTGCACCAACGATTGATCAATCATCATTTATTCCGATGGATGTTTTCCAACAATTGGAACGTCCACAGAATCAAACATCGAAAGTACCTGTTCAAGCAGGTGTTGATTTAACATCGTTCGTTACTCAACCAGATCGTTTTGCTGTTTTCGATCAAATTCAACCAAAACGACGACCATTGAACGATTTCGGTGGTGTTGATGAAACTCCATTAGGTAGTATGGAAAAGATTCGTCTATTGGAAATTCCATCACGGGTTACAAAACGACCGGATGATGTTGAAGAAAAAGTTCAAGCGCCAATTGTTCTTGCACCTTTACAACCGATCGATGCTCAAGAAGGAACACCTGTTGTTCTTACAGCTAAGATCGATGGAAGTCCAATGCCAAACTTCACTTGGTTCAAAGATGATCAACCATTAGTTGCATCAGCACGATTCACTACTTATTACGATATTCCATCGAAATTGATTGTTTTACAAATTGGTGATGCTCGACCCAATGATACTGGCATTTATACAGTTAAAGCCGATAACAGAGCAGGTGATGTTAGTACATCAGCTCAATTGAATGTTGCATTATCACCATCCGTTCGAGATCAATCATTTATTCCCACTGATAAATTTCAACAATTTGAACAAGGATATCAACCGAGATCGATTCAAGATATGGCCGGTGTCGATGAACGTCCACTCGTTGATTTAACAAAATTACGTCAATTAGAAATCAAACCAACAAAATTACCTGAAGAAGTCGATCAAGAACAAGCAAAACCTACGGTCATTATTCCATTACGAGATGTTCAAGCTGCAGAAAATCAACCTGTTGTTCTCTCAGCACAAGTCGATGGTAAACCACAACCACAATTTACTTGGTTCAAAAATGATCAACCTTTGGCAGAAGGAAATCGTTTTCGTACACATTATGATATTCCTTCGAAGACTATTTTTCTTACGATTGCTGGTGCACGAGAAGATGATTCGGGAACTTATCGTCTTGTTGCACAAAATCCATCGGGTGAAGACGATACGTCGTGTGATGTGACCGTTGATTTGAATCAACCAAAGATTGATCAACGATCATTTGTACCTCAGAATGCTTTTGATCGATTAGAAAAACCAACGATGAAACCATTGGATGTCACCAGTGGTGTTGATCAAACAAGTTTCTTCAATCAAGATCTCTTTCGACCATTCGATGAACGAACAATAAAACATCCATCAGCTTTTGTTGGTGGAGAAGAAACAGATGCAACGATGCCCATTTCGGCACCACGAATTCTCGTACCACTTCGACCATTGGCCGCACCGGAAGGACAAGCTGTTCTTTTCACAACACAAGTGGAAGGATATCCACTTCCTCAATTTACATGGTTTCATAATAATAAACCTTTGATGGCATCAAATCGAATCACATCTCATTATGACATGCTAACAAAACGTTGTTATTTACAAATCTTGGACACACGTCCTGATGATGCTGGTACTTATGAATTATTAGCAGAAAATCCTGCTGGTCAAGATCGAACACGTACTGAATTGACAATAATTCCTGTATCGAAAATCGATCAAACAGGTTATGTCCCTTATGATAAATTTTCAACATTAGAATTTAAACCACGTTTACCAAGTGATCTTCGATCAGGTGTTGACGCGACACCATTTGTGAGTGGAGAAATCTTTCGATTATTAGAAGCTAAACCAGTCAATCTTCAATATCAACCCAATGAAGAACAAAATGTTGCATTGGAAGTAATTATACCATTGAAACCAGCTGTTGCACAAGAAGGACAACCAGTTATTCTGACAACAAAGATTCGTGGACGACCTATTCCACAATTTACATGGCTTCGTAATGGTGAACCCTTGTTGGAATCAACACGATTTCAAACACATTATGATTTCCCATCGGAAACATTGGTCTTAGAAGTCAGTGATATTTGGCCACATGATTCAGGTCTTTATACGGTCATTGCGGAAAATCCAAAGACAGGTGAACGTGTTGAAACATCAGCACCTCTCTCTGTTCGTACCGATGCGACATTAGTCGATCGAACAGCTTTTGTTCCTCCAGATTCATTTCGAAATTTGGAAGAGGCAACAAAACTTCGTACAAATTTCGTTCAACCAGGTGTAGATACCAATAGTTTTCTCACTCCTGAAATCTTAAAAGCGTTGGAACAAGGCAAACCTATGCCTATGGATACAACTGAAAAGGAACAACCGTTGACACCACCTAAAGTGATTGTACCATTGAAACCTGCGAATTGTAGTGAAGGACAACCAATTATTTTTACTGCTAAAGTTGAAGGAAATCCACAACCGACGTTCGCCTGGTTTAAAAATGGACAACCTTTACAAGAATCGAATCGATTCTGGTCACATTATGATGTTCCAAGTAAAACTGTTCTTCTTCAAATCAATGGTGCACGACCCGATGATGTTGGTACTTATACGCTTGTTGCTGAAAATCCCTTGGGTCATGATCAAACTCAAGCGAATGTCAATGTTTCATCAGGTCCAGCGATCGATACAAATCCATTTGTGTCGCCAGATAAATTTGCTGCTTTCGATCAACCGATGGGTAAACGAGCACCAGTTCAACCAGGTGTCGATAGTAGTCCATTTGTTCAACCGGAACGTTTTGCACAACTTGAATTAAAAGCACCACCACCAACTAAAGAAGATATGGATCAATTAGAACCACCTCAAGTCATTGTACCATTACAAAGTATTCAATTGAAAGAAGGAGCACCGGCTCTTTTACGTGCAAAGATAGTTGGTCGACCGACACCAACATTTTCATGGTTGAAAGACAATCAACCATTAGCAGCTTCAAATCGACTTCGAACACGTTATGATATTGGAACAAAACAAGTTTTATTACAAATCAATGATGTACGTCCACATGATGTGGGTGAATATACTGTCATTGCTAAGAATCCAGCTGGTGAAGATTCAACTGTTTGTTCATTGACTGTTGTACCGGATCGACCAGGTGTCGATGATCGTGCCTTTGTTCCTGAAGATCGATTTCGTGGCTTGGACCAACCTGAAGGTTCTCGAAGACCGTTGGCTATTGTTCCTGGTGTCGACATGCAACCTTTCATCGAACCGGAACGTTTCTTGAACTTGAAACCGATCCCACCGAAGATGAAACCCGAAGATGAATTAAAAGAACCGAAACGAGCACCCAAAGTGATCGTGCCATTGGCTAATACCGACATGGAAGAACAAATGCCTGTCATTTTTACTACAACCATTGATGCTGGCTATCCTATGGCTACGTTCGATTGGTTCAAAGATGGACAACCTTTACGGGAAGGAAATCGATTCACAACTAAATACGATATCGTTCCAAAACTCCTCACATTACAAATTTTGGCTGCTCGCCCCGATGATGAAGGTACTTACACTGTTCGTGCAACCAATCCATCGGGTCAAGATGAAACTTCATGCCAATTAACGATCAAACCGACTGTTTCGATCGATACTCGACCATTTGTGCAACCAGAGAAATTCGCTAATCTCGAACTCAAAGCACCACCGGCAACGAAAGAAGATTTGGCTAAACCAGAACCACCGAAAGTGGTCATTCCTTTGGAAGATACTCAATTAAAAGAAGGTGCACCGGCATTGTTGAGTGCGAAAATCATTGGTCGTCCGACACCAGACTTTGTCTGGCTCAAGGACAATAAACCATTGCAAGCATCGAATCGTCTTCGAACAAGATACGATATTGGTACGAAACAAGTCTTACTGCAAATTAATGATGTTCGTCCTGATGATGTTGGTGAATATCGTGTCATTGCAACTAATCCAGCTGGTCAAGCATCGACAACAGCGAAATTGAACGTTGTACCGGATCGACGAGGTGTTGATAGTCAACCATTCATTGAACCCGAAAAGTTCTTGAATTTGAAACCAATTCCAACTACAACACGACCTGAAGATGAATTGAATGAACCGAAACGAGCGCCGAAAGTCATTGTGCCTTTAGTTGACACAGATATGGAAGAACAAATGCCAGTTATTTTCACTACCACGATTGATGCTGGTGTGCCCATGGCAACGTTCGACTGGTTCAAGGATGGGCAGCCACTTCGTGAAGGAAATCGTTTTACTACGAAATACGATATTCTGTCTAAGGTTCTCACCTTACAAATTTTAGCTGCTCGACCCGATGATCAAGGAACGTACACTGTTCAAGCAACGAATCCGTCGGGCAAAGCAGACACCTCATGCAAATTGAATATTCGCCCAACGACATCAATTGATACACGACCATACGTTGAACCCACGAAATTTTCAAATCTTGAATTGAAAGCACCACCACCAACCAAGGAAGATTTAGCTAAACCAGAACCACCGAAGGTTGTGATCCCACTAGAAGATACACAACTTAAAGAAGGATCACCTGTTCTGCTGACAGCTAAAATCATTGGTCGTCCGACACCAGACTTTGTTTGGCTCAAAGATAACAAACCATTGCAAGCATCCAACCGTCTTCGAACTCGTTATGATATCGGTACCAAACAAGTGTTGTTACAGATCAACGATGTTCGACCCGATGATGTTGGTGAATATCGTGTCATTGCAAGTAATCCAGCGGGTCAAGCATCCACTGTTTGTAAACTCAACGTTATCCCTGATCGACGTGGTGTTGATTCACAACCATTCATTGAACCAGAGAAATTCTTGAATTTGAAACCAATTCCAACGAAAGAAAACCTGGAAGAGGAACTCAAACAACCAAAACGACCACCAAAAGTCATTGTTCCCCTTTCGGATGCGGATATGGAAGAACAAATGCCAGTCATCTTCACGACCACCATCGATGCTGGTATTCCAATGGCAACATTTGAATGGTTCAAAGATGGACAACCTTTACGTGATGCTAATCGATTCACAACTAAATATGATATTCTTAGTAAAGTCTTGACATTAGAAATTCTGGCCACACGTCCTGATGATCAGGGTACGTATACAGTTCGTGCCAGTAACCCATCGGGTAAAGATGAAACATCATGCAAACTGAGAATTCAACCAACTGCTTCGATTGATACTCGACCATTTGTTGAACCGGAACGATTTGCTAAGTTGGAATTGAAAGCACCACCTCCAACTAAAGAAGATTTGGCCAAACCTGAACCACCCAAAGTGATCATCCCACTTGAAGACACACAATTGAAAGAAGGTGCACCGGCACTTCTAACGGCGAAAATTATTGGTCGACCAACACCTGATTTCGTATGGTTGAAAGATGATAAACCATTACAAGCATCGAATCGTCTTCGAACACGATACGATATTGGAACAAAACAAGTCTTATTACAAATTAATGATGTTCGTCCCGATGATGTTGGTGAATATCGTGTTGTCGCGACAAATCCAGCTGGACAAGCATCAACGGCTGCTAAACTCAAAATCATTCCGGGTCTTCGTGGTGTGGACAGTCAACCATTCATTGAACCAGAACGATTCTTGAATTTGAAACCGATCCCACCGAAGATGAAACCCGAAGATGAGCTCAAGGAACCGAAACGACCACCGAAAGTCATTGTGCCACTCTCGGATACAGCCATGGAAGAACAAATGCCTGTCATTTTTACTACAACCATCGATGCTGGCTATCCTATGGCAACTTTCGATTGGTTCAAAGATGGACAACCCTTACGTGAAGGAAATCGATTCACAACTAAATACGATATCGTTCCAAAACTCCTCACATTACAAATTTTGGCTGCTCGACCCGATGATGAAGGTACTTACACGGTTCGTGCAACCAATCCATCGGGTCAAGATGAAACTTCATGCCAATTAACGATCAAACCGACTGTTTCGATCGATACTCGACCATTTGTGCAACCGGAGAAATTCGCTAATCTCGAACTCAAAGCACCACCGGCGACAAAAGAAGATTTGGCTAAACCAGAACCACCGAAAGTGATCATTCCTTTGGAAGATACTGAATTGAAGGAAGGAAACCCAGCTCTACTAACAGCTAAAATCATCGGTCGACCTACACCCGATTTCGTTTGGCTCAAGGACAATCAACCATTGCAAGCTTCGAATCGTCTCCGAACACGATACGATATTGGAACAAAACAAGTCTTACTGCAAATTAATGATGTTCGACCTGATGATGTTGGTGAATATCGTGTTGTCGCGACAAATCCTGCTGGACAAGCCTCCACTGCGGCTAAACTCAAAATCATTCCGGGTCTTCGTGGTGTCGACAGTCAACCATTCATTGAACCAGAACGATTCTTGAATTTGAAACCGATCCCACCGAAGATGAAACCCGAAGATGAGCTCAAGGAACCAAAACGACCACCGAAAGTCATTGTGCCACTCTCGGATACAGCCATGGAAGAACAAATGCCGGTTATCTTCACCACTACGATCGATGCTGGTGTTCCGATGGCTACGTTCGAATGGTTCAAAGATGGACAACCGCTCAAAGAAGGCAACCGATTCACGACGAAATACGATATTCTCAACAAAGTTCTTACGTTACAAATTTTGGCATCACGTCCAGATGATCAAGGTACATACACTGTGAAAGCAACGAATCCAGTTGGAAAGGATGAGACATCATGTAAACTTACCATCAAACCAACTCCAGGCATTGACACGCGGCCTTTTGTCGAACCCGAAAAATTCGCACCTTTAGAAGTAAAGGCTCCACCACCAACCAAGGAAGATATGCAGAAGATGGAACCACCAAAAGTGATCATCCCATTAGAAGATACACAGTTGAAAGAAGGTTCACCTGCATTACTTGCAGCAAAAATCATCGGCCGACCAACACCAGACTTTGTATGGCTCAAGGATGACAAACCTTTGGAAGCATCCAACCGTCTTCGAACACGATACGATATTGGAACGAAACAAGTCTTGCTACAAATCAATGATGTTCGACCCGATGATGTTGGTACCTATCGTGTTGTGGCGACAAATCCCGCCGGTCAAGCGTCCACTGCGGCTAAACTCAATATTATTCCTGGTCTTCGTGGTGTCGATAGTCAACCATTCATTGAACCAGAGAAATTCTTGAATTTGAAACCAATTCCAACAAAAGAAAAATTGGAAGAGGAACTCAAACAGCCAAAACGACCGCCGAAAGTTATTGTGCCACTCGCTGATACTGTCATGGAAGAGCAAATGCCAGTTATCTTCACCACTACGATTGATGCTGGTATTCCGATGGCTACGTTTGACTGGTTCAAAGATGGACAACCACTCAGAGATGGCAACCGATTCACGACGAAATACGATATTCTCAACAAAGTCCTCACGTTACATATATTGGCATCACGTCCAGATGATCAAGGTACATACACTGTAAAAGCAACGAATCCAGTTGGTAAAGATGAAACGTCATGTAAATTGACCATCAAACCAACCCCTGGAATTGATACTCGACCATTCGTCGAACCAGAGAAGTTCGGCCCACTAGAAGTCAAAGCTCCACCACCAACCAAAGAGGACATGCAAAAGATGGAACCGCCGAAAGTCATCATACCTCTCGAAGACAAGTCACTCAAAGAAGGCTCACCTGTTTTACTCAAATCGAAAATTATTGGTCGTCCTACGCCCGACTTTGTCTGGCTTAAAGATAACCAACCTTTGCAAGCATCGAATCGACTTCGTACAAGATACGATATCGGTACTAAACAAGTGTTACTTCAAATCAATGATGTACGACCGGATGATGTCGGTGAGTATCGCGTGATTGCTACAAATCCCGCTGGTCAAGCATCGACTCAATGTAAGCTGGATATCATTCCGGATCGTCGTGGTGTTGATTCACAACCATTCATTGAACCAGAGAAATTCTTGAATTTGAAACCGATCCCAACAAAAGAAAAATTGGAAGAGGAACTGAAACAACCAAAACGACCACCAAAAGTCATTGTACCCCTGGCCGATACAGTTATGGAAGAACAAATGCCAGTCATCTTCACAACTACAATCGATGCTGGTATACCAATGGCTACGTTTGAATGGTTCAAAGATGGACAACCACTCAGAGATGGCAATCGCTTCACTACTAAATATGATATTCTTAACCGAGTTCTTACTTTACATATATTGGCGTCTCGTCCAGATGATCAAGGTACATACACAGCTAAAGCAACGAATCCAGTTGGTAAAGATGAAACATCGTGCAAACTCACCATCAAACCAACTCCTGGAATCGATACTCGACCGTTTGTGGAACCAGAGAAATTCGGTCCGTTAGAAGTGAAAGCTCCACCACCGACGAAAGAAGATTTACAGAAAATGGAACCACCCAAAGTGATCATTCCTCTCGAGGATATGTCGTTGAAAGAAGGTGCACCCGCTTTATTACAATCGAAAATAATCGGTCGTCCAACACCTGATTTTGTTTGGCTCAAAGATGATAAACCTCTACCAGCATCGAATCGCCTCCGAACTCGTTATGATATTGGTACTAAGCAAGTGCTTCTTCAGATCAATGACGTTCGACCAGACGATGTTGGTACCTATCGTGTTGTTGCTACGAATCCCGCTGGTCAAGCATCAACACAATGCAAATTGAATATCATCCCGGATCGTCGTGGTGTTGACAGTCAACCGTTCATTGAACCAGAAAAATTCTTGAACTTGAAACCTATCCCAACAAAAGAAAAACTCGAAGAAGAACGCAAACAACCAAAACGACCGCCCAAAGTCATTGTACCGCTGGCTGATACAGTTATGGAAGAACACTTGCCAGTCATCTTCACAACTACAATCGATGCTGGTATTCCGATGGCTACGTTTGAATGGTTCAAAGATGGACAACCACTCAGAGATGGCAATCGCTTCACTACTAAATATGATATTCTTAACCGGGTTCTTACTTTACATATATTGGCATCGCGTCCAGATGATCAAGGTACATACACAGCTAAAGCAACGAATCCAGTTGGTAAAGATGAAACATCGTGCAAACTCACCATCAAACCAACTCCTGGAATCGATACTCGACCATTCGTCGAACCAGAGAAATTTGGTCCTCTCGAAGTCAAAGCGCCACCACCAACTAAGGAAGACTTGCAAAAGATGGAACCACCAAAGGTTATCATTCCTTTGGAAGATGTTGCTTTGAAAGAAGGTGCACCCGCTTTATTACAATCGAAGATTATCGGTCGTCCAACACCCGATTTTGTCTGGCTCAAAGATAACAAACCATTACAAGCTTCGAGTCGTCTTCGTACTCGCTATGATGCTGGAACGAAACAAGTTTTGTTGCAAATTAGTGATGTACGACCAGATGATGTTGGTGAATATCGTGTTGTAGCAACGAATCCGGCTGGTCAAGCAGCTACTCAATGTAAAGTTAGTCTTATCCCAGATCGTCGTGGTGTTGATAATCAACCATCGAAAGAACCTGAACGATTCTTAAACTTGAAACCAATACCAACGAAGACACGACCTGAAGATGAAAATGCTGATTTGATGCGACCACCTAAAGTGATCGTTCCATTGGTTGATTATGTACTTGAAGAAATGATGCCAGTCATCCTGACAGCGACAGTGGATGCTGGTGTGCCAATGGCGACGTTCACATGGTTGAAGAATGGTCAACCGTTGATGGAAGGCACTCGTTTCACAACAACATACGATATTGGCACACGCATCATTACATTACAAATTCTTGCTTCACGGCCTGATGATCAAGGAACATATACTGTTCGTGCTGTGAATCCAGTTGGTAGTGATGAAACTTCATGCAAATTGACAATTCGTCCAACTAGTTCAATCGATAATCGTCCATTTGTTGATGGTACACGATTCCGACCGTTGGATAATCGTCCACAATCAGGTACACCTGGTCCTGATGGAAATGAATTATTACGTCCACCGAAAGTTTTGGTTCCAATGAACAACGTTCGTCTTACTGAATCTGAACCGATTTTATTGAAGAGTATTATCGATGCTGGTTATCCCATGGGTCAATTCACATGGTTGAAAGATGGTCGTCCTCTTGTCGAATCGAATCGATATCGAGCTAATTACGACATCAACACTCGTACAGCCACATTATTCATCGATTCAGCACGTCCATCAACTGATACGGGTCGTTATACAGTGCATGTTGAAAATATTGTTGGTAAAGATCAAACAACGGGTGAAGTCAATGTTGAAGGTACACCAGGTATCGATAGTCGACCATTCGTTGAACCAAGTAAATTTGGTAAATTCGATGGTGTTCGTGGTCCAATTATTCAACCATTGGATTCATTACGTGATCGAGAAAATCTTCCACCATGGATTCGATTAACCAAAGAATTAGAAGATCAAAATATCGATGAAGCAAAAGCAGCTCAATTGATCTGTGGAGTTGATTCTCATCCATGTGCAACGATCAATTGGTTCAAAGAAGGATCACCATTGATCGTTTCTCAACGATTTATTCCGACATACGATCAAAAGACGAATGTCGTTTGTTTGACAATTTATCCTGTTTATGCTGCCGATTCTGGAAATTACAGTATGGTTGCTCGAAATATTGCAGGTGAAGTAACAACAAAATGTACTTTACGTATTCAACCGACAGCAAATGTCGAAGAAAATCCATTGGTGAAATTCACTGGTTTACGAAAAACGCCTCAACAACCCGCTGGTCTTGGTAACGAACCAGCGAAAGCACCGAAAGAGCTCGATGAAGGACAGAAACCTTACTTCATCAAAGTTCCAGTCGATCGTGAAGTTCCTGAAGGACAACTGGTTCGTTTGGATTACATTCCAGCTGGTCGTCCTGAACCTACATTAACTTGGTATCGTAATGGTGTTCCATTGAAACCTAATGATGCTGATCATCGTGATGTGATCAACGAAGGTGGTGTTCATTCATTATTGGTTCTCAATCCAAAATTAGGACCACCTGTCGAATATAAATGTGTTGCTAAGAATAAATATGGTGAAGCATCGTTTCCAGTTCGCTTGAATGTTGTTGACAAAGGTGCTAATATTGCACCATTCTTCATTGAACAACTTTATGATATCATCATTATCGAAGGACAAGATGCACGACTCGATGCATGTGCCCAAGGTTTTCCGGAGCCGAACGTTGCGTGGGAGAAAGAGGGACAACCTCTTACACCCAATAAAGAATACAAAGTTGAATTCGAAGGACCTAAAACAACATTATACATTCGTGGAGCAAAATTGACCGATGCTGGATTCTTTCAATGTACAGCAACAAGTCCAGCAGGCACAGCAATCACCAAATGTCGTGTTACTGTTATTCCATTGTCAGAAGCGGGTCAATATGCCAAAGATTTACCACAATCGGGCCCACAAATGTTAAACAAAGTGCCTGTTTTGCCTGAAGATGATATTCGTTCGAAATATATGACTGTTCCAGTTAAACCACCTGAAGTTCGACCAGAAGATTTGTACAAATTGCCAAAACGAGCAAAGAAAACTGATAATCCTCTCGATGATGTAAAGAGACGAGGATTGAGAGTTTTACCCGACGAACTTTTATCAGCCGTGACACAAGGTCTCGAAGAATATCCTGAAGAAGAAATGTATAGTAAAGATCGTCCTCAACCACCGAAATTCAAAGTTCACATCAAATCTCAACTGAATTTGAATGAAGATGATCATTGCATCTTCGAAGCGAAATTAATTCCTGTTCGAGATCCGATGATGCGTGTTCAATGGTTTAAGAATGGCAAAGTTTTACATCACGCTTCTCGAATGATTCCGAAATACGATTTTGCCGATGTTTCGTTGGAATTTCTTTGGACATTTGCTGAAGACGATGGTATTTACGAATGTGTTGCGACAAATCCTTACGGTGAAGATCGAACACGTGCTGAATTGAAATGTCGTCCGAAACGATCGATTATTTACAATACACAATTACCAGAAGGTATGGAAGGTGTATCGAAATTACAAATGTTGGAAGATGAAATGCGATACACGGCGAGTATGATCGGATTAGAAGAAAAAGTTCAAGAAAAAGAACCGAAAGCACCAGAATTCATTATGCCACTCGAAGATTTATCGGTTGATGAAGGTGATAACGCGAAATTCATTGCGAAAGTTGACGGACATCCACGTCCACGTATCACTTGGTCAATTAACGACATCGATATCGCCAATGGAAGTCGATACAAATTGGTTTATGACGGTCTTGTTCATTATCTCGACATCCCACGAACACGACAATACGACGCTGGAACAATTCGTTGTGTTGCGAAAAATTCACTCGGCGCAACTGAAAGTGTCGCTACGTTGAATTTACGACTTCGTCAAGATTATCGTTCGGGTCTTTCGAAAGTTCCAGGTGGAATTGAAACGGGTCTTGATGATTCATTTGATGTCGATATTGAAGAACGTTTACGATTACGTTCACAAAATCGACAACGTGGTTCAGTCGATGATCGACAACGTCGACCTTCAACTGATCGTTTACATCCGTTACAATCGAAACCATCGGATCGAATGACGTGGAAACAAACTGAAGAAAAAGTTGGTGAAGCACCAAACTTTACAAAACCTTTGTTACCGTTGAAAGCGAAAGAGGGTTCGAAAGTCGTCGTCAATGTCGAATTTATCGGAACTCCAGCACCAACGGTCTCGTGGTATCGGGACGGCTTTATGGTTGAAGATTCAGAAGATTTTAAGATTCAGACAACGGCAACTCAAAGTACATTGACGATTAAACACGCGTTTATTATCGATTCGGGTCTTTACACGGTGAAATTATTCAATCCGATCGGCATCAAACAATGTCAAGCGGCGATTCGAATTTCACCGATCATTGCTGAAGATCAAACGCCGAGATTTCTCGACGTTCCACAAAACACAGAAATTCTCTCGGGTGATCCTGTTCGTTTTCAATGTCGAGTCGAAGGCGAACCGTTTCCAACGGTCGCGTTTTATCGAGAAGACGAACCGGTCGATTTGAGGGATAAACGTTTTCGTGTGATTCAAGAAAGTGATGTTTTCACCTTACTTCTATTCGAAGCTTTACCAGCTGACAGTGGTCAATACGAAGCCGTGGCCGAAAATTCAGTTGGCAAAGCCAATACTCGTTTTACATTGACCGTCACTCCACGTGAACCGGATGGAAAGAAAGCGTCGATTATTGACGATCCAAAATTAATTCATAAAGTTCCTTATCTTGAAAAACCTCTCGAAGATTTACGTGTTAAAGAAGGACAATCAGCGACATTCGAATGTATTATCCCGTCGAGTTTCGGTTCGGATGTTAAATGGTACAAAGGTACATCTGAATGGCCGATAAAACCATCGAAATTCTTCAAACCAAAATCTGATGGAACAAAACATCAATTATTCATTTTGGAAGCGTATGCTGAAGACGAAGGTCTTTACAAATGTGTTGTTTCGAATCCTGTCGGTACAACTGCAACAACAGCAACTTTGAAAGTTGATCATGATATGCGAGTGCCCGAATTCGTACGAGGCTTTAGTAATTTAACGACTTATGAAGGAGAACAAGTGCGTTTTGAAGTAGAAGTACGGGGTGATCCTACTCCTACTCTAACATGGTATCGAGATGGTGAAGTGATACGAGACTCACCTGACTTCCAAATCTTCACCGAAGGAAATCGTAGTTTATTTTATATATCAGAAGTTTTTATGGAAGATCAGGGTCTCTTCACCTGTACGGCATCGAATTCTGCCGGATCATCAGACTGTTCAGCTCGACTTACTGTTGAACCACGACCACAACAATAAATCAAAGAAAAATTTTCTTTTTTTGTGTTGCTTTTTTCTCTTTCTCATTAATTTTCCCTTTTCTCACATCTTTCCTTGACTTTGAATCTTGTTTTTCTATTCATTTTCTCATGTCTATGCACATCTTATTTTCTTTTTTGTTTCTTTTTTTGCCGCCGTCCCCTCAACAATGCGCTTTCTTCTCGCTAGACTAAATCTGTCATTTTCATTCAATAGGAAAAACAACTGATTTCTTCA
>JGI24214J29971_1000889_pt1 | contig 18859 bp, 7 predicted proteins | sample EnhBio_Anaerobic_3_FD_29971 | JGI IMG/M metagenome (IMG submission 29971)
CGCCGTCATGCGGATCCCACCTCAGTACGAGCTGATGGGTCTGCTCGCCTTTCTCCAGTTCCGAACTGCTGGCTGCACAGCCGACGATTCCCCTCAAGTTCTCCGGCGCGCTGCCGTTGGTTCACGCACGCCGAATCTCCTCGCCTGCAAGCACTCCCAGGCACACTGAGCCCATGAACACCATCGATTTTCTGCCCTGGGACGAAACCTTCGACACCGGCCTGCCGGAAGTCGACGAGCAGCACCGCCGACTGGTGCAACTCATCAACGTCCTCGCCAGCCATGTCGCCTTCAGGACGCACATCCCGCAACTCGAGGAGATGTTCGATGAACTCGCCGACTATGCCGTCTACCACTTCCGGACCGAGGAGGCGGTCTGGCACGAGCACCTCGCCGGCGATCAGTCGGAAGTCGATCACCAGGCGATCCACGCCAGCTTTGTGCAGGAGGTGTCACGGCTGCGCGGGCAGCCTGATGGGCAGCGGGCTGCCGAGGAGACCCTGGCTTTCCTGGCCCGCTGGCTGATCTCGCATATTCTCGAGAGCGACCGTTACATGGCCTGCACCACCCTGGCGCTGCGCGCCGGCCTGTCCCGCGAGGCGGCACGCGCGCACGCCAGCGCGGAGATGGCCCGCGGTGCGCGGAGGTTCGCCGACATCGTTCTGTCGATCAATGCGACGCCGGTCACCAATGCCATGCACCTGATGGCCGAACTCGCCGAACTGCGCCGCGCGCAAACCGAACTGCGGCATGAATCCGAGAAGAACCGGGCCTTGCTCCGCTCCGCCAGCGATGGCGTCCATGTCCTCGACACCGCCGGCAACCTCGTCGAGGTCAGCGACTCCTTCTGCGCGATGCTCGGCTACTCGCGTGAGGAACTGATCGGCAGCAACATGGCGGGCCGGGATGCGCGTTTTGCCGACGACGAGGGGCCCCGCAGACTGCGGCAGGAACTCGACAGTCCGCAGCGGCGTGTGCTGCACACCCGCTATCGCCACCGGGACGGCCGCCTGATCCCGGTCGACGTCAGTGGCGTGCCGGTGTTGATCGAAGGACAGCGCCTGTTGTTCTATTCGGCGCGCGATGTGACCGAGCGCAAGCGGGCCGAAGAAGAGCTGGCCCTCGAGCGCCAGCGCCTGGCCGACCAGCTGCGTTTCACCAGCCAGCTGATCGACACGATTCCCAACCCGGTCTTCTTCAAGGACGAGAACGGCCGCTACCTGGGCTGCAACACCGCCTTCGAAACGTACATCGGGATCGAGCGCGACAACCTGATCGGCCGCTCGGTGCACGACATCGTCCCGAGCAGTCTCGCCGACAAGTATCTGGCAGCCGACCGGGCGCTGTTCGAGCAGCGCGGAACACAGACCTATCAGGCGGAAGTGCGCTACGCCGACGGCTCGCTGCGCGAGGTCGTCTTCAACAAGGCGACGTTCAACCGGGCCGACGGCGGCCTCGGTGGCCTCGTCGGCGTCATGCTCGACATCACCGAGCGCATGCGCATGGAGTCGGCACTGAAACAGCAGGCCGCATTCACCGACGGCATCATCGCGGCGATGGTCGACGGGATCGCCGTCTGCCATGAAATCCCGCAGCCACCACAGGTTCGCTTCACCGTCTGGAATCCGGCGATGCAGAAGCTGACCGGCTACAGCCTCAGCGATGTCAATGAGCTTGGCTGGCAACGTGCGCTGCAGGTCGATGACGAGCGGCAGGAGGACGCCCTGCAGCGTGCCGAGGGAATGCGCCGTGGCAACCACCTGCGCGGCGACGAATGGACGATTCGGCGCCGGGACGGTGAGCGGCGGACGGTGCAGGTGCACACCACCTTCGTCAGCCCGCCGAGCGGCGGTGTCCATCTGCTGCTGGTGCTGCGTGACGTCACTGCGCGGAAGGCCGCCGAGCAGCTCCTGCGGCAGCAGCACAACCTCGCGCAACGCTACCTCGACACGGTGCAGAGCCTGATGCTGGCGCTCGATACCGAGGGGCAGATCACGATGATCAACCGCGCCGGCCGCGATCTGCTCGGCTATACGGAGAGCGAACTGCTTGGCCGCTGCTGGTTCAGCACCTGCCTGCCACAGCCGAGTGGAACCGAGCGGGGCCTGCCGACCTTCCGGCGCATCATCGCGGGCGAACTCGATGCCAGCTTCTCGACCGAGGACAGCGTCCTCTGCCGCGACGGCTCGCTGCGGCTGATCGGCTGGAAGACCGGTGCCCTGACCGACGATGCCGGGCGCATCATCGGCACGCTGAGTTCGGGAGCCGACATCGGCGAGCGCAAGGAGGTCGAGGCCGAACTGGAGCGCTACCGCGCCCACCTCGAGACCCTTGTCGCGCAGCGAACGGCGGAACTATCGCTGGCCAAGGAAGCCGCGGAGCGTGCCAACCGGGCCAAGTCGGAGTTCCTTTCGAGCATGAGCCACGAACTGCGGACGCCGATGAACGCCATCATCGGCTTCGCCCAGATGCTCGAGTACGACGGTGAATTGAGCGCCGACCAGCACGACAGCGTCCATGAGATCCTCAAGGCGAGCCGCCACCTGCTCGACCTCATCAACGAGGTTCTCGATCTCGCCCGCATCGAGTCGGGACGCATCGAACTGTCGCTCGAGACGACCGACATCGCTGCCGTCGTCGACGACTGCCGGCACCTCATCGAACCGCTGGCGGCACCGCTCGCCATAACGCTGAGCACGCTCGTTCCTGCCGGCGCGACGGTGCACGCCGACCGCACCCGCCTCAAACAGGCGCTCCTCAACCTGTTGTCGAACGCCGTCAAATACAATCGCGAGCGCGGCAACATTCAGATCGACGTCGAACAGCAGCTCACGGCAAGCGGACTTCGCCAGCGCATCTGCGTCGCCGATACCGGCATCGGTATCGCTCCCGAACGCCTGAACGAGGTCTTTCAGCCCTTCACCCGCCTGCAGGCCGAGAACAGCGAGATCGAAGGCAGCGGCATCGGACTGACCATCACCAAGCGTCTGGTCGAACTGATGGGTGGCGAGATTGCTGCCGAGAGCGAGATCGGCGTCGGCAGCCGCTTCTGGATCGACCTGCCCGCCGGTAGCAGCGTCCACCACGACAACAGCACGGCCAGGAGCGACGGCCCGCATGACGAGCAGCCGACGGCCAGCGACGGCCAGCGCGTCCTGTGCATCGACGACAACCCCTCGAACCTCAAGCTGATGGCGCAGATCCTCGGCCGCCGCGGCAATCTTCGCCTGCTCACCGCACATGCGCCGCGACTGGGAATCGAGCTGGCCCTCGCGCACCGTCCGCATCTCATCCTGCTCGACATCAACATGCCGGGAATGGACGGCTACGAGGTACTCGCCGTGTTGAAGCGCGAGCCGCTCACCCGCCACACGCCGGTCATCGCCATCACCGCCAATGCCCTCGCACGCGACATCGAGCGTGGCCGCGCCGCGGGCTTTGTCGACTACATCACGAAGCCGATCGACGTCGCCGGCTTCCTGCGCGTGGTCGAAGAGGCACTGGAGAATCCACGATCGCCGCGCTCCATGTGAACCCGGGAAGCCCCCGGACGACCAGCAGCACGGCCACCGCGCGGCGTGCGGGCTGGTCGTTGAAGACGCGCATCACCGCCATGACGCTGGCCGTGTTCCTGCTCGCGATCTGGTCGCTGACCCTGTACGCGACGCGCAGCCTGCGTCAGGACATGACGCATCTCCTCGGCGAGCAGCAATTCTCGACGACCTCGATCATTGCCGCCCAGCTCAATGCCGAACTCGACAGCCGGCTGCAGGCCCTGACGCTGGTGGCTGGCGAAATTTCCCCGACCCTGCTCGACAACCGGTCCGCACTGCAGCGATTTCTCGAACAGCACTCGACGTTGCAGAAGCTGTTCAATGGCGGCACGCGAATCCGCGACATCAATGCCCTGACCCTCGCCAGCATTCCCTACCTGCCGGAGCAGATCGGCAACAGCTACGCCGACCGCGACTACATGATCGCCGCCCTCCAGCAAGGCCGTGGCAACATTGGCCGGCCGGTCATCAGCCGCACGCTCAAGTCACCCGCAATCGCTCTGGCGGCGCCCATCCGCAACCCGGCCGGGCAAGTCATCGGCGCCGTGACCGGAGTCGTCGACCTCGGTCAGGCGAATTTCGTCGACCGTATCGTCGACCAGCGCTACGGCAGGTCCGGTGGTTATCTGATCATCGCTCCACAGCATGATCTGATCGTCACCGGAACGGACAAGTCGCGCGCCATGTCACGCATGCCAGGCCCCGGTGTCAACCGCAACCACGACCGCTTCGTCGGCGGCTACGAGGGTTATGGCGTCGCCGTGAACTCGCGTGGCGTCGAGGAACTCGCCGCAGCCAAGGGAATCCCGGTGGCTGGCTGGTTTCTCGTCAGTGTGCTGCCAACGGCGGAGGCCTACGAGCCCATCGCTGCGATGCAGGAACGGGTATTGCTGGCGGCGTTGGCCCTCAGTCTGCTCGTCGGCACGATTGGCTGGTGGTTCCTCAGTCGCCTGCTGCGCCAGCAGTTTGCGCCGATGCTCGCCGCGTCGACACTGCTCGTCGACATGTCGCATGCCGGCGAGCCGCTGCTGCAGCCCCTGCCGACGACAGCGAACGACGAAGTCGGGCAACTGATCCACAGCTTCAACCTGCTGCTCGAGTCCCTGGCGCAGCGCGAGGCAGCGCTGAAGGAAAGCGAGCAGCACTACCGCACACTCGCCGACGGCGGCTCGGCGCTGATCTGGACCTCCGGCACGGACCGCCACGCCACCTACTTCAACGAACCGTGGCTGCGCTTTACCGGCCAGTCGCCGGCAGGCCAGCTTGCCGCGGGCTGGGCCGCAGGCATTCATCCGGAGGACCTCGATCACTGCCGGCGCACCTACGACAGTCACTTCGACCGCCGGCAGCCGTTCCGGATGGCCTATCGCCTGCGCGCCAGCGATGGCGAGTACCGCTGGATCGAGGATGCCGGCACCCCGCGCGTTGACCGTGCTGGCGACTTCATCGGCTATATCGATTTCTGTCAGGACATCTCCGAGCGCAAGCGGGTGGAAGGCGAACTCGAACAGCACCGCCACCATCTCGAGGCGCTGGTCGCCGCGCGAACGGCGGCGCTGGCCCGGGCCAAGGAAGCGGCGGAAGCCGCCAATGCCGCGAAGACGGAGTTCCTGTCGCGCATGAGCCACGAACTGCGGACGCCACTCAACGCCATTCTCGGTTTCGGCCAGTTGCTTGCCATGCCTGGCGACGCAGCGCTGTCGGCGGAGCAGGCGGACAACGTGCAGGAAATTCTGCGCGCCGGCCGCCACCTCCTCGGGCAGGTCAACGAAGTGCTCGACTTGGCGCGAGTCGAGAGCGGGCGCATCGAGCTGAAGCTCGAGGCAGTACCGCCCGCTCGCATCGTCGCCGAATGCGTCGCGCTCGTCCGGCCGCTCGCCGAGGCGCGCGGCATCAGCATCGACACCGACATCGACGACGCGCCTCTGCGCGCCGATGCCAAGCGCCTGAAGCAGGTACTCCTCAATCTGCTCTCCAATGCCATCAAATTCAACCGTGAGCAGGGCACGATCCGGATTGCCGGCACGCGTCACGGCGGGCGGCTGCGACTCGCCGTCAGCGACAGCGGCCGCGGCATCGACAGCGAACACCTGCAGCGCCTGTTCCAGCCTTTCGAGCGACTGGCGTCGGCGTACGACGGTATCGAGGGTACAGGCGTCGGGCTGGCGCTGACGCAGCGACTGGTCGAAGCGATGGGTGGCATAATCCGAGTTGACAGTCAGGTTGATGTCGGCAGCACCTTCAGCCTGGATCTGCCCCTGGCGAACCCTGCGCAGGATGCCGCTGCACTGCCGGCAGACGCCGACGGCGTGCCACAGACAGGTACGTAACCCTTGAGCCGGCACAAGCGCGCGCTCGCTGCTGGCCGGAAGGAGAAGGCATGAACGACCCATTGCGCCGGCAGGCTCGCATCTTCATGGTCGACGACGAGCCGGCCAATCTGAAGCTGCTCGGCAAGATGCTGGGCAGCCGCAACTATGAGCATCTGGTGGCGATCCAGGATCCGCGCCAGGTACTTGATCGCTACGCTGTGGAGCGCCCCGACCTGATCCTGCTCGACATCAACATGCCACACCTCGACGGCTATCAGGTGATGGCTCAGCTCAAGGCATTGAACGATCCTCTGCTGCCGCCGATCGTCATCCTCACCGCCCAGCACGGGCGCGAGACCCTGCTCAAGGCACTGGCTGCCGGCGCGCGCGATTTCATCGGCAAGCCCTTCGACATGGCCGAACTGCTGATGCGGGTCAACAACCTGCTCGACGCGCATCTGGCGCACCGCATGCTGCACGATCAGAAGGGCCTGCTCGAGGAAATGGTGCGCAGCCGCACCGAAGAACTGAACCAGACCCGGCTGCAGGTGGTGCGGCGCCTGGGCCGCGCGGCGGAATACCGCGACAACGAGACCGGCTACCACATCGTTCGCATGAGCGAGTACTCGGCCCTGCTCGCCCGCCACCTCGGCTGGAGCGATGCGGCTGGCGATCTGATGCTCAATGCCAGCCCGATGCACGATATCGGCAAGATCGGCATCCCTGACGCCGTGCTGCTCAAGCCGGGCAGGCTCGATGCAGACGAAACGGCGATCATTCGCACGCATCCCGAAATCGGCGCCAGCATTCTCGCCGGTGACGACTCCGAGTTGCTCCGCCTCGCCCGGTCGATCGCGCTGACCCACCACGAGAAGTGGGACGGCAGCGGCTACCCCGCGGGTCTGGCCGGCCTCGCCATCCCGCAGGCCGGACGCATCGTCGCTGTCGCCGACGTCTTCGACGCGCTGACCTCACGCCGCCCCTACAAGAAAGCGTGGGCAGTCGGCGAAGCAGTGAGCCATGTCCTTGACAACGCCGGCAGGCATTTCGACCCGGAGGTCGTGCGCTGCTTCGAGCAGCAACTGCCGCAGATCCTCGCCATCCGCGACCAGCATCAGGAACCGCATGACTAAGGGCAGCCGAGGCCACCGATGAAAGAAACGTTCTGCCGCTTCCTCGCCATGCTCTGCCTGGTACAGCCTGTCGTCGCCGGCGAGGCGCCGGATCGCCTCGCGCGCATCGCCGCCAGCAAGCAGTTGCGCGTCTGCATCTGGCCGGATTACTACGGGATATCGTTCCGCAACCCGAAGACCCAGGAACTCGCCGGAGTCGACATCGACAACGCGCGCGAACTCGCCCGCGAGCTCGGCGTCGAGGTGCAGTTCATCGACAGCTCCTTCGCCCGCCTGGTCGCCGACGTCACCGCCGACCGCTGCGACATCGCCATGTTCGCCATCGGCATCACGCCGCAACGGCAGGAGAAACTGCGCTTCACCCAGCCGCATCTCGCCAGCGACATCTACGCCATCACGACCAAGACCAATCGCCGCTTGCACTCCTGGGCGGACATCGACAAGCCGGGCACCGTCGTCGTGGTCGCCAGGGGAACGTTGCACGAGACCGTCATGAAGACCCGACTGATGGCGGCCGAACTGCGCGTCGTCGACACACCGGCAGCCCGTGAGCAGGAAGTGCAGTCAGGGCGCGCCGACGTGTTCATGACCGATTACGCGTTCAGCCGGCGGATGCTCGACAACAGCGACTGGGCGCGCCTGATATCGCCCGCGGGTAGCTACCATGTCACCCCCTATGCCTGGGCAATGGCACCCGGCGACGACCGCTTTCATGCCCGCGTCGACAAGGTGCTCGGCGACATGAAGCGTGATGGTCGTCTGCTCGCCAATGTCCGGCGTCATGGCCTCGACCCGATGCTCGTCCGCTGAACGCCGCCGGACCTCTCGCAGGACATCGCCATACCGTGTCGCCGCTACCACCGTCGCAACGCCGCGCCGCCCTCCTCCTCGCTTTGCTCCTCCTGCTGGCGAGCTGGCTGGCGGCGTTCGGCTTCATGCTCTGGCGGCTGCACGGCGAGACGCTGGACAATGGGGCGCAGACGGCCCGCATGCATGCCCGCAACTTCGCCGAGCACCTGACGCAAAGCCTGCAGGTCATCGATCTGATGGCTGGCGGTTTCGAGCCGCGGGGCGACGACCCGCAGGACGAGGTCAAGACTGGCCAGCGACTGGCTGCCACACTTCAGCCCAACCCGTTCCTGCGCTCGCTCTCGCTGCTCGACGCAAGCGGGCGCATCATCGCCAGCTCCAACCCGGAAAACCTCGGCGTCGCCGTCGAGCAGACAGGCTTCTTTCCGGCAGCAGTACCGAGCGCGGAGATCCTGCGTGTCGGTCGCCCCTGGCGCGGTCGCGACTTCGCAGGCGGCTCCGCGGCCAGCGCGACGTCGCCGGTCACCGCCGCCGAGGCGAGCTTCATCCCGGTCCTGCGGCGTCTGACCGCGGATGGCGGTCTCTGGCTGCTCGCAGCCCTCAATCCGGACTACTTCATCAATCACGGCACGCAGTTGCTCGATGCCGAGAGCGGCCGCATTCAATGGCTGCGCTACGACGACGTGTTGCTGGCCTCAACGGCGCCGCACGAGCTGCCCGGCATCAGCGGCGCCGCCGGCGCGGTCGGTGAACGCCTGCGCAGCCTGGAACATGGCGAACTCGTACAGGTGCTCGGCGACGGCCGGGAAGCCCTGACGGCCTACCGTGCGTCGAGGCAGTTCCCGGTCGTCGTTGCCGTGCATCTCGACCGCGAACACGTACTGGCGGCCTGGCAAAGCGAAGCGTGGCGGCTGACCGGCATCGTCGTGCCGATCATGCTGGCACTGAGCTGCGCGGCGATAGCCCTCTGGTACCGACAGCAGCGAATCGCGGCACAGCAACGCGAACTCGAGCGCGAGCGCCGGCTGGTGGCGAGCGTCTTCGAGGCGAGCGCGGCGTCAATCCTGATCACCACGGCGTCGGGCGAAATCCTGGCCGCCAATCCCGCTTTCGAGCAGATCACCGGCTACTCGAGAGCGGAAGTCATCGGCATCAATCCGCGCATCCTCAAGTCGGGACTCAACCCGCCGCAGACGTACGAGGATCTGTGGGAGACGATTTCCCACGGTGCCGTCTGGCGCGGGGAACTGCAGAACCGCAAGAAGAGCGGCGAGCTGTACTGGGAGGCACTGGCCATCTCGCCGGTCGTCGACGATCACGGCAAGATCACGCATTTCATCGGCGTCGCACCCGACATCACCGAAGGCAAGCTGGCGGAACAGGCTTTGCGCGCCTCCTTCTCGCTGCTCGACGCCACCCTCGACTCGACCACCGACGGAATTCTGGTCGTAGACCGGAACGGCAAGGCGGCGAAATGGAATCGCGCCTTTCTCGACATGTGGCAAGCGCCTGCGGTCGCTGCCGCCGCCGACAATGAGGAAGCTGTCGTCGCGCAGGCACTGGGCCAGCTCGCCGGCTCGGGACGCGGCCTGACGGAGGTTACCGGGCCGCATCCGGACCCGGCTGCCGGCAGCCTCGATCAGATCGAGCTGGCCGACGGCCGGGTTTTCGAGCGCTACTCGCAGCCGCAACGAATCGGCGAGCAGATCGTCGGTCGCGTCTGGTGCTTTCACGACGTAACGCGGCAGAAGCGGACCGAGGCCGAGTTGCGCGCGAGTGAACAGCAGTTCCGCGCCCTGTTTGCCGATTCACCGGTTTCGATTCTCGTCCATGACCGGGAAAGCGGCGAAATCATCGACGCCAACCCGACCGCCTGGACAGCCTACGGCCTCAGCTCCCTGCAGGAGCTGCAAGCGTCGGACTTCTGGCTCGCCCCCCCCTACTCCTTTGCCGAAGCGCTGAGCTGGATCAGGAAGGCCGCCGCGCACGGCAAGCAGCAGTTCGAGTGGCGCAACCAGCGGCGCGACGGCGAGTTGTTCTGGGAGCACGTCACGCTCAGCCGCGTCACCATCGGCGGTGTCGAACGTATCCTCGCCACGGCGATCGACATCAGCGACCGCAAGCGGGCCGAGCAACAGCTCGCCGAATACGGCGAACATCTCGAGGTCCTGGTCGATGAACGCACCACCGCGCTCGCCCAGGCGCGCACCGCGATCGCCGACGCGCAGGCCGCGAACGCCGCGAAAACGGAGTTTCTCTCGCGCATGAGCCACGAACTGCGCACACCACTCAATGCCATTCTCGGCTTCGGCCAGTTGCTTGCGCTGCCTGGCGACGCGCCCCTGTCGGCACAGCAGGCCGACAACGTGCAGGAGATTCTCCGTGCCGGCCGCCACCTGCTCGAGCAGGTCAACGAAGTGCTCGACCTCGCACGCATCGAGAGTGGACGCATCGAGCTGAACCTCGAAGCGGTGCCGCTGTCGTCCGTCGTTGCCGAGTGTGTCGCGCTCGTGCGGCCGCTGGCCGAGGCGCGCGACGTCAGTATCGACGCGGCCATCGACGACAGCATGCTGCAGGCCGACCCGACGCGCCTCAAACAGGTGATCCTCAACCTGCTCTCCAACGCCATCAAGTACAACCGCGAGCACGGCACCGTCCGCCTCGACAACACACGCGAAGGCGAGCGGCTGCGCTTCGCCGTCACCGACAGCGGCCGCGGCATCGCCAGCGAGCACCTGCCGCGTCTGTTTCAGCCTTTCGAGCGACTGGAATCCTCCTATGAGGGTATCGAAGGCAGTGGCGTCGGGCTGGCCCTGAGCAAGCGTCTGGTCGAGATGATGGCTGGCAGCATCCGCGTCGACTCGCGCATCGGCGTTGGCAGCACCTTCAGCTTCGACCTGCCGCTGGCCCGAGTGCCCGCCGCAACTGCGGCGGCAGAGGCCGCGAATACGGGCATGCCGCCAGCCGTCGCTGCCGACACGGCCACCCTCGCCACCGCCGGCAGACAGCGGCGCCGGGTGCTGCACATCGAGGACAATCCAGCCACCCTCAAACTCGTACGCAAGCTCCTCGGCGGCCGCTCCGACGTCGAAGTGGACGACGCCGGCAGCGGCGAGGTCGGCCTCGCGCTGGCCTGCGCGACGACCCCGGATCTGGTCCTTCTCGACATCGACCTGCCCGGTCAGGATGGTTTCGCCACCCTGCGCCGGCTGCGGGCAAACGCGCCAACCGCAGCGGTGCCGGTGATCGCCGTCACTGCCGACTCCGACGCCATGCGGCGCGACGTCGACCACGGCGACACTGCCGGCTTTGCCGACTACCTCAGCAAGCCACTCGACGTGCGCCGCTTCCAGGATGTCGTCGGTCGCTTTCTCGGCAGCCAGCCAGACGGAGCGGCCGAAGCCGATCCTCGCACCACAGGTGCCGCAGCCGTCGCCGAGCGTCCGGCTTAGCCGCGGCAGCCGGCGACGCAGGCGATGCCGGCAGCGGATCCGGAGCGTAATCAGCACACTGCAAACGATGGGAAATCCAGCGGCACCGGCACGAGCATAGGTAGCCCCCGCAAGAGCCGTCAATCGCGATTCCGGGCAGCCTGATCCGCATCGCCAACCGGCATTCACCACACTCGCCAGAATGGCATAGCTTCGATTAGACTAGGCCAATTCTTACCGGGAAGCTCAATGTGCGGAACAAGCTTGCTGATCCCGTGCCCGAGCAACTGGTTGACCTCTTCGGCAATGGGCCGGTATTCCCCGACCAATCGGCCCGCTCGCTCAGAGGCCAGCGCCGTAGGCGCGCCGCGCCGCCCAGCGCGTCTCGCTGAGGCCGGCCTGCCCAAGGTCACGCCATGGAACGAGTCTGCGACCTGATCGCCCGGCGAGAATACAAGACCGCGCTGGTCCGGCTCTGGCACCTGGCCGAGCAACTCGGCGACGCGGGCGGGACAACTCTCGACCGATGGGCCTCCCTGCCGGTCGACGCCTTGGCCGAGAAGCGCATCGCCAACTTCTTCGCCTTCGGGCAACCCCGGATCACGCTGCAGGCGCTGCAGGCGCGGCCAACCGAGGTCGTCAGCCACCTCGACCAGCGGCTGCACGAGGAGCGACGGAAAGCTTCCCGACCGACGCGCCTCGTCATCGAAGGCCGCGGCTACTTCCTGGTCCCCTGCACCTCGCACAACGGCTTCGAACAGGAGCAACCGGTACGCTTCGCCAACTACATGCGGCATCACCGCATCATCCCGGATCGCTTGCCGAGCGGCGTCACGGCCAGCGTTCGCGATCTCTGCGAGCACGCCCGCCTGCAGCAGCAGCTCGCGGAGATCGTCCACGCTGACCTGCCCGCGCTGCAGATTGGTCTCGGCCTCTTTCCGGATCGGCACCGCCTCCAGGGCGAGAGCACCCGCACCGACGCAGCCCGCCAAAGAACCTTCTTCACCGCCACCTCCGACGACGCTGCGCGTCTGGCAAGCGCCCGGGAACAGATCCGGCAAGCCGAAGCTGCCGACGTCGAGTTGCTGGTTTTTCCCGAACTGACTCTGTCGCCGGACAACCAGCGGGTGATCGAGCAGGACCTCTTTCGACGCTGGTGCGACGGCGAGCCCTGCCGCATCGCCCTGATTCTGCTTGGCAGCTTTCACTGCCACGACGACAGCCGGGACGATTGCAAGCGCAACCGGGCGCGTCTGCTGTGGGGTTTCGACGGGTCCACCGTCGCCGCGCACGACAAGTTCTCGCCAGCGACGCTCGGCGAACTGACCGAGGACTTCACGCCGGGTACCACCGCCGTCTTCCTGTGCACGCCGATCGGCAACATCTCGCTGGCCATCTGCAAGGACATCATCGACGACTACGCGAGCATCTGGATCGAGAAGCTGGGGCCGAACTGGTTGCTGGTTCCGAGCCTCAGCGATTCGGCCAGCGAACATGCCAAGGCCAGCCGCCGGCTCTGGAACCGCCACCGCTGCATCAGCGTCGTCGCCAACCAGCCGCTCGGCCGGGATCACCTTCCCGATGACGGATCGGCCACCGACCCCGTCTATGGTTATGTCTACAGCGACCAACTGCGCCTGCGCAAGCGCTCGGAGGCGCTTTGGGTGCACCCCGTTTCACTGCCACATTCACGCGAACACCCGCCAAATAAACCATGCTAAAATGAAATTGCACAAACAACTTAGCACGCTTTAGCCATGCTCGATCTGCACACCGCCAACCCCGAGTTGTACATTGACGACAGGCGACCGCAGGACCTGATCGCTGCCGCCGAGCAACTGGCGACCTGGGATGAGGCTGCCACCGCCAGCGCCGACTGCCTGCTCAACGCCTGGACGCTACGCGCGTGCATGAACGAGGACCCGGAAGGCACCGCCGATCTCGCCGTGGCGATCCGGGCGCCGCGCGACCGCCTGGCCAACTCGCGCAGCCTGCCGGACAGCTACCGGCACCGCTGGCAGGGCTACCTCGAGTTGCTCAACGCCCGCACGCTGCGCTTCACCAACGCAGCCGAAATCGAGCTGCTGCTCAACCGGCCGCACGTCGTCGAACTCCTGCGCACGCTGCCGGCGAACGGCGAATTCTTCCCGCAATGGGAGGTGAAAGCAGCGCTCGCCACGCAGGAGAAGCGATTCAGCGATTCGCGCCTGTCGCAGCTCCTCGGCCAGATCGAGGACCACGGCCTGATCGGCCATCGCAAGCGCGGCAAGTACAAGGACTGGCGGCTGACCGAGAGCGGACAACAAGTTCTCGCGAAGCGTTTTCCGGCAGAGCGGGCGCGCGCACCGGTCAGAGGTTTTGGCATGGGCGATCTGCGTCTTTACAGCACCTCCCCCGAACGACTCGGGCAACTGGTGGCCTAGGCCGGTAAGGGCCGAACCCGCATGCGCCCCTTCACCATCACCTTCTACAGCTACAAGGGTGGCGTCGGCCGCACGCTGCTGGCGGCCAACCTCGGCGTCCTGCGCGCGCGGCGCGGCAAGACGCTGATCTGGGACCTCGACATCGAAGCGCCAGGCCTGCATCGCATCCCCGACCTCAGGCCGCAGGGCCGGATCGAGTGCGGTCTCTTCGAGTGGATCGACGCCTGGCAGAAGGCCGGTAAGGGCGCCGCCGACTACCCTGCCCTGCTCAAGTGCATCCGGCCCAGCCGGGTCAGCGAGCACCTGCACGTTCTCGCCGCGCACGGCGACGACGCCAATCCGGCGCTGCTGTACCAGAGCATCGACTGGCACGATTTCCTGCACATCCACATCGACCAGGGCTACCACCTTTTCGCCAAAGCCCTCGACGCCTTCGGCGACGCCGGTTACGAGACCGTGCTGCTCGACGCACGCACCGGCCTCACCGACCTCGGTGGCCTGATTGCCGCCCTGCTGCCGCACGTCACCGTCCTCGTCGGCAACTACGGCGCGCAGAATCTGGCCGGGCTGGCCGGCATCTGGCAGTCGCTGCAACCGCTGGCCGAGCGGCAGATGCCGATCCGCGGCGATCTGCCGCCGCTCGAACGTCTGCTCGTCGCCTCGCCGATCCCGCCCGACTTCGCCGGCCGCGAAGTCGCCGAACAGGAGTGGCGGCAAACTTTTGGGCTCGACGCCAGGGAGAGGCTGAAGACCGTCAGCTTCGACCAGGACGTTCTGTTCACCGATCGCCTGATGGTCGCCACCCGTGAGTCCGAGCGGCGAATCGTCAAGGACTACCTGGCGATCGACGAGGCACTCGAAAGTTACTACCGGGCCAATCTCCTGACCAGCCGCGAAGTCTCGCTGAGCCATGCCGCGCGCCCCGACGTCTATGGCCCGGGTGAGCGCGGCTCCGCGCAGCAACGTGGCAAGACCTTCGAGGAAAAGGTCGCCTATCTGCTGCAACTGCTCGGCTACAGCGTCGAGCAGAAACAACTGCTCGACGGCAACGAAATCGACCTCATCGCCAGCAAACGTGGCGACTTCGGTGAAGTCACCACCTATCTGGTCGAGTGCAAGGCCTACACCGGCGCCGTACCCAAGGAAGCCGCCGAGAAGCTTGCCGTCTGGCTGGACGGCGATCAGGCGCGTGGCCGCCGCGCCAAGGGAATGCTGGTGGCGGAAAAGGCGTTCAGCGCCGCCGCCGCGACCTTCTGCGAAAGCCACGGCAACCTGGTCGCCCTCACCTACGGCCAGCTCGAGCGGAGCCTGCTCGATTTCACTCCCTACCTCGCTCGCCTGCGGCAGGTCTACGAGTCGGCTTCGCTGGCCCGCTGGTACGTGCAGCAGAAGGTCCGCCTCACCGACCAGGCAGAAAGCCCGGTGGCCGATCTGCTGCCGCACGCGCGTGCCTGGGCGCGCGGTGCTGGCAGCCGGCTGTGGCTGCTGCTCGGCGACTACGGCACCGGCAAGTCCGCCTTCATGGCGCACCTCGCCTACACCCTGGCCAACGACTGCGCCGGCGACGCCGACGCGCCGGTACCGATCGCCGTCAATCTGAAGAACTTTCCCAACGCGGTGACGCTGGAGCAGCTGCTGCAGGAGCACCTGCGGCATGAACTCAAGCTCGCCGTCAACCCCGCCATCCTGCTGCACCTGCTGGCCGCCGGGCGCATCGTCCTGCTGCTCGACAGCTTCGACGAAATGGGCGTCGCCACCGTCGGCAAGAGTGTCGAGGAACAGTTCCGCCAACTGGCCGCCCCTGCCGCGCAGGCCGGCAGCTCGCCACAGGCCAACCGGGTACTCATCACCTCGCGCACGCACTTCTTCCGCGACCGCGGCCAGGCGCGCACGGCCGGGCTCGGCATGGCCGACGCGGTCAATCCGGAGTCCGCACTCGGCCAGGCGGCGCGCAGCTTCCAGGCCACTCTCGACGACTTGCTGCCCTTCGACGAAGCGCAGATCGGCGAATACCTGGAGAAGCGCCTCGGCCGCATCCACGGCCAGCAAGCCTGGGCCGACATCCAGAGCATCTACGGCCTCGAAGATCTGGCGCGCGTGCCGCAGTTGCTGGACATCATCCTGCACGGCCTGCCCACCCTGAAGACCGGCGGCAGGGCGGCGACGCCCGGCGCCCTCTACCTGATCTACACCGACCAGTGGCTCAACGACCCGCGCCTGCGGCTGGCCGAAATGCAGCTCTCGGCGCGCCAGATCGCCCTGCTTCTCGAAACGCTGTCCACCGCGCTCTGGGCGCGCGCCGACCAGCGCCTGCACTACAGCGACCTCGCCCGCCTGGTGCGCGAGCACAGCCCAGGCCTCGCCGCCGGCCTGAATCACGAGCGCGTCGATCTGGAGCTGCGCACCGCCGCTTTCCTGGTACGCAGCAGCGACGGCTACTACCGCTTTTCGCACAAGAGCTTTCTCGAATTCTTCATTGCCCGCCGCCTGTGGCAGATCGACGCCCGCGAGTACCCCGGCGACGAGCTCGCCACGGCCCTCGACACCGCCCGCCTCAACCGCGAAAGCGTCTCCATGCTCGGCGATCTGCTGCTCGCCAACCTGCCTCCCGGCGCAGACCAGCCCGCCACCGGCTATCACGGCTTCCTGAAGGCGACCGGCGAGTTGCTGGCGCAGCCCTACCGCAAGGGCGTCAGCGAGAACGCCCTGCTGCTGCGCCATTACCTGATCGGGCATCGCGACGGCCCCAGCCGCCGCCGGCAGCCGGCGCCGGCCGAGGCCTGGCCCGCGCCCCCACAACTGCAGGGCGCCGACCTCGCCGGCCTCAACCTTGCCGGCGTCGACCTGCGGCGCGCGCAACTGCAGCAAGCGGACCTCACGGGCTGCGATCTGGGCTTCGCTTGCCTGGCCGACGCCTGCCTGGACGATGCCCGCCTCGACAAGGCTCGGCTGGAGTCTGCCGACTGTCGCGGCGCCCGGCTGCAGCGCGCCTCCCTGAACGATGTCGCCGCCAGCAATGCCGTTCTTGACGGAGTGCAGGCCAGCGAGAGCGTCTGGATCAACGCCGACTTGCGGCGGGCGCAACTGAACGACGCCGACTTCACTGGCGCCGACCTGCGTGGCGCGCGGCTGGCGGCCAGCCGTGGCCGCCCCGACCTCGCCGGCGCGCGACTCGACGGCGCCACCGCAGCCGGCGCCGAGCACCCGGATCTGCCCCGCCTGCCCGCCCGCCCCGAAGCCTTGCTGTGTCCCTGGCTACGCCAGGGACACAGCAGCTCGGTCAGCAGCGTCGCCTTTTCGCCCGACGGCCGCCGTCTGCTCTCCGGCAGCTGGGACCACACGCTGCGCCTCTGGGATGCCGAATCCGGCCAGGAGATCCGCTCCTTCGCCGGCCATCACGGTCCGGTGGCTAGCGTCGCCTTTTCGCCCGATGGCCGACGCCTGCTCTCCGGCAGCGACGACCACACGCTGCGCCTCTGGGATGCCGAATCCGGCCAGGAGATCCGCTCCTACAACGGCCATCACGGTCCGGTGGCTAGCGTCGCCTTTTCGCCCGACAGCCGACGCCTGCTCTCCGGCAGCTATGACCAGACGCTGCGCCTCTGGGATGCCGAATCCGGCCAGGAGATCCGCTTCTACACCGGCCATCACGGTCCGGTGGCTAGCGTCGCCTTTTCGCCCGACAGCCGACGCCTGCTCTCCGGCAGCTATGACCAGACGCTGCGCCTCTGGGATGCCGAATCCGGCCAGGAGACCCGCTCCTTCGCCGGCCATCAGGGTGCGGTGGCCAGCGTCGCCTTCTCGCCCGACGGCCGACGGCTGCTCTCCGGCAGCGGCGACCGGACGCTGCGCCTCTGGAATCCCGAAACCGGCCAGGAGATCCGCTCCTTCGCCGGCCATCAGAGTGGGGTGGCGAGCGTCGCGTTTGCGCCCAATGGCCGACGCCTGGTTTCCGGCAGCGGCGACCAAACGCTGCGCCTCTGGGATGCCGAATCCGGCCAGGAGATCCGCTCCTTCGCCGGCCATCAGAGTGTGGTGGCCAGCGTCGCCTTTTCGCCCGACGGCAGGCACCTGCTCTCCGGCAGCTGGGACGACTCACTGCTCCTCTGGAATGCCGAAACCGGCCAGGAGATCCGCTCCTTCGCCGGCCGTCACGGGCCGGTGGCTAGCGTCGCCTTTTCGCCCAACGGCCGACTCCTGCTCTCCGGCACCTGGGACCAGACGCTACGCCTGTGGGATGCCGAAACCGGCCAAGAGATCCGCTCCTACACCGGCCATCAGGGTCCGGTGGCTGGCGTCGCCGGTTCGCCCGACGGCCGACGCCTGCTCTCCGGCAGCGACGACCACACGCTGCGCCTCTGGGATGCCGAATCCGGCCAGGAGATCCGCTCCTTCGCCGGCCATCACGGTGAGGTAGCCAGCGTCGCCTTTTCGCCCGACGGCCGACGGCTGCTCTCCGGCAGCGGCGACGGGACGCTGCGCCTCTGGAATGCCGAAACCGGCCAGGAGATTCGCTCCTTCGCCGGCCATCAGGGTGCGGTATTGAGCGTCACCTTCTCGCCCGACGGCCGACGGCTGCTCTCCGGCAGCGGCGACCGGACGCTGCGCCTCTGGAATCCCGAAACCGGCCAGGAGATCCGCTCCTTCGCCGGCCATCAGAGTTGGGTGGCGAGCGTCGCCTTCTCGCCCGATGGCCGACGCCTGCTTTCAGGCAGCGGCGACCAAACGCTGCGCCTCTGGGATGCCGAATCCGGCCAGGAGATCCGCTCCTTCGCCGGCCATCAGGGCCCGATGACGAGCGTCGCCTTTTCGCCCGACGGCCGACTCCTGCTCTCCGGCAGCGACGACCAGACGCTGCGCCTCTGGGATGCCGAATCCGGCCAGGAGATCCGCTCCTTCGCCGGCCATCAGAGTTGGGTGACGAGCGTCGCCTTCTCGCCCGACGGCCGACGCCTGCTCTCCGGCAGCGCCGACCAGACGCTCCGCCTCTGGGATGCCGAGTCCGGCCAGCAACTACGCTGCTGCTGGGCGAACGGCGAGCACTGGTTTTCGCTCGACATGGCGCCGTTCCAACCCGGCACCAGCCTCGCCACACTCGCACAGCCCATCCTGCGCGGGCGCGGGCCGCTGCCGCTGGCCTTCGTCGAAGCGATCGAGCAGATTCCGCCAGCACCGTGGATCCCCCGCCACTGGCTC
>JGI24214J29971_1001280_pt1 | contig 18660 bp, 17 predicted proteins | sample EnhBio_Anaerobic_3_FD_29971 | JGI IMG/M metagenome (IMG submission 29971)
TTGCCAGTCGTCTATGCGAATCTGGCCGGTGGTCAGGACGAACTGGTCTTCGATGGCGGGTCATTCGTTCTCGACTCGCGCGGGACGCTCTGCTGCCAGTTGCCGCAGTTCGAGGAGGCGCTGGGCATCGTCGATTTCGTCGACGGCGAGCCGCAGGCGGCGGCGATCGCCCCCGCCCCCTGCCTCGAGGCCGAGGTTTACCAGGCGCTGGTTCTCGGTGTGCGCGACTACCTCGGCAAGAACGGTTTCCCCGGCGCCATCATCGGCCTCTCCGGCGGTATCGACTCGGCGCTGACGCTGTGCATCGCCGTCGATGCCCTGGGCGCTGACAAGGTGCGGGCAGTAATGATGCCCTCCCCCTACACGGCCGAGCTCAGCCTCGCCGAATCGCGTGAAATGGTTCGCCTGCTCGGCATTCGTTATGACGAAATCGCCATCGAACCGGCCATGCAGACTTTTGCCGCGATGCTGGAACAACAGTTCGCCGGCTTGCCGGCCGACACCACCGAGGAAAACCTGCAGGCCAGGATCCGTGGCATGATCCTGATGGCGATCTCGAACAAGACCGGTTCGCTGGTGCTGACCACCGGCAACAAGTCGGAGATGGCCGTCGGTTATTGCACGCTCTACGGTGACATGGCCGGCGGTTTCGCGGTCATCAAGGACATTGCCAAGACACTAGTCTACCGCCTGTCCCGCTGGCGCAACACACGCTCCTATGCGATCCCCGAGCGGATCATCAGCCGCCCGCCATCCGCCGAGTTGAAGCCCGACCAGACCGACCAGGACAGTCTGCCGCCCTACGAGGTGCTCGACGCCATCGTCGAGGCCTACATGGAGAAGGATCTCAGCCCGCGCCAGATCATTGCCCAGGGCCAAGCCGAAGCCGATGTGCGCCGCGTCGTGCATCTGCTCAAGATCAGCGAGTACAAGAGACGGCAGGCGCCGGTCGGTATCCGCGTCACACAGCGTGGATTCGGCAAGGATTGGCGCTATCCGATCACCAATCGCTACCGCGACCTGTACTGATCACTTGTCGATGCCTGATTTCTGATACGATTTCTTTACGATCTTTACCGGAGCCAAGGCCATGAAGAAAATTGAAGCCATCATCAAACCATTCAAGCTCGACGAAGTGCGCGAAGCGCTGTCCGAGATCGGCGTCACCGGCCTGACCGTTACCGAGGTCAAGGGGTTTGGTCGCCAGAAGGGTCACACCGAGCTCTATCGCGGTGCTGAATATGTTGTTGATTTCCTGCCCAAGGTCAAGATCGAAATTGTCGTTGCCGATAGTGCGGTCGACGGCGCCATCGACGCGATTGTCAAGGCGGCGCGCACCGGAAAAATCGGCGACGGCAAGATCTTCGTCACGACTGTCGAGCAGGTGGTGCGCATACGTACCGGCGAAACCGACGAGTCGGCGATCTGATCCGCCGCCAGGTCGCGCGATCCACCACGACCGGCCCGCCCCGACAGGCCCTAGCCCAACGCGGCCTAGCGGCGCGGCGACCTGCTGTCAGCCTTGAGCAGGACCCACAGGGCACCGTCGCCGCCGTCGCTGGGCGGCGCGTGACAGAAAGCCAGGACATCCTGACAGCGAGCCAACCAGGCTTTGACCAGTTGCCGCAGCACCGATTCACGACCTGGCGAGCCGTGCCCGCGACCATGCACTATGCGCACGCAGCGCTTGCCGGCACTGCGCGTGTCGGCGAGAAACTGCGTCACCTCGGCGTGCGCCTGATGGCGGTTCATGCCGTGCAGGTCGACGTGATCCTGGATGCTCCAGCGACCACGCCGCAGGTCGCGCAGCAGTGCCCGCGGCAGGCCACTGCGCAGGAACGAGTCCGCCCCCCCGAGATCGAGCCAGTCATCGATGGCCAGGGGTGCATGCAGCAGTTCGGCAATGACCGCCGCTTCGTCCAGCTGCCGCTGACGCGGCTGTGGGCTGGGCTTCGGCCCCTCGAAGCTGACCCGGTTGGCCCGCCGCAACGGCGTCGCGCCGGCCACGGCGGCGCGAAAAGCGTCCACATCTTCGGCGTTGGCTTGCTGTCGTGATTTCATGGCAGTTCGCGGTGCTCATCCCGTCAGGCGGCACATCCCGGTGGCCGAGAGGCCGCTGCGCCAAGCCGTTTCAGCCCGCCAGGCCGAGGCTGTCGAGGTAACGCTCGGCATCGAGCGCCGCCATGCAGCCACTACCGGCCGACGTGCAGGCCTGACGGTAGATGTGATCCTGTACGTCGCCGGCAGCAAAAACGCCGGCAATCGAGGTTGCCGTCGCATTGCCGTGCCGCCCGCCCTGGGTAAGCAGATAACCCCCTTCCATGGCGAGTTGGCCGCCGAACAGGTCGGTGTTCGGTTTGTGACCGATGGCGATGAAAACGCCCATCAGCGAAAGGTCCTCCGTGGCATCGGTGAGCTTGTTCCTGATGCGCATGCCGGTGACGCCGGACGAATCGCCGAGCACCTCCTCAAGCAGGCAGTTCCAGCGGATCGTCACCTTGCCGGCCTTTTCCCTCGCGAACAGCTTGTCCTGCAGGATTTTTTCGCTACGCAGCTTGTCTCGGCGGTGCACGAGGGTGACATGGCTGGCGATGTTGGCCAGGTACAGCGCTTCCTCGACTGCCGTATTGCCACCGCCAATGACTGCGACCGGCTGGTTGCGATAGAAGAAGCCGTCACAGGTTGCACAGGCGGAAACGCCACGCCCGGAGTATGCCTCCTCGGAAGGAAGTCCGAGGTACTGGGCCGAAGCGCCGGTGGCGATGATCAACGCGTCACAGGTGTACGTCGCGGAGTCGCCGATCAGCGTGAACGGCCTTTGTGCAAGCTGGGCCGTATGGATGTGCTCGAAGATGATCTCGGTCTCGAAGCGGCGCGCATGCTCCTCGAAGCGCTGCATCAGTTCGGGTCCCTGTACGCCCTTCGCGTCTGCGGGCCAGTTGTCCACGTCGGTGGTGGTCATCAACTGGCCACCCTGCGCCATACCGGTGATCAACACCGGCTGCAGGTTGGCACGCGCCGCGTAGACGGCGGCGGTATAGCCGGCAGGTCCCGATCCGAGGATCAGCAGGCGGCAGTGACGGGTGGCTGGGGTCATCTCGATTTGCTCTGGTAGTGGGTCATGGAAAAATTATAACCGGCAACGCCGACGCCTCCGGCGCCAACTTTGTTCCGTGCTTGCTTCGGAAACCTGCAAAGTGCCTTATAATCGCCGCGCAAGCCCTTGATAGAAATCATTTCACTTGACGAAAGAAGGCCTCATGAACACACAGGTCGAGCAGCCCAGGAGGGGACCCAGCCTGACTTTGCTGCATAGCATTCCGATGTTTGCCGGCGTGCCGGATTCGCAACTCGAACAGATCGCCAAAGTCGCCTTTCATCGCCGAGTGCCGCGCCTGACAACCATCGTGCGCGCCGGCGACAGCACCGACTCACTGTACGTGCTCATCAGTGGCGGCGCCAAGGTCCTCAACAGCGATGAAGAGGGACGCGAGGTGATTTTGACCCTGCTCGGCCCGGGAGAGTTCTTCGGCGAGATGGGGCTGATCGACGGCAGCCCGCGTTCGGCCGACGTCGTCGCTACCGAGACCTGCGAACTGCTGGTGATCACCAAGAACGACTTCAAACGCTGCCTGGCGGAGAACTTCGACCTGTGCCTCAACATCATGAAGAGTCTGGTGCAGCGCTTGCGCGAAGCGGATCGCAACATCGAGAGCCTGGCCCTTCTCGACGTTTACGGCCGCGTCGCCAAGCTGCTCATCGACTTCTCCGAAGACGAGCGCGGGCAGCGCGTGATCAGGCGGCGCCTCACCAAGCAGGACATCGCCAAGATGATCGGTGCCTCGCGCGAGATGGTCAGTCGTGTGATGAAGGATCTGGAGAATCGCGGATATTTCCGGGTCGAGGAAGGCCGCATCGTCATCATTGAGAAGCGTCTGGCAGCCAGTCCCGCACCCGTGCCAGCCTCTCGCCCCCAATCAACCTGAACTCCTTTGCTCCGATGGCCCTGCTGAACAAACTTGCCGGCCGAATGGCGTACGCCTCGAGCGCGCCGAGCCCACTCCCGGAAAAGATCGCGATCCTCCTGCAGGAAGCTCGCTGGCTGATCCTGATCGCCATCGCGACCTTTCTGGCGCTTTCCCTCTGGGGTTACCAGCGGAGCGACCCCGGCTGGTCACATGCCGTACACACGACGACCCTGCACAATCCGGCGGGTCGTACCGGCGCCTGGCTGGCCGATCTGATGCTGTACATTTTCGGCCTTTCCGCCTGGTGGTGGACGGTTCTGCTGATTGCCTTCGTCTGGTGGGGTTATCGGCGTCTCGATGGTCAGCGCCCCAGCGATCGACGCCCGCTCTATATTGCCCTCGCCGGCTTCGTCGTGCTGATCGTCGCCAGCAGCGGGCTAGAGGCACTGCGTTTCTACACCCTCAAGGCGACGCTGCCCGTCGGTCCGGGCGGCGTCATCGGCATCGAGCTAGGGGCCTTCACGGTACGCTATCTTGGTTACACGGGCGCGACCCTGGCCCTCTTCGCCATGCTGGTACTCGGCTGGAGTATTTTCTCGGGGATGTCCTGGATCACCGCTGCCGAACGCGTGGGAGCCCTCTTCGAGGCGGCCATCGTGGGCGTTGGCGGGCTGTTCGAGCGCTGGCAGGACCGCCGAATCGGCCGGGAAGTCGCGCGTGAGCGTGAGGCGGTGGTCGAGGGTGAGAAGAAGCGGAGCGAAGCACATGAGCCGACGCTGGCGCAGAAACCGGAAGCGGCCAACCGGCCCGCCCTCAAGCCCGCCAAGCGCCCTGCTGTGCATGAGGAACCAACACTGAGTGATCGACCGGCGACGCCCCACGCCGTGCCGCCCACCGAATCCGAGCCGCCGCTTGACCCGCAGACACCGAGCAAGGCGATTGAGGAGTTCGCAGCAGTCGCACCACCGCGGCTACCACCGAAAGTCGAGAAACGCATGGAACGTGAGCGGCAAGTGCCGCTGTTTCCGGAAGCCGTACCCGGCGGCATGCTGCCACCGCTGCATCTCCTCGAGCCCGCGCCGCTGCACAGCGACCGCGTCAGGCCCGAGACGCTCGAGTACACTTCGCGTCTGATCGAGCGCAAACTTGCCGACTTCGGTGTCCAGGTGGCGGTGACCGCCGCCTACCCCGGCCCCGTCATCACCCGCTATGAAATCGAGCCCGCCGTCGGTGTCAAGGGCGTACAGATCCTCAACCTCGCCAAGGATCTCGCCCGCTCGTTGTCGCTGGTCTCCGTGCGCGTCGTCGAAACGGTGCCTGGCAAGTCCTCGATGGCGCTCGAACTGCCGAACCCCAAGCGGCAGATGGTGCGCCTGCTGGAGATCATTTCCAGCAAGGAGTACAGCGACATGAGTTCGCCGCTGACGATGACGCTCGGCAAGGACATCGGCGGCCAACCGACCGTCGTCGACCTGGCCAAGATGCCACACCTGCTGGTCGCCGGCACGACCGGCTCCGGCAAGTCGGTCGGCATCAATGCGATGATCCTGTCACTGCTCTACAAGGCCGAGCCCGATCAGGTGCGGCTGATCCTGGTCGACCCGAAAATGCTCGAACTGTCGATCTACGAGGGTATCCCGCATCTGCTCGCGCCGGTGGTGGTGGACATGAAACAGGCGGCCAACGCCCTCAATTGGTGTGTCGCCGAGATGGAGAAGCGCTACAAGCTGATGTCGGCAATGGGCGTGCGTAACCTGGTCGGCCTCAATCACCGCATCCGGGATGCCGAAAAGAGCGGCGAGAAGATCCCCAATCCGGTTTCGCTGACCCCCGACAGCCCCGAACCGCTGAGCATCCTGCCTTACATCGTCGTCGTCATCGATGAACTCGCCGACCTGATGATGGTTGCCGGCAAGACCGTCGAGCAACTGATTGCCCGGCTCGCCCAGAAGGCCCGTGCGTCGGGGATTCACCTGATCCTGGCGACGCAGCGACCGTCGGTCGATGTCATCACCGGTCTGATCAAGGCCAACATCCCGACCCGAATCTCGTTTCAGGTTTCTTCGAAGATCGACTCGCGGACCATCCTCGACCAGATGGGAGCCGAGGCCCTGCTCGGCCAGGGAGACATGCTCTTCCTCGCACCGGGCACTGGCTATCCCACGCGAGTTCATGGTGCCTTTGTTGCCGACGAAGAGGTGCACCGGGTAGTCGACTACCTCAAGAAGGTGGGTGCCCCGGCGTACGTGGACGGCGTCCTCAGCGGTGGCGGTGCCGACGAAGACGGTGACGGCCCAGCCGGCGCTGACAACGGCGCCTTGGACACCGATGGTGAAGCCGACCCGGTATACGACCAGGCCGTCGAAGTGGTACTGAAGAACCGCCGGGCATCGATTTCGCTGGTTCAGCGCCACCTTCGCATCGGCTACAATCGCTCGGCACGCCTGATCGAAGCGATGGAGAAGGCTGGACTCGTTTCTCCGATGGACGCCCGCGGTGGTCGAGAAGTCCTGGCCCCGCGCAGGGACGAGGAATGATGCGCCGAACCCTGTTCGCAGCCATCTGCCTGCTCATCACCCAGACAGTGAGTGCTGGGGCAATCGACAAGCTGCACCAGTTCCTCGAATCGACGCGGACCATGCGCGCCGAATTCGCGCAAAGCGTCGCCGCGAGGAATGGCCGCAAACCGCAGTTGTCGAGCGGTGTCATGATGTTCGCGCGCCCCGGCAAGTTTCGCTGGGAGATCGAGAAACCGTATGCGCAGTTGCTGGTAGGAGATGGAGAACGCGTATGGATCCACGACCCCGATCTCCGCCAGGTCACCGTCCGGAAGGTGGGCAGTGCCCTCGGCGGCACACCAGCCGCTCTACTCGCCGGTGAAAGCACGATCGAGAAGAACTTCACCTTGCGCGAGGCGGGCGACAAGGATGGACTGGAGTGGGTTGAGGCGACGCCGCGATCGCCCGACAGCGGTTTCGAGAAGGTGAGCCTTGGCTTTGCCGGGAGTGATCTGAGGGCGATGGAACTGCTTGACAGCCTCGGCCAGACCACCTCGCTACGGTTTGCCCATCTCGAGCGCAATCCGCGCCTTGCGCCATCACTGTTCCGCTTCACCCCGCCGGCCAATAGCGACGTGATTGGCGAGTGAGCACCGACCACCGTGCCCGCTGGCTCCGTCATACACGGCGCTCGACGAGGTTCGCACCGCTTGACTTGCCGTTGGCTGGCCGTATAATGCGCACTTCCCTGAAGTCGCTTGCACTTGTGGCTTCACTGGAGGCGCGTAGCTCAGCTGGTTAGAGCACCACCTTGACATGGTGGGGGTCGTTGGTTCGAGTCCAATCGCGCCTACCAAGGCACATCACCGAAAGTTCCCGGTGAAACTTCCCGGTGTCTGGTAGAGAGCTTCTCGGCAAAGCAGCAGATGTTTCGTCAGCCGTCCGAATGAACTGCCTTGGGGCGCTTTTTTCGTTCACCGCCTCGCGGGCATCCCGGCAACCTCTCTTTGGCGCCTGATGTTGGGAAAATGCGAGTTTCCGTCAGACGATGAAATCCTAAAGGCGCAAGTCGGTGGCCTTGATACCCACCAACTGAACTTCGTTGCTCTCCCGGCTTATCAACGCGTAGCTACCAACGGTGGCGACACGAGGTGACCGACGCCCGATGCAGCGCGCCGAGGCACCACCCATACGTTGGCTAAACCGGCGCGAGCGGCAGCGTCAGCGTGAATACAGCGCCCCCTCCAGGCCGATTCGCCGCTTCCAGCTTGCCACCGTGCCGCTCCACAATGCCATAGCTTATCGACAGCCCAAGCCCTGTTCCCTGTCCAACCGGCTTGGTCGTGAAGAAAGGGTCGAAGAGGCGCGGCAGGTTTGCTTCGGCGATTCCCGGTCCATTGTCGACAAAGCTGAGGATCACCGTACCGTTGCACCGCTCGGCGCTGATCGCGAGAGTGGGGGCTTCGCCCCCTGCAGTGGCATCCCGCGCGTTCTGCACGAGGTTCATCAGTACTTGCTGCATCTGCCCGGAAGAGCCAATGATGGGCAGTTCTTGGGGCATGTCCACAGTCACACGAAAACCCTGCATGGCCGCCCGTGTGACCCAGCGCACCGCCCGGGCGAGAACTTCAGCGAGGTTGAACGGCTCGTCGGCACTGCGATCGACAGCCGAGAAGCGCTTGAGTCCGTCGACGATGTCGCGTGTACGCTCGGCGCCTTCAGTCATGCCGTCGAGAAGCGGAGTGATGTCCTCCAGGATTCGATCAATGCGCAAGTCCTGCCGCATCTCCTCTAGCGCCGGTGATCGCACGCAGGCGTCCGAGTGCACCGCATCGAGATAGCTCTGTAGGCGCGCAGCATAGCGTCTGATGGCCAGCACGTTGCCGAGAACGAAGCTGATCGGATTGTTGAGTTCATGCGCCACACCAGCGACCAGACGGCCGAGCGAGGCCATCTTTTCCGCCTGCAGAAGCTGTTGCTGAGTACGCTTCAGATCCTCGTGCGCCTGCCGCAGAGCGTGATAGGCACGCCGCAATTCGCCGACCGGCCGCCCGGTGAGAACCATCCCGACCAACTTGCCGGTTCCCGACAAACGCGGCGTGCAATTCAGCGAAACCGGCAGCGAGTTGCCGTCGCGGCCGCTGATCAGCAGCTCGCAATCCTGGACCGGCGCCGGCCGCGCTGCCGAAAAGAAGTCGCGAGCCCTTTGCCGTGATACGTCGTCGGCAAAGAGTTCGCAGACCGGTCGTCCATACAGAACGGTCTCGTCCTGACCGATGAAACGCCGCAAGGAGTCGTTAACTTCCTGGATGGCCCCGTGCCGGTTGCAGACAATCAGGATATCCGACATGGACGCCAGAACGCTTTCGATGAACTGCTGCGAGTCCTCGAGGGCAGCATTCTTTTGCTCGAGAGCGACCTCGTACTGCAGCAGGTCGTTGTACACCTCGTCCATCTTGCGGATCACTTCGATCCAGACCGCCTCGTCGACCCCGTGGAAAACCGCTTGCGCTTCCGGCAGGCCGTCGGCGGCGATCAGCGAGTGCGCCTGCAGCGCTTCAGTGGGTGACCGGAAACTGGACATCGCAAGGGTCCTCGCCATCCAGCGACTCCTGGCTTGCCCCGGCACGCTTCAGCGCAGAGTCCGTCGGCAGGCGACAGGGAACGCGCGACACGCTGTTGCGGGTCGGCACCCGGGCAGCTTGGCGATCCAGCGAGCAGCGGAATTCGTTCATGTCGAGATCGTAGGGGGAATCAACGCGGCGTGCAACGATGAAATCGGGCGGTGAGAGCGAGCAGCGAATATCGTGGTGGTCCGCCGAGAACGCCTATCTCGCGTGCTGAACTCAGGACAACCCGCCGCTCTCGACGCCGGTGGATACCAGGTTTCCACTTCGAACTCCAGACGCAAAGCTCGCTTACTGAAGTGGCCGCCGTACCCAAAACCAAGCCCCTGTTTATTACCAACATCTCTCCTTGGCACGCTTCTTGGGTGCAGTTGCGGCATTGGCTACACAAGTGCTTTCGGGGGCGGTATCGATGTGAACCTCCCGACCTGCGGTCGGGCGACGAGATAGGGGGCGGGAAATGGCAAACACCAGTCTGCTGAAGCTGGAAAGTGATGCGAACATCGCCGTCGCGAGCAAGCGACTTGGCATGCCGCGACGAGAGTTTCTGCAGTTCTGCGCCAGCGTGGCAGCCAGCCTGGGTTTGCCGGCGGGAGCCGACGCGGCGGTCGCCGAAGCGGTCGCGGCCAAGAAGCGGCCATCGGTCATCTGGCTGCACTTCCAGGAGTGCACGGGCTGCACGGAGTCGATGCTGCGCGCCGAGCACCCGACCCTCGAGCGGCTGATTCTCGACGTCATTTCGCTCGATTACCACGAGACGCTGTTCGCTGCTGCCGGCCACCAGGTCGAAAAGGCACGCAGGACGGCCATGGCGGAAAACAAGGGCAGCTACATTCTGGTCGTCGAAGGCGCGATCCCGACGCGCGATGGCGGCATCTACTGCAAGATCGGCGGTCAGACCGCGATCGACCTGACGAAGGAGTGTGCCGCAGATGCCGCGGCCGTGATCGCCATCGGCTCGTGCGCGAGTTGGGGCGGTATGCCGTCGATCATGCCATCCAACGGCGACCCGAACCCGACCGGGGCCTCCGGTGTCGCGGCGGTGCTCGGCAAACCGGTGGTGACGATTCCGGGTTGCCCCCCGAATCCCTACAATTTCCTGTCGACGGTAGTGCACTTCCTCACCTTCGGCGCGTTGCCGCCAGTCGACGACCTGGGTCGGCCGAAGTTTGCGTACTCGCGCCTGGTCCATGAGAACTGCGAACGCCGTGCCCACTTCGATGCCGGTCGTTTTGCGATCGACTTTGGCGACGAGGGCCACCGCAAGGGCTACTGCCTCTACAAGCTCGGCTGCAAGGGGCCGGAAACCTACGCCAACTGCCCGAGCATCCTGTTCGGCGATGCCGGTGCTGGCACCTGGCCGGTGGGTTGTGGCTGCCCCTGCATCGGCTGTACTGAGCAGGGTGTGGGCTTCAGCAAGCCGATTCACATGCTGGCCAAAGTAAAGAACGTCGACCCGCCACAGCAGTATCCGCGCATCGTCGAAGAGAAGGGGATGGGCGCCACCCTGGGGTCGGCCGCAATACTTGCTGCCGTTGCCGGGGCAGCAGCCGGTGGCGCGGCCGTGGTGGCGCGCAATCTGGGCCTTTCCCACAAGGCTGAGGAGGCCGAAAGAACGAGGGCTGCGAGCGAAAAGACGGAGGTGTGAGATGGCTACCGAACTTGCTGATAAACGAACCGATGACAACTCCCGTCGCCACTTCCTCAAAGGCTGCGTCGGTGTCGCCGGCGCAGCCGTTGTGGCCGGCACGGTCAACACCCCGGCCAGCGCGCGTGACACGTACGAGCGCCCGCCCGAGGCGCTTGGCCTCCTCTACGACGGCACGCTGTGCATCGGCTGCAAAGCCTGTGTCGCGGCCTGCAAGCGAGCCAACGACAATCCGCCCGAGTTCTCGACAACCGACCAGCTCTGGGACACGCCTCTAGATACCAGCGGCTACACCTTCAATATCATCAAGATGTATCGCAGCGGCACGATGGCCAGCAAGGATGACGAGACCAACGGCTACGCCTTCATGAAGACCTCGTGCATGCATTGCGCCGACCCGTCGTGCGTTTCAGCCTGCCCGGTGACGGCGATGACCAAGGATCCGAAGACGGGCATCGTCGCCTACGACGCCGAGGCTTGCGTCGGCTGTCGTTACTGTGTCGTCGCCTGTCCTTTCGGCATCCCCAAGTACCAGTACGATTCGCCGACGGGCAAGATCGGCAAGTGCGAGCTCTGTCGGCATCGCTACAAGGATGGTCACTACTCTGCATGCGCCGAGGTCTGCCCAACCGGTGCGACGCTCTACGGCCGGACCAGCGACTTGCTGAGCGAAGCCAAGCGACGTCTGGCGCTCGCACCGGGCAGCCTGACCACCTATCCGCGCGGCAACCTCAGCGGCGGGCCGGACCAGAGCTACCAGGGCTACGTCGGCAAGTACAAGCAGCACGTGTATGGCGAGACCGAGTACGGTGGCACGCAGGTTCTCAAGCTCTCGGCCGTCGACTTCGAGAAGGTCGGCATGCCCTACCTGCCGCCCAAGTCGTCGGCGTCAACCTCGGAAACGATTCAGCACACTCTCTACGGCGGCTTGCTGATGCCGTTTGCAGTCCTTGGGGCAATGACCTATGTCGCCAAGCGCAACGTGCATCATGAAGACGATGCGCCGACGGACGAACAGCGGAAGGAGGGATCATGAGCGCTCGCCAGCATGCCGCACCGGCGCCGGTTGGCGGCAGCCTGTTCAATGCCACGACCCTTGTCTGTGGTGTTCTCATGACGGTCATGGCAACGATCGTCGTGGTCCGTCTTCTTTTTGGACTCAGCTCGACAACCAACGTCAACGATGGCTACTCCTGGGGAATCTGGGTTGTGGTGGACGTCTTCATCGGTTCGGCCCTGGCCTGCGGCGGCTTCTGTATGGCGTTGCTGGTCTACATCTTCAACCAGGGCAAGTACCATCCGCTGGTGCGCCCGGCGTTGCTCGGCAGCCTGTTCGGCTACACGCTGGCGGGTGCCGCGATCACCTTCGATCTCGGTCGCTGGTGGAACTTCTGGCACATCTTCTGGCCAGGCTACTTCAACGTCAACTCGGTGATGTTCGAGGTCGCCGCCTGCATCACCTTGTACATCATCGTCATGTGGATCGAGTTCTCGCCGGTCTTTCTCGAGAAGCTGGGCCTGCGCGACGCCCGCAAGAAGCTCGAAAAGGTGTTGTTCTTCTTCATCGCGCTTGGCGTCGTCCTGCCGATGATGCATCAGGCTTCACTGGGAACGATGCTCGTGGTCATGGGTGGCCAGGTCAATCCCCTCTGGCAGACCCCGATACAGCCCCTGCTGTACCTGCTTTCGGCAATCACGCTGGGCTATGGGGTCATACTCTTCGAGTCCTGCGTTGCCGCCTCGGCTTACCGTCGGCAAGTCGAGGTACCTCTGCTCAATCCGATGGCAAAGGTGATGCTCGGTATCATCGGCATCTTTCTGGTGGCGCGATTTGCCGACCTCGTCGTTCGCGGCGTGATCGGCGAGGCCTTCCAGCCGACCTATATAGCGCTGACCTTCTGGATCGAGAACGCCTGTCTGTTCGCTGCTTTCCTGCTGATCCGCACGACCGAGGCGCGCCGCAATCCAGCGAGGCTGTTCCTCGCCGGCATCGCCGTCATGCTCAGCGGCATCCTGCTGCGCCTGAACGGCTTCCTGATCGCCTTCGACACCGGGCCGGGTTGGAGCTATTTCCCGTCTGTGCCGGAACTGTTGGTCACCATCGGCATCTTCGCCGCCGAGGTGTTCGGCTATATCTACATCACCCGCCGATTCCCGGTCCTGCCGCGTGAGGACGCGTACGCTCAGCCGGCGCGCAGCTAACGCTCTTACCAGGAGACAAGAAAATGTCGCAAAGAGTCACGATTGATCCAGTAACCCGAATCGAAGGCCACCTGCGTGTCGATGTCGAAGTGGACGGCGGCAAGGTCAAGAAAGCGTGGGCCTCTGGCCAGATGTGGCGAGGCGTCGAGAACATCCTGATCGGGCGCGATCCACGTGATGCCTGGGCGATCACCCAGCGCATCTGCGGCGTATGTACTACAGTCCATGCGCTCGCTTCGGTACGCGCCGTCGAGAACGCGCTGCAACTCGAACTGCCGGTCAACGCCCAGTACATCCGGAACATGATCATTCTGGCGCATGCCGTTCACGACCATATCGTGCACTTCTACCACCTCTCGGCGCTCGACTGGGTTGATGTCACCAGCGCCCTGAAAGCCGACCCTGGCAAGGCAGCAAGCCTCGCCGAGAGCCTGTCGACCTGGTCGGGCAACAGCAAGACCGAGTTTGCCAAGGTCAAGGATCGGCTGACAGGATTCGTTGGTACCGGTCAACTCGGTATCTTCACCAACGGCTACTGGGGACACCCGGCGATGAAGCTCGCGCCCGAGGTCAATCTAATCGCTGTCGTCCACTATCTGCAGGCACTCGAGGTGCAGCGGCATGCCAACAAGGTGGTCAGCATTCTCGGTGGCAAGACGCCGCATATCCAGAATGTCGTGGTCGGCGGAGTCGCCAACGCCCTGGCGATCGACTCGCAGGCGGTACTGACCGTCGAGCGCCTGCTGGCGGTCAAGACATGGATCGATCAACTCGCCGACTTCGTCAAGAACGTCTACCTGATCGACGTCGCGGTCGTCGGCGGGTTCTATCCCGAGTGGACGGCGATCGGCCGCGGCATCGTCGACTACATCTCGGTTCCCGACATTCCGCTCGACGGCAAGAACACCCAGTTCGCGCTACCGGGAGGCCACATCGCCGGCGGAGACTTGGCCAGCTTCAAGGAAATCAAGACCCACAACGACGCTTACTTCAAGGACGGTGTAAGCGAATCGGTGAAGCACTCGTGGTACCAGGGAGGGAAAGGGCCGCTGCATCCATACAAGGGGGAAACCCGCCCGCAGTACACCGACTTCCAGGAGGATGGCAAGTACTCATGGCTGAAGGCGCCCACGTTTTATGACAAACCTATGCAGGTTGGTCCCTTGCCACGCGTACTGGCGATGGTTGCAGCCGGGCACAAGCCGACGGTGGACTACGCAACGCACGCACTCGAACTAGTGTCCACGATCGCCAAGACCAAGGTCGGCCTGGAAGCACTGCACTCCACCATTGGTCGGCACGCTGCGCGCGCCGTGGCCTGCGCGGTCGAGGTCGACGAACTGGCGCGACAATGGGATCTGCTCCTGGCGAGCATGGCCAAGGGCGACTTGAAGACCTTCACCAAACCGGCGTTCCCCAAGGGCGAGATTGCCGGCGTCGGCATACATGAAGCACCGCGCGGCGTTCTCTCGCACTGGATCGTGATCGACGATGGCAAGATCAAGAACTACCAATGCGTCGTACCAACCACCTGGAATGCAGCGCCACGAAACGAGAAGGACGAGCCCGGTGCCTATGAGGCATGCCTCGCCGGAACGCCGGTCGCCATTCCCGATCAGCCGCTGGAAGTGCTGCGGACAGTGCACTCTTTCGACCCGTGCCTCGCCTGCGCAGTCCATGTCGTCGACCAGGAGACACGGGCCATGGTCAGCGTGGAGGTGGCTTGATGTCGCCCTCGATTTTGCTTTCTTCGCCGGGCTTCACCCCCGACATGGGCACCCCCTGAATTGGAAGCCGACATGCGAATCGTTGTGCTGGGTGCCGGCAACATTCTTTTGACCGATGAAGGACTCGGCGTCCGAGCGATCCAGCGCTTGCCGCTCAGCTATTGCTTGCCCCCAGCAATCCGGATCATCGACGGTGGCACCAGCGGCATGGAAATGCTCGAGGACCTTGAAGGGCTCGATGCGCTGATCATGGTGGACGCGATTCGCGCCGGCAAGCCACCAGGCACGCCGATCCGCCTGGCAGGCGATGCGGTCCCGGTGTTCTTTCGCAGCAAGCTGTCCCCTCACCAGATCGGCCTCGCCGACGTACTGGCCACCCTCGAACTCCTGGGCAGGGCGCCGAAGTACACCGCGATTCTGGGCATGCAACCGGAGTCCCTGGCGCTGGGCATGGAACTCAGCGAGACCGTCGAGGCGGGCATCCCGGAGTTGCTGCGCATGGTGGCCGACGAACTGGCAACGCTTGGCATGCACATACTGCCCGTGACCGCCGAGGCCGCCTGATGTGCCTGTCGCTGCCGATGCAACTCGTCGCGCTGGAAGATGCCGGTGGTGAAGGAGGCGAGTTCGCACTCGTCGAGCGGCGACAAGGGAGTGCCGTGCGGCGTGAGCGCATCAACATGATGCTGATCGGGCCCCAACCGCTTGGGACGTGGGTCTTGGCCTCACTCGGAATGGCCAGGGAGGTCGTCGATGATGACGCGCTGGTTCTGATCGAAGACGCGCTCGCCGCGCTCTCGGCCTCACTCGCCGGTGAATACGACCCAGAGCAGCATTTTGCCGACCTCCGAGCCGACTAGCGGCGCGCCGCCCATAATGGGCCGCAACGTCCGCAAGGCCGCTTTTCAGGCGCCACAGCCGCCGCCGGCACAACCCATCGCTGTGGACCCGACGCCGCTTCTCGAAACGATGTACCAACGCATCTGGGCAACGAGCATGCGCGATCTGCCGTTCATCAACCCTGCCCTTTCAGTGGAAGCGGTTGGCTTTCGTCGCTGGCAGTCCTTGACCGCATCTCCCCTGGCTGAGGACAACCCACCGCAACCGAGTGGCGACCCGGCCGGCCGGTCGCGTTCATCTGCGCAAGGCGACTGGGTGGGCGCGCTGGTGACGCCCTGGTTCATCAATCTCTTTGTCCTTCCTGGAGGCGGCAACCTGTGGTCCGACCGTCCTGCCGGAGCGCGCTGCCACATCGAGTTCCCGATTGGTCCTCTCGAGTTCATCGCCGACCACGACGGCAGCGCCGAGATCCCGGCCTACCAGTACTGCCCGCTCTTCGCCCCTCCCGGGCAGTTTGCCTCGCAGACAGCCGCCCGCGCCGCCGCACTTGCCGCACTTGCTGCGCTTTTCAGCAACCCCAGCCCCCCGTATACCGTGGCGCCGAAGTCTGCGGTCACCAAGACGGGAGCTTCTCGGCGGGCCTTCTTTCGGCGCATCGCCAAGGGCTGAATCAACTCTGCGTATCGAGCCAAACCACGAGACCTTGCGCGTTCAAGTCCAGATCCGTCGCAAACAGTTCCAGCACCCGAGTCGGCGACAATCTGCAGCCGAAGCGTCGCACTTCGTCAAGGAGGAGATCCACCAGCCCGGCGCGGATGCGCGGGTACCTCTCGTCGCCCGCATTCCTCTCGGATCTCGCAATGCTGACATGCTTCTCGATCAAGTCATGCAGTCGCGCGGCCATCGCCGCTACCTCCCGAACTTCGCTGTAATGGGTCAGGTAGAGCGCTGACGGCCGAAGACCCATCAACAGATCGAGCGAGGCATGCATCGCCGCGGGGTCGAACTGCACCGGAGTGGTCGTCGGGAAAATGAACTGACGACCATCGGTGTCGAGTTCACGATAGGAAAGACCGAAGATGTCGCCCGTGAAGATGTTGCCGCTCCGCCCATCACGGACGCAAACATGGTGCCGGGCGTGCCCCGGAGTGTCCAGACAAAGAAGCTCCCTGCCAGCAAGATCGACCCGAGAGCCATGCGTCGCGAGAATGATTCGCTGTTCCTCGATCGGCAGAATCTTCCCATAAAGTCGAACAACTTCCGCCGCCCCATACACAGCAGTCACACCTGCCAGCAGCCTTGACGGATCGATCATGTGCGGCGCACCACGTGGGTGCACCACGAGTCGTGCCTGCGGAAATGCCTGCATCATCTGCCCGGCCCCACCCGCATGATCGAGGTGGACATGCGTCAATATGACATAATCGACGCTGGCCGCCGTCAAGCCGAGAATCTTCAGTGCATCGAGTGTGCGCTCGAGCGCACCCTTGCTACCGGTGTCGACGATGGCGACGCGGCCATTCTCGACAACCAAGTGAATCGCGGCGAGGAGAGGCCGAACGTAACCAGCGTCGACCGCGTAGATATCATGCCCGAGACATTCGAAGGCGTTCATGTGCAGCGTTCCCTTTTGGCTGGACAGCGATTATAGTTGTGGTTGTCCGCATCTGCCCATCCGTACCATTTCCCTCCCTGCTGGCCCAATACATGACGCACTTCTTTGCCGACGATGGAGAAAAGATCCACGTTCAAGTCGCCGGTGATGGGTCGCCGGTCCTCATGCTTCACGGCTGGACCGCCAGCCATCGCGAGTGGACGCCATTTCTTGGCCAACTGATGGCGCACCACCGCGTCTATCGTTGGGATGCACGCGGCCACGGCGGGCATCGCCTGTCACGCGCGACCCTGCCGACGGTACAGCGTATGGCGCGAGACCTCCGTAACCTGATCGAACACTACGCGCTGCAGGACGTAGTGGCGGTTGGCCACTCGATGGGTGCCCTGACGCTGTGGCAATACATCACCGACAACGGGTGCAGAGACCTACGCAAGGTGTGCTTCATTGATCAGTCGCCAAAACTGCTCACTGACGATGACTGGTTGAACGGCATCTATGGCGACTTCGACCACGAACGTTCGGCAGCTTTTCTCCGCCAACTTGAACACGACTTCGCCGAATCAGTCCTCCAACTTGGCGGCATGGGTCTCAACGAGCAAGCCAGACGCAAGTATGCAGAAAACTCGCGTGGCCTGGAGAAGGCCAGACAATGGCTGCAGGAACAGGATCCAGCGCCGCTGATCGCCTGCTGGGAAAGCCTTACCGAAGCTGACTACCGCGCCACTCTCGGCAGGATCGACATTCCCGCTCTTCTCGTTTACGGGGGTGCCAGCAATTACTATCGCGCTGACACCGCGCACTACGTCAAGAGCCGGATCGCCGGTGCGGTGCTCCACATCTACGAAGGCACGGATCACTCGCCACACCAGTGGGAACGCGACCGTTTCGTCAGCGACCTGCGCGACTTTATTGATTCGCCTTGAGACGAGCGGAAAAGCGTTTGCGAAACTTCGCGAGCCTGGGGCTGACGACAACCTGGCAGTAGCCTTGGTCAGGATTGCGGCGAAAATACTGCTGATGATATGGTTCGGCCGCAAAAAAGCGCGCTACCGGCAGAACTTCGGTGACGATCGGCGCAGACCAGAGCCGCTCGCTGTCCAGTTCCGCAATCACCGCCCTCGCCTCCCGCTGCTGTTCGTCCGTGTGGCAAAAGATAACCGACCGATACTGCGTTCCGACGTCATTCCCCTGCTGGTTAGGCGTGGTCGGATCGTGAATCGCAAAGAACACTTCAAGAATCTGCTGGAAGCTGCACTGCAGGGGATGAAAGACGATCTGGACGACCTCCGCGTGACCGCTCCCTCCGTTGCAGACCGCCGCATAGCTCGGGCTGTCCAGATGGCCACCGCTATAACCCGACACCACGGACTCAACGCCAACCACCTGCTCGAAGACCGCCTCGAGGCACCAGAAGCATCCACCGCCGAGCGTGGCAATCTCGCTGTCCGATTTCATCACCTGTTCTGCCTCCTTGCGGTACAAAGCACAAAGCCCTCGCCGCGGTTGCGGTGAGGGCTTTGTAGATGGGGAGC
>JGI24214J29971_1001384_pt1 | contig 17029 bp, 17 predicted proteins | sample EnhBio_Anaerobic_3_FD_29971 | JGI IMG/M metagenome (IMG submission 29971)
GCTCGGATCGCTGATCTGCCCCGTCCTCGAACCGAAAGGCAAGTAAGCCGAGGAAGCCTGCATGATTGCTTTTCCCTATGCGTTTCTCAGCCTTGCGTTCTCGATGTGCGCCGGTATGTCTTCCGGATCACGACCAGGACGCGGTTGTCTGTGCCGGCGCGCGAGACGTTCGATCCTTGCCGCTACAGCGCTTGCTTTGGGCATGCTTGCCGGCGCGCAGGCGCAGGACATCGAGCCACGCGCGTATTCGAACGCGCCGGTCGGCGTGAACTTCCTGATCGCGGGCTATGCGTACACGGAGGGCGCTGTACCATTCGACGCGTCACTGCCTGTCAAGAACGCTCAGCTCAAGACGTCCAATGCGGTCCTTGCCTATGCGCGGGTCCTCGACCTGTGGGGCATGTCAGGCAAGTTCGACGCCATCGTGCCCTATACGTGGCTTTCCGGGACCGCCGAGTTGCGCGGCGAGACGGTCGAGCGGATTGTCGACGGTCTCGCCGATGCGCGGTTCCGTCTGTCGGTGAACCTGTATGGCGCGCCGGCGCTGACGCTCAATGAGTTCAGGAACTACGAGCAGGATCTGATCGTCGGCGCGAGCCTGCAGGTGTCCATGCCTTCGGGCCAGTACGATAACAACCGGGTCGTCAACATCGGCACCAACCGCTGGTCGTTCAAGCCCGAGGTGGGCATTTCCCAGGCCATCGGTCCGTGGACGCTGGAGTCGCAGGCTGCGGCCACCTTCTTCACCGACAACAGGGACTTCTTCGGCGGCAACACGCGTTCGCAGGATCCCGTCTACTCGCTGCAGGGGCACGTGATCTACGGCTCACGGAATGGCGTCTGGGGTTCGCTCGACGTTACCTGCTTCACCGGTGGTCGGACGACGCTCAACGGCGTTGAGGGCGACGATCTCCAGCAGAACTTGCGCGTCGGCGGCACGCTGGCGTTTCCCGTGGACATCAACAACTCGGTCAAGCTCTACGCCAGCAAAGGCGTGTCGGCCCGCACCGACAACAATTACGACCTGATCGGGATCGCCTGGCAGTACCGCTGGGGTGCGGGGCTGTGAGCCGGCGTCCCTGACCAAGGTCGACGAAAGAGGGGCATCACCATGGAACTGACCATCTATCATTGGCTGATCATCGCCGCTTTCATCGGCGTCGTGATCTGGGCGTTCGGCCGCAAACGCCAGGCACGCTTCGAGAAGGACGCTCGAATCCCTTTTGAAGAAGGCAAGGAGTGAGCGTCGGCTACCCACGAAACGCCGCGCGTCGGTGCCGCAGGAGTCGGCATGGCATTCGCGGCGAGACGTCCGTCGTTGCGGGCGCCTTGCCGACCGGCATCAGGAAAGCGGAGTTGCCGGGCGAAATCCTGCCGGCCGCCGGGCTTGCTCGACACGCCGGCAACGAGTCGCCCAGCGGCATGCCGGCGCGCGCGCTCGACGCCCTGGATCGACGCCACCAACGGCCGGTGGTTCCAGACGGTGCTCGCGATGTCTGACGGCGAGCGCCTGCCACCGGAAGATCCTGCGGTGGTGCGCGTGCCGCATCCTCCGCTGACGCAGTATTACGCGGACGAACACGGTCGCCGCGACTGGGTGCGCGCCATCTTCGACCGATCCGCAGTCGATTACGATCGCATCGAGCGTCTGATCGCTCTCGGCAGCGGCTCCTGGTATCGGCGGCAGGCGCTGTTGCGTGCTGGTCTGGCGCCGGGCATGCGCGTCGTCGATGTCGGAGTCGGCACCGGACTGGTCGCCTGCGAGGCCGCGCGCGTCGTCGGTGCGGGGTCGCTGGTGATCGGCGTGGACCCGAGTCCCGGCATGCTGAGTAGCGCCCGTGTGCCCGCGGGAGTGACGCTGTGTGAAGGGCGGGCCGAGGCGCTGCCGCTGCCGGACGCTTGCGCCGATTTCGTCAGCATGGGTTATGCGTTGCGCCACGTCGGCGATCTTTCGGCGGCGTTCAGCGAATTCAGGCGTGTGCTCAGACCCGGGGGCATAGCCTGTGTGCTGGAAATCACCTACCCGGAGAATCGCTCACACGCCCTGCTTCTCAAGGCCTACATGCGCGGCGTGATACCGGCGCTGTCCTGGTTGATCGCGCGCCATGGCGACACACCGCAACTCATGCGCTACTACTGGGACACCATCGAGACCTGCGTCCCTCCCGCCCAGGTGATGGCGACGCTCGCGCACGCAGGTCTCGAAGACGCACGTCGCCACGTCGAAGCCGGGATCTTCTCCGAGTACTGTTCCCGGCGACCCGCTTAGCCGGCGCTGGCGCGGCCTGACGCCTCGCTGCCAGATTGCGGCGACAAGTTCGCCGGCAGTTCGCGCGACATCGTCTTTCCCCGCCTGCGACCCGGCTGGGAAATGACACGCCGGCTGCTAGTCGGCCGCCGGCTGTGCGACGGAGCGCATCGGGATTGGCGCTGACATGACGATCGAGGTCCGCGTTTCGCCGTAATGGTTGATGACACCGACGAAGCGTTCGAGGTGGCTGATGTCCCGCGTCACGACGCGCAGGAGAAACGAATCCTGCCCGGTCACGTGCAGGCACTCCAGGACTTCCGGCAGGGTTTTCAGCAGGGCGACGAGCCGCGCCTTGTCCGCCTGGGGGGTCGTCATGCCGACCATCGCCATGACGCCGTAGCCGACCGCCGCGGGATTCACCTCGGCGCGGTAGCCCTTCACGATACCCGCTTCCTCGAGTCGCTTGAGACGTTCGGAGACGGCGGGCAACGACAGGCTGGCCTCTTCGGCCAGGGCTTTCAACGAGGCCCGTCCGTCGTGCTGAACGGCGGCGAGGATTTTCCAGGCTTTGGCGTCAAGGTCCATGACTGTTTCGCGAACAAGCGCGCGGGCAAGAATAATGAAGGGAATCTACCCGCTTTCCCTGAATTTTGCCATTCAAGAGTGCGCGCCTCGCTGCCACAATTCGTCAGATCACAGGTGCTGGCCGGGAGTGGCTAAGTGGATGCTTTCCTGTTTCTCAAGGCGGCTCTGATCGGGCTGTCGATTGCCGCGCCGGTCGGGCCGATCGGCCTGCTGTGTATTCAGCGCACCCTGGCGCACGGCGCCCGCGTCGGTTTCGCCAGCGGCCTCGGGGCGGCCCTGGCCGACGGCGTCTATGGCGCCATCGGCGCCTTCGGCCTGACGGCAATCACCCGATTCTTCGTCACCCTCGCCACGCCTCTGGCGATCTGTGGCGCTGTTTTTCTCGGCTGGATGGGCGTTCGCCTGATGCGCGCCGCCCCAGCCGGCGCGCCGACGAGTCTGCCCGATGCTGCAGGCAGCTGGCGGGCCTTCGCCTCCGTGTTTGTGCTGACGATTGCCAACCCGATGACCATCGTCTCGTTCATCGCCGTCTTCGCCACGCTTGCCGGCGATATGGCCGGCACGCGGCCGGCGGCTGTCGTCATGGTCCTCGGCGTCCTGACGGGTTCGGCACTCTGGTGGCTGGCGCTGGCGTTTGGCGTTGCCGCCATCCGTCACCGCGTCGGGTCACGCGCATTGCAGGCCATCAATCGCAGCGCCGGCCTGTTCCTGCTCGGCTTTGCCGCCTGGCAGGCGCTGGGGATTCTCCGCTGAAGACCACGGCGACGGTCAGGGCCGGCCTCGCTTCAGGCGATCATAGTCGGTCGCCGGTGGCCATCGACGCGCAGGGCCGTCCATCATGCGCGGTGGTGGCTTGCTCTGGCCGATCCGGCAGGCGCACCGACCCGGGGGAAGACCAGCAAGCACGCGGAGACCGGGATCGATGGAGGATTTTCGCCTGACGCGCGGTGGCCGGCGTCAGGTAGAATAACGGGATGCGCTTTCACCGCTTCGTTCCCTTGCTTGTCCTGTGCCTCTTGCCGGCAGCCGCCCACGCCGACATGTACGGCTTTGTCGACGAGAAGGGAGCGGTCCATCTCGCCAGGGAGAAGGTCGACGAACGCTACGAGCTGTTCGCCAGGGGCGAAGCCAGGACCGAGTTCAGGTTGTCGTCGGAACTCAAGTACCTGCCGGAGAAGGCGCGCATCGAAGATCACGTCATCACCAGGCGCCTGCAGGCCATACCCAACGTCCAGAAATTCGACGCGCTGGTCTTCCGGGAAGCCGAGCGGCAGAAGCTGGAGCCTGCCCTGGTCAAGGCGGTGATCGCCGTCGAATCGGCGTACGATCCTGCGGCGGTGTCGCCCAAGGGGGCAACCGGCCTGATGCAGTTGATTCCCGATACCGCGGCGCGTTACGGGGTGCGCCAGATCGACGATCCGCAGGAAAACGTGCGCGGCGGCACGCGCTACCTCCGCTACCTGCTCGACATGTTCGATGGCAATCTGATCCTTGCTCTGGCGGGATACAACGCCGGCGAGGGGGCCGTTCAGCGCTACAGCAACACGGTGCCGCCGTACCCGGAAACCCAGGCCTACGTGAAGCTGGTGATGCAGTTCTACGAATACTTCGGCGGCGGCGTGAAGAAGCTGGCGCAGATCCGGGATGGCCGCGTGCGTCTCGCGCTGCCGCCGAGACGCGGCAGCCTGCCGTCAGCGGGCACCCTGGTGCCCGGCTTGACAGGGGCATCCAGGCCGGTCGATGTCGCCGGCGAAGCGCCAGCGCGGCCATGAGCAGCCTGCTGCATGCCGTCCTCGTGAGGACGGCGATACACGTGCTCAGCAGTCTCCCCAGCCTGCCCGAGGTCGCCAGTGTCTGCGTTTTGTTGGGCAGATTCGGTACCGACGTATCGTAGTTGCCCGTGGCGAGATCGATGAAGTTGGGACCATCGGGGGAATCTCGTCGGCGCGAGGGTCGTCCTTTTGGTGACGGGCTCTCTGCTCGCGGGATTCGCCAATCCGTTTTCAAGGGGAGCCCAGTGAAACGCGCAACGCTCATACCCACATTCGCGGCCGTGAAGAGATGGCCGATCCTGGTGATCGCCACGAGCAGCCTGCTGGTGGCGGCGCCCGTCGCGGCGCTCAGCATTAGCGGCCAGGTGCTTGGTGCCGGCTCGCCCATCGCCGGTTCCACCGTGAGCCTGTGGGCCGCAAACAGCGGCGCACCAAAACAGCTCGCACAGGTGCGCAGCGGTGCCGACGGGCATTTCGTGGTGAACGCGTCCGGGCCGACAGACAAGGACGCGAGCCTGTATCTCGTCGCCAAAGGGGGGCATTCCGGTGTCGATAAGTCGGCCGCTGACAACCCGGCCATCGTGCTGATGGCGGTCATTGGCAACCACCCACCCGCCAGGGTGACGATCAACGAGTTGACCACCATCGCCTCGGCCTGGACGCACAACCAGTTCATCGACGGAACGGCAATCCAGGGGCCGCCGCTCGCGCTGCGCATCGCGGCCAGCCACGTACCCAGCTTTGTCGATCTGGCCACCGGCGGCTATGGGCAGGTCATCGGCGACGCGCTGAACAGCGCGCAGACGCCGACGCTGGCCAATTTCGCGACGCTGGCCAACGTACTCGCGGGCTGTGTCGCGCGCCTCAAGGCCGACGCCTGCCGGAGTGTCTTCGCGGCGGCCAGGGGGCTGGCCGGAAGCGTGCCGACCGACACGCTCGCTGCGGCCGAGGCCATCGCCCGCTACCCGGCATACCAGCCGGAGCGCATGTTTGCGCTGCTGGACGTGTTCTACCCGACGCCGCCGCTGCGCTTGCGGCCGACGCCCTACCTGCCCTACCTGAGCTTCGCGCCGAGCGCCTGGCTGCTACCGCTGAAGTACACGGGCGGCGGCTACAGCGGCGGCGGCAAGCTGATGTTCGACAGTCAGGGCAACGCCTGGATCGCCAACAACTTCACCGTCGGCGCGCAGAATCAGGATCACTTCTCGTCCGGCTCCCTGTCCAAGTTCGCGCCCGACGGCAAGGCGCTGTCACCGGCGATCACGGGCTTTACCGGCGGTGGCCTGCTGGGTCCCGGTTTCGGCTTGACGCTCGATGCGCATGATGACGTGTGGATTACCAGCACCAGTTCCAACACGATCTCGAAGTTCGACCACGTGGGCAAGCCGCTGTCGCCGTCACAAGGCTACAATCTCAACGGCCAGATCAGCAAGATGCAAGGCATCATCAGCACGCCCGGCGGCGACATCTGGGCCATCGACATGGTGAAATCCCAACTCGTCCACCTGCCGCACGGGGAACCCGCGAAGGCCCAGCTTTTCTGCCAGAACAAGACCGGCGATCCGCTCAAGAACCCGTGCAAGCTGCTGGCGCCCTTCGCTCTCGCCATCGACCAGAGCAATCACCTCTGGATCACCAACCTCCTGGGTTCGCACGTCACGCGCATCGCTGCCGCTGACCCGGGCAAGGTGGACACGTTCAAGACCGGTTACTCAGGCAGTGGACTCGCCGTCGACAGTCTGGGCAACGTCTGGGTGACCAACAAGCTTGGCAGTTCGCCGCGCGGTGCCTGGAAACAGGCGGAAATGGCTCTCGCCTTCAAGGCGAATGTCGGCCACGATGTCGAGGCGTCAACCGGGGTCAGCAAGGCGCTCGTCGATGCGATGACCGTGCAGAAGCCCGGATACGAAGGCGGCAGCATGACCGTGCTGCGCCCCGACGGTAGCGAGGCGAGCTTCTCGCCCGTCTATGGCAAGGGCATTGCCGGGCCGTGGGCGGTGGCCATCGACGGCAATGACAACGTCTGGATCTCCAACCTGACGAGCGCCTCGGCGGGGATCGTTCACCTGTGCGGATTCCGTACCGAGAACTGCCCACCGGGCATGAAGACCGGCGACGCCATCTCGCCGCCCGGCGGTTATGTCGGCGGCGGCATGCAGTTGCAGGCAGATGTCGGCATCGGTCCCGCCGGGGACGTCTGGGTAACCAACAACTGGCAGCACTACCCGGCAGCCTTTGGCAAGGTCGACGAAGCACTGCAGACGCTCGGTGCAGGCCAGGGCGTGGTCGTCTTCCACGGCATGGCCAAGCCGGTGAAGGTGCCGATGATCGGGCCGGTACGGGCCCCGTAGTGGCCTCCCTGCCATGCTGAGCGAAGCCGCCGATTGTCGAAGGCAGGAGACGTCCGGCGGTTCTGGCGATGGCAGCGGCTTTCTCGATCACCATGGGGCTCCGTGCTCTGGCCGGCAGCGATATACTCAGCTCCGACAAAACCGGTGTCCTGGCCAAGAACCTGTTGAATTTTGAGCGAGCCGATCCTTGGTCCCGCCACCGATCCGCAGGGGTGTCGGCCAAACCCTCATCGTCACCAGAGGAGTAGCGAATGGACTACCGCAAACAATTCTTCGTCAGCCCGGGCGAAAAACTCAGCCTGGCCGGGATCGATCCTGCGCACACCGGTGGGCAGGCCTCGGCTGAAGAGGCTCTGCCGGAGATTCAGAAACACGTCGCCCGCATGGCCGAACTGCAGGCCCTGCTCTATGCCGACGGCAATCAGTCGCTGCTGGTCGTCCTGCAGGCGCTCGATGCCGCTGGCAAGGACGGCGTCATCCGCCATCTGTTTACAGGCATGAACCCGCAGGGCACCTCGGTGTTCGGCTTCAAGCAACCGAGCGCCGAAGAGGCGGCGCACGATTTTCTCTGGCGCGCACACCAACGGACGCCGGCGAAGGGCGAGGTGGCCGTCTTCAATCGCTCGCATTACGAAGACGTCCTCGTCGTGCGGGTGCACGATCTTGTGCCGAAAGCAGTCTGGTCGAAACGCTACGCCTTGATCAGCGATTTCGAGAAGTTGCTCGTCCAGAACGGCACGCGCATTCTCAAGTTCTTCCTGCACATCAGCCCCGAGGAGCAACTCAGCCGCTTCAAGCTGCGGCTCGACGACCCGGCGCGCAACTGGAAAATCAGCGAGGGCGACTACTCCGAACGCGAGTTCTGGTCCGCCTACGTCAGTGCCTACGAAGAGGCTTTGAGCAAGACCAGCAGCAAGGAGGCGCCGTGGTATGTCATTCCGGCCAACCACAAGTGGTTCCGCAACCTCGCCATCTCGCAGATCATCGCGGACAGCATGCAAGAAATGGGGCTGAAGCTGCCGCCGACGCGGGTCGACCTCAAGGAAATCGCCGCGAAGTATCATGCGGCCGAAGCCGCGCAGGAACAGCGGGCGGCCAAGACGCCAAAGCCTGCGGACAGAACGGAAAAGCGCGGCGGCAAGGCGTAGTCGGCGTTGCCGGTGGCAGGACGTGCTGAGGGAAGGGACTCAATGCATCCTGCGGACGACGGGATCTGAGGTTCGGCCAGCCTTTTCTGGCCGCGTGGGTAGGGATTGCCGCGAGGGGACGATGACGCAAGACAGCCAAGAACAAGGTTTTCGGTTGCCGGTTTTCCAGGGCCTCCTGCCGGTCGACCGGTCAGGGCTGGGGCGGGACATCCTTGCCGGCTTCACCCTCGCGGCACTCGCCATTCCGGGAACCATGGGTTACACCAAGATCATCGGCACGCCGGTGATTACGGGGCTATATACCATTCTCATCCCGATGAGCCTGTTTGCCATTTTCGGGTCGTCGCGGCATCTGTCGGTCGGGGCCGATTCGGCGACGGCGGCAGTGGTTGCCGCCGGTCTTGCCGGCATGGCGGTACGCGGCTCGAACGAGTGGTTGGCGCTGTGCAGCCTGCTGGCACTGATGGCGGCGGTGCTGATGTTTGCCGCCCGCGTGCTGCGGCTCGGTTTCCTCGCCGATTTTCTTTCGCGCACGGTCCTTACCGGTTTTCTCACCGGCGTCGGCGTGCAGGTGGCGCTGCTGGAGGTTTCCGGCCTGCTGGGCCTGCAGCGTACCAGCAACGATCCGCTTGTGGAGATCGTGCACGATCTGAGGCAGATCGGGGACACCAATCCCTATGCGGTGTGCGTCTCGCTCGCCGTGCTGGTGGTGATCCTCGGCGGGAAAAGGATTTCGGAGAGGATCCCCGGCGGGCTGATCGCCGTCGTCGCCGCCATCGGCGTCAGTTGGGCGCTGAACCTGGGGGCTCATCTGGAGACGCTCGGCGCCGTACCCAGCGGCCTGCCGACGCTGGGCCTTCCGCATGTGGCGTGGAGTTGGCCCTTGATCCAGAAGCTGTTGCCGATCGCCTTTGCCTGCTTTGTGGTGATCCTCGCGCAGAGCGCCGCCACCTCGCGTGCCTATGCCGCGAAGTACAGCGATCGCTTCGACGAAAACGTCGACATGGTCGGGCTCGGCATGGCCAACCTCGGCGCCGGCTTGTCGGGAACCTTCCTCGTCAACGGCAGCCCGACCAACACGGCGATGGTGGACGGTGGTGGTGGCCGCAGCCAGATTGCACAGCTCACCACCTGCGTCCTCGTTCTGCTGGTGCTGTTGTTTCTCACCGGACCGTTGGCCTACCTGCCAACCGCCGTTCTGGCTGCCATCGTTTTCCTGGTGGCAGTAAGAATGATCGATGTGCAGGGTATGCGGCGAATCTTCGTCGAGGCGCGTGCCGAGTTCTGGGTGGCTTTGCTGACGGCCGCCACCGTGGTGGTGATCGGTGTCGAGCAGGGCATTCTCCTGGCCATGGTGCTGTCGCTGCTCGATCATGTGCGGCGGGGTTACCGTGGCCGCAATTCGATCATCGCGTCGGACAAGCGACGCAAGGGCTGGCAAACGGTGGCGCTGAGCGAGCCGCATCAGATCGCGCCCGGCTTGCTCGTTTACTGGTTCACGAATAGTCTGTACTACGCCAACGCCGGGCAATTCGCCGAGGAGGTTCTGCGGCTGGCAAAGGCGAAGGGACAGGCGCCGCTGGGCTGCTTGTGCATTCAGGCATCAGCGATTGCCGACGTGGACTTCTCCGCCGCCGCCATGCTGCGCGACACCTGCAAGCTGTTGAAGGAGCAGGGGATCCTTTTGGTGTTTGCGCATGTTTCATCTGCGGTACGCGAGCAGTTCGACCGCTACGGACTGACCGAGGCCGTGGGTGCGCAGGCATTCTACGGCTCCCTGCATGCGGTCGTGGATGCCTGGGAGCATGTTTCGGCTGCGCAGGCGACCACGACAAACAGCACCAACGGCGCGTCACCGGCCTCAATTTGACCTACACGGAGGGAGTCATGGCAACACTCGTTGTAATTGGTTACGACACGGAAACCCAGGCCGAGGAGACCAAGCTCAAGCTTGGCCAGTTGCAGAAAGAGTATCTGATCGAGTTGGAAGATGCGGTCATCGCGATAAAGAAGCCGAACGGCAAGGTCAAGCTGATTCAGCCGATCAATCTGACGGCCGCGGGTGCGGCGAGCGGCAGCTTCTGGGGCTTGCTGATCGGCATGATCTTCATGATGCCTATCGTCGGGGTGGCCATCGGCGCGGCCACCGGCGCCATCGGTGGGGCTCTCTCAGACCTCGGCATCAACGACGATTTCATGAAGAGCATTGCCGCGAACCTCAAGCCCGGCGGTTCCCAGTTATTCATCCTTTTCAAGAGTTGGACGGAAGACAAGGCACTGCAGGAACTGCAGGGGATGGGCGGGACGATCATTCAGACGTCGCTGTCACACGAGGACACGGAGAAGCTGCAGGCCGCTCTGGACGCTGCCAAGGCCGCTGGCGTTGGGCCCACGCAGACGCCGCCGGACGTAGCAAGCTAACAACGCGCAGCGGGATGGCCGATACGACACGGAGGGGCGTCTGGGAGATGACGGTCACGGCTCCGCCCGTCGCCGCTCAGCCGCCCGCTGGCGCGGCCGGAGTGGCGCCAGCTTCCGGCACGGCGCAGGCGGACCCGCAGCCGGTTCCTCAGACGATCGAGCGGCTGTCGAAAGACGGGCAGGCGCTGCCGCGAGCAGCGGACGAAGCCTCCGCCGACCTGGCCAGGGTGCCCGAGTCGGTCATCAGGACCCTGCCCGGGGAACTTGCCCCGGTGGAGGCCTACCTTGAGGCGAATCTGCCCATCGCGAAGGCGATGCCGTTGGTGGACATCGTCTATGGAGGTGGCGTCCTGGTCGCGGTGGTGATCGTTCAGGCGATCGGCCTGCGTCTGCTGACGGGCCACGTCGACAAGCGCGCGCCAACCATTGCCAAACGTCCGGCACTGTGGCGCGTCGACCTGATGTTCGGCGGCGCCGTCTTCATGTTGCTCGGCCTGCACCTGGGGTCGGTTCTCCTCTGGTCGGCGGCAGTGGTTTACGGGGGCGTCATCCCCGACTGGGTGCAGGCTGCACGCTTCGCCGCGCGCTCTTATACGACGATCGGCAGCGACCACCAGGTGCCGGAGAAATGGCATATGCTGGCGCCAATCATCGCCATTTCGGGGATGTTCACCTTCGCCTGGACGGCCAGCGTCCTGGTCAGCGTCGTCGAGCAGTGCAACCACCTGCGCCGCCTGGCGTGGGACGCGCGCCGCAAGAAGCGTGAGGCGACGCGGGGCCCCAGGCCGACCCCGTCGGCAGACTGAGCGTGGCTGGAAGGGATGCCCTGCCGCCGTGCTAGAATCTTCGGCAGCCTGGAACGGTCGGGCGCGACCGATCAACACCATGGCGTTGGCGAGTCGCGACCGGCCTGTCGTCCCGTAGCAGTAACCCGGCCGCCGCCGGCGTGAGCGAACCGGCGCAACGAATCATGCTTAACCTTTTGCGGAAACCCTGATGACAAAATTTTCAATCCTTGCACGCGCGGGCGCCGGGACGACCATTCGGATGGTCGTCCTGGCCGGCTGCAGCGTCCTCGCCGGTTGTGCCACCGAAAGCGCCATCCTGGGCAGCGGCACCACCACCGTCGTCTCCGACACGTCGCACCTGACACAGAGCGGCTTCCTGTCCGACTACGCGCGCCTGAAACCGACCGCCTGGGGCGAAGGCGTCGAGTGCTGGCGTGACCCCAATCTCGATGCCGCACGTTATGACAAGATTCTCGTCTCGCGCATCCTGGTTTCGCTCAAGGCCAGCAAGGCGCCGCAGACCATCGATCCGAAGGATCTCAACACACTCACCGACTATTTCCACCACGACCTGGTGAAGGCGCTGCAGCCGCAGATGCGGGTCGTCGATAAGGCCGGACCCGGCGTGGTGGTGATGCGGGTGGCTCTGACCGACCTCGTGCCGACGACGGTCACCGACAGCCTGGCCGGGACGCTGATTCCCTACGCCTTCGTCGCCGAGGCGGGGTCGGGCGTGGCCACCGGCAGGCCCGCAGGCTCGACGCCGTACATGGGCGAAACCGGCATGGAGATGCAGTTTCGCGATGGTGGGTCGGGCAAGGTTCTCGCAGAATGCCGAGATACCGAGATTGGCCGCAAGTACGCGGTCGACGTCAATACCAGCGCCGTCGGCGCGGCGCAGACCTGGGCCAATGGCTATCTGAGTTCCTTCCAGGCCTGGACCTACGCCAAGGACGCCTTCGACAAGTGGTCTCAGCTGGTGGCCAAGCGTATCGCTCTACTGCGCGGCGCCCAGCCTTAGGCACTTGCGGTAGCCTGGGGTGAGGCACGCCGCCCAGGGTTTCCAGGCAGGGTGACGCGGAGCTTGCTTGGCGTCACCCTGCCGACCGTCGCCGACGTGCTCTGCACACCGCCGGAAATGCGCCACGCGACATGACCAGACGATCGAGAAGCGAGCCCCCCCCGCAGACAACTGCTGTGTCGGCAAGTCTTGTCGATCGACGGCCAAGCCGCCACTGGCTGCTTGTCGCCGGGTTGCTCCTGGCACTGGTGGTCGCCGGCGTGGTGTTCCTTGCCACCCGGTCGACGCCACCACCTCCAGTAGCGCCGGCGTCGCCGGTGCCCGTTGCCGCGGCCGAGGCGGCGCCTGCCGGCACGCCCGCTACCTATGTCGGCGCCGAGACCTGCAAGACCTGCCACGCGCCGGAATTCAAGGCCTGGTCGGGTTCCCATCACCAGCTGGCGATGCAGGAGGCCAACGCCGCGAGCGTGCTCGGTGACTTCGCCAACGTCAAGTTCCGGCAACACGGCGTCGAGTCCACCTTCTTCAAGCGTGGCGACAAGTTCATGGTCCGCACCGACGGCCCCGATGGCGAGCTTGCGGACTACGAGATCGCCTACACCTTCGGCCTCTACCCGTTGCAGCAGTATCTGATTCCCTTCCCCGGTGGGCGCTACCAGACGCTGCCGATTGCCTGGGATTCGCGATCCCAGGGCGAGGGCGGCCAGCGCTGGTTCCACCTCTACCCGAACCAGAAGGTCGATCACCGGGACCCCCTGCACTGGACGCGCCTGTACCAGAACTGGGCGCTGCAGTGCGCCGAGTGCCACTCGACCAATCTGCGCAAGGGCTATGACGCGGCCAGCGATACCTACAAGACCACTTTCAGCGAAATCAACGTCGCCTGCGAATCCTGCCACGGTCCGGCGTCTACCCATGTGGACTGGGCCCGGAACGCCAGGGCGCCGTACGACGGCCGGGAAGACAAGGGCTTGCCATCGCTGAAGAGCCGCTGGAACGAAGCGTGGAAGTTCCCGTCGGCGGGCGCCCGGTTTGCGGTCCGCGACCACCTTGCCGACCCTGCCGGGATGAACACCTGCGCTGCCTGCCACGCTCGCCGCTCGACCTTGAGCGAAGGCGGCAAGGCCGGTGCGCCGCTCGAGGACACGCATCGCCTGGCGATGCTCACCGCCCCGAACTATCATGCCGATGGTCAGCAGCGCGAAGAGGTCTATGTCTGGGCATCCTTCCTGCAGAGCAAGATGTATCAACGCGGCGTGACCTGCATGGACTGCCACGACCCGCACACCCAGAAGTTGCGCGCCGAGGGCAACGCGCTATGCACGCGCTGCCACAGCGCCGCCCAGTTCGACGCCCCGCAGCACCACAAGCATCAGGCCGACGGCAAGGGCGCGCAGTGTGTCACCTGCCACATGCCGACCCAGAACTACATGGTGATCCATGCCCGGCAGGATCACAGCATGCGTGTACCCCGCCCAGACCTGTCGATCGCGCTTGGCAGCCCGAACGCCTGTACTCAGTGCCACACCGATAAGAAGCCACAATGGGCGGCCAGTGCCATGGACAGGTGGTATGGCAAGACCTGGCGCGAGCGACCGCAGTACGGCACGACCCTGCACGCCGGCCAGACGCAGGGAGCGGCGGCCTTGCCCGGCCTGCTCGACCTGGCCGGCAACCCTGCCGCACCGGCGATCATCCGGGCGACTGCGGCGACACTTGCCGAGCCGCATGTCCATCCCGGCACACTGCCGGCAGCGCGCGCCTTGCTGCAGGATGCCGACCCGTCGGTACGCATTGCCGGTCTCGGCATGATCGCGCCGATCGACCCACTGAACCGCGTGCTTAGCGCTGCACCGCTACTCTCCGACCCGGTTCGTGGCGTGCGCGTCGAGGCCGCGCGGGTCCTCGCTGACGTGCCCGACGCGCAGATCCCGGAGGGCAGGCGAGCGGCTCGCGTGGCCGCCTTGCAGGAGTATGTGGCCTCACTGCAACTGGAGGCAGACTGGCCTTCGGGCAACGTCAACCTTGGCAACCTGCGCCTGCGCCAGGGGCGCATGGACGAGGCGGTGGCTGCTTTTGAGCGCGCCATCGCGCTTGACCCGGCTTTCGATGGCGCCTATATCAATCTCGCGGATGCCTGGCGTCAGCAGGGGCGGGAGTCCGAAGCGGAAAACGTACTGCGCCGGGGCTTGGCCGTCATGCCGCGCGATGCGCACCTGCAGCATGCGCTGGGTCTCTCGCTGACACGCCAGGGCGAGAAAGCCGCGGCGCTGAAGGCGTTCGTCGAGGCGGCCAGACTGGCGCCAGACAACGCGCGCTATGTTTACGTTCACGCGATAGCCGTGCATTCTGCCGGCAAGCTCAAGGAAGCATTGACGCTGCTGCGCGCCGCCGACAAGCGTCATCCCAACGATCTCGACATCCTTGCGGCGCTGCTGTCGATGAGTCGGGAGGCGGGTGACCGGCAGGCGGCGCTTGGCTATGCGAAACAGCTCGCCGGAATCCTGCCGGACAACGCCAATCTGAAGCGACTGGTGGCGGAACTCGAAGCCCGGTGATCTCGCCTCTTGCCGGCCAGGCAGCGCCGGCTCGATCGAGGCCGCCACTGACTACTGGAAAGGATTACCCGTGCCGAACATCTCCGACTTCAACAGCGCGTCAGGTGCCGCTACCGATCGCGAGCACGACGTTCAGCTTGGCCTGTTGCAGGCGCTGTGCCGCGCCGTCGCCGACAATCGCGATGCCGCTTCGGTCAGCGAGATCCTGGATCAGTTGATCGCCTACAGCGAGGCGCACTTCATGTCCGAGGAACTGCTGATGCGGTTGAACAGCCATGACGACTACGCGGATCACGTCGATGATCACGGCCACATGCTCGATGTGCTACGGCAGATCGCCGCGGATCATGCGGCGGGCAATTCTCCGCTGCTGGCAGCACAGGCGGCAGAGATTCTTGGTTTCGTCCGCGGTCACATCGACACGCGTGATCGGCACTTCGCCGACCGACTGCGCGACGGGCAGTAGCGCCGTGTGGATTGGCGAGGCCTTCTCAAGCGTATCGCGAATGCTTCGTGTAGGCGCCCGCTAGCCGCCGCCGCGTGGCGGCGGCAGTTCGTCGAGCAGGCGCGGCGCGTAGTGTTGTGTGAGGATCGGCCCGAGGATGGCCGTCACGAGCACCACGATGAGAACCGCGTTGAGCATGCGGTTGTCGACCAGCGGACTGGCCGCTGGTGTACAAGGGGAGGCAGGCAGCGAAAACGAGCAGGGAGAGGGTGTCGGAAACCATCGTCGCGCCGAACGTCACCACCATGGGTTCGCGATTCCTCGCCCCCAGCCTGGCGATGATGGTCGATCCGAGCATCGTGTGCGAGGCGATCAGCGACCCGACGACGATTGCCGGCAGACACTCGTAGCCAAGCCACAGGGTGGCCAGCGTTCCCAGCAGCAGCGGAAGCGAAGTCGTGATCACTCCAAAGCTGAGCGCGCGCAAGATCTTTTGCCGGAACAACGTCAGGTCGAGTTCCAAACCGGCGAAGAACATCAACAGCAGCGCGCCCACTTCAGCGAACAATTTCAGAACCGGATGCTCGTGGGAAAAGATGTCGAGCACATGCGGGTCGAACAGCATGCCAGCGAGCAGCAAGCCCACCGCCTCCGGCAAATGGACGCGGCGCGAGAGGCGTGGAATGCTGACAATCAGCATCATGCATACCGCGAAGCTGGCCAAGGTTGGCAGAACGGCGACCGCCTTCCGCAGGTAGTCGAGGAGCCACATGCCGGCCTTCGAGGAAGGCTTACTTCGGGAACATGAACTGCACCTGGGCGCGAATCTGCCAGTTGGCGCCGTTATCCGGCGTCACCACGTTGTAGTACGCCGACAGTTGTGTGTTCACCGGCAGTCTGCCGAGGTGGAAGATTTTCCCAACCCCGCCGCCGACCGGAACCGTCCAGCGCTGGCTGCTCTCGGCCTTCCAGTCGGCGGTGATGATCGGCGCGCTGGTCAGGTAGAAACCGCCGTCGAAGTTGTAATTGACGAAGGGCTGGATCAGGCCGTTGTTGTACGACCCGCCCTGCTTGTTGCTGGATAGCGACCAGATGTTGTTGACCAGCACGCCGTAGACCCAGGGATCGCCCTTTTCGAGATGCAGCGCCACCACCGACGGGCCGAGACCCCAGTTCTTGTTGCCGAGTTCGGAATGGTTGTTGGTCGGAATCTGCACCACCGGCCCGGCTCCCCAGATGAAGTGTCCGGGCTTGGCCGGCGAGAGGAAGGCCGTCAGCACCGTATCGCCGACACCGTTGGTTCGGTCGTCGCCGGGGTAGAGCGAAGGCATCGAGATCACCGGCACGATGGTGCGGGTGATGATATTCCACTCGTCGCTCACCGAGATCGGAATCACCGGCTGGATGTTGAGGACGTTCTGGGTCTTCTTCTCCGGCCCGAAGTTGAGGTTGGTGTTGTTCTGGAACGGCACGCTGACCAGATTGCCGACCGGGTTCTGAGCCAGCTTGGCCAGTTCCTCGGCGGTCAGTTCGGCGAGGGCGGGGCTGGCCGCCAGCAGTGTGGCAAGCGCAGTGGCGGCGCACCCGGGGATCGTGGTGGGCTTGATCATGCATTCCTCCAGCGTTGAATGAATTCCCGGCCGCTGTAAGGCCGGGGAAGTGACGATTACAGCGGCCGTGCCGGGCCGA
>JGI24214J29971_1025760_pt1 | contig 16752 bp, 1 predicted proteins | sample EnhBio_Anaerobic_3_FD_29971 | JGI IMG/M metagenome (IMG submission 29971)
TATAAACCATAGACAGCAAGTCGTTTTGGAAAGATAGGACAAGAATAATTCTATTCTGTGTATCTGCTTTGAGAAGAAAAGAAGCAGAAAAGAACTAAACCATGCAATCCGGTCGACGTGTAAGTACACAAGGAGCAACAATATCACCTGGTATCCCAACGAATGGTGATATGTCGACGAATGAAAATCCTGGAGCTTCACCAAGACGACGTTCAAGTACTTTAGTTATTCCGGAAGGCAAACCGGCCTTTCCTCAACCATTAGAAAGTGAATTATTCATCAATGAAGATGAACCTTTAACTCTCGAGTGTATTATCAATGGAAATCCATTACCCGAATTGATCTGGCTTTTCAATGATCGAAAAGTTATTGAAGGTGATGGTTATAAACGAAAAACTGAATCATTGAATCCTCATACAAGTCGACATCAATTATTTATCGATCAAAAACATAAAAAACTTGGCATTTATAAAGCACAAGCACAAAATACTTTCGGTCATACGATCAGTACGTGTCAAGTGAAAAAATCTGCACATTCAATTGGTCAACGTAAAGCTGCTTTTGAAGAAACTGAATTACATGCGCCTGTCCCAAGTCAACAACGACGACGATCAAGTGTGACGCCTCTCAATGCTGAACAATTGCAACAAGTGACACAAAAACCAGTCATTGTTCAAGGTTTAAGTAAAGCTCAAGTTGATCTCGGTTCACCTTGTGCGTTGACATGTAAATCAAAATACGATACTGAACAACAATGGATCAAAGATGGAAAACCAATTGTTGGTGAAAAATCTGCTGATGCCAATGTTTTTACGAAATCGGATCGATCAAACGATGGAAATACACATGTGATTAATTTTAAACAATTTAAACAGGAAAATAGTGGAAATTATGAAGTTATTCTGAAAAATACTTTAGGAGAAGTTCGTTCTCAAGGACAATTAGAAATGAAAGGTGTTCCACCAAGTTTTGTTGCTGAACCGAAAACAACAGCTGTAGTCAAAGGTAAAACGGCTGAATTTATTTCTCGTATTGCTGGAAGTCCAAAACCTGATGTTCAATGGTTTCTCAATGGAACACTTTTACGTTCAGGTGGAAAAATATCTGCCGTCGAAGAACGAGGTCTTAATATTCTTCGAATTAGCAATGTAACGGATGCTGATACAGGTGTTATTAAATGTGTTGTTAAAAATCCTTTGTCGGAAATTTTTTGTGAAGCACATTTACAAATCACTGGTGAACAAATTTCACCGAAAATCGTTGATAAATCGAAATCGGTCGAAGTCAATGTTGGTGAAAGTGTCGAATTCTTCGTTAAAGTTGTTGGTGCTCCACCACCCACAGTCACGTGGAGTCGCAAAGGCATGGCGATTTCATCGAATGAACATTATCAACTTCGAACAGAAAATGACAAATATTTTCTTTTAATTAAAAAAGCTGTAGCTGATGTTTCGGGTGTCTATTTGATCACCGCAATGAACAGTGCTGGAAAATCAGCAACAGAAATTGATTTAAGTATTGCAGGTCTCACAACTTTATTCGAACGACCACTTCGAGATACTTCAGTTACTCAAGGGCGTCCTTTGACATTGGATTGCGAATTGAATACCAAAAAAGGAATTCCAACTATTGTTTGGATGAAAAATCATCAACCAATCGTTAAATCAGATCGAATTGTTCCGTCTGTCAAAGGAAATAAAGTTCATGTCTTAACAATAAACAAAGCAACACCTGAAGATGCTGGTTATTACAGTGTCAAAGCAACGCTTGGCAATGAAACGAGCGTTTCTGATGCTCAAGTCCTTATTGAAGTTGCACCTACGTTTGTAAAAATTCCTGAAACGGTCACAGTTGTCGATGGACAAGATTGTGAAATCCATGTTGAAGTTTCTGGTCTTCCATCACCGAATGTCAAATGGTCGTTTCTTGCCGAAGATTTGACCACAAATGCCAAATATAAAGTTTCAGCTGATGGAAATCATCATCATTTACGTATTAGTCATACCAGTGCCAAAGATGCTGGAGAATATCAAATCATTTGTTCAAATAATCTCGGTCGTATCACTGGCAAAATTAATGTGAAAATATCGTCACCACCCGTTGTTATTTCACCATTGAAAGATTTATTGATTCCAATCAAACGTATCGCACGTTTAGAAACAGAAATTCAGGCTTTTCCTGAACCGAAAATCGTTTGGTCAAAAGATGCCATTCTAATTGATTTAACAGCAAATCCAACTCGAATTATTGCTGAAGATCGTCGAGGAACATATTCATTAGTGATCAAAAATGTTCAATTGGACGATGGAGGTTTTTATGTTTGTACAGCGACAAATCCATTTGGTACACAGAAAACATCAGCAACATTGACCATCGAAGTAGCACCGGTCTTCTTACAAAAATTGGAAAAATTAGATGGAGTTGAAAATTGTGACATTGATATTCGTGTTCAAGTTGCCGGTTATCCGAAACCAAAATTAGTTTTCTCATTTAATCAAAAACCTTTGGAATTGAAAGGACGATATTCTTTGAAAGAATTGAAAGATGGATGGTATGTTTTTACTATAACCAATGCCCAAAATACTGATGCTGGATCTTATTCATGCACAGCAACAAATTCCTTAGGGCAAGCTTCGTGTGTCGGCAAATTGACACTCTTTCCTTTAGCGCCACCGAATTTTACAAAAACATTGACCGATGCGATTTTTCCTGTCGGTGGAATTTTAAAAGCAGAATTGAAAGTCAGTGGTTTACCTTCACCAAGATTAACATGGATGAAAGATGGAGTTGTTTTCGATGAAAATGATCGTATTTCGATTGTTTTCGATACCAAAACGGGAACATGGACATTGATTATTCGAGATTGTCAAACAACGGATACGGGTGTTTATGAATGTCGAGCACAAAATCCGGGTGGTGAAAAGATCAGCAAAGCAACGTTGACTGTAGCTGGTGAAACGGCTTCATTTACTGATACACCAGAAAAAGTTAGTTGTTTAGAAGGACAAACAGCTGTCTTCGGTTGTCGAGTGGCTGGTGATCCTTATCCAATGGTCATTTGGTCCAAAGGGAAAACAAAAACATTTACAGAAAATACATCGAAATATGGATTGTACTACGATGATGATTTAGATGCTCATTTCTTTGAAATTTATCAATGTTCACAATCCGATACGGGTATTTATACAGTGACGTTACAGAACGTCCATGGTACGTTGACCAAACCTGTGTCCTGTTTTATCGTCACTAAACCGGAAGAAGTCATTGATTATAAGAGTATCTTGCGTAAAATGGAAGCATTGGAACGTGAAGGTGAAGCAGGACCTGATTGGGGTAAATTACGTAAAGCGAAAGGTAGACCAAAAGGACCTGGTGATCCTGGTTGGCAATACAATTTGAAACATTTCGAATTAACGGGCAATGCTCAACAGAAACATTATGATAAACCTGATGATGTCAGTCTTCTCGGTTTATCACCAAGTGAATTAGCTGCTCGTCGTGGTCGTTCTGGTACTGGTTCGGGTGAAGGAGCAGACGGTGATGATGGACGAGGTTTAGGCGTTCCGAAATCGGGTACCGGTAAAGATCGACGTATTTCGAGATTAGGTTTAGTTACTTTTACAAAACCTTTATCGAATATTACCGTATTTCAAGGCAAAAATGCTGCTTTCGAATGTAATGTTTCTGAAGCTGATGCACCTGTTACATGGTATATCAATGATCAACCGGTTCCTACTCAACGGGCACAAACCTTATCGATTGGAAAAACACGTCGTTTAGTCTTGAAAGATTGTGCATTGAATGAAAATGATTCGAAAATCACTTGTGCATTGGATGAAGCAACAAAAAGCAATGCACAATTATTCGTCAAAGAAGAACCCTTTGATTTTACAGAAAAATTAAAGAATTTGAAAGTTAAACGGGGCGATGCTTGCGAATTACAATGTACTGTCAATAAACCGAACATTGTTCTTCAATGGTTCAAAGATGGAAAACCAATTACCGATCTGAAAGAACAAGTCGAGGGTTTAGTTCATAAATTAGTACTACCCAAAGCTGATGATAAAGATAAAGGTGTTTATACAGCAAAATTTCAAGATGCACAAACGGAAGGTCATGTAGAAGTTTTAGGTCCACCACAAATTATCAAACCACCCACTGATTCTATCTTACTTATTGGACAATCAGTTGTTCTAACAGCTGAGATTGTTGGCAGTCCAAAACCTCAAGTGACTTGGTTATTCAAAGGTCAACCATTGAAGCCAAGTGTTGCCAAGCATCAGATTGATGCAAAAAAAGATGGTATCTATACATTGACAATTCTCAAGGGTGAATCAGCTGACGAAGGCGATTATACAGTCATGGCTGAAAATCCGGTCGATAAAGTTCAAGCCAGTGCTAAAGTGAATGTTTGTACAAAACCTAAAGTTGATAAATTAGCCGATGTCGCCGTGAATGTAGGTGAAACAGCTCGTATTCAATGTCAATATTCAGGACATCCAACACCGACTCTCACTTGGTACAAAGATGGAAAACCAATCGGTAAAGATGATCAACGATTTGTTATTACACAAGAAGCAGCAAATCTATCAGTGTTAACTATCAACCATACAACGATGGACGATAAAGGTGTTTATTCGGTCAAATTAACGAATATGGCTGGTGATGTTGAAGGCAAAGCAAATTTGACGATCAAACCAATCAAACCGACGATTACACGTGATTTAAATGCCGCGTACACAGGTATCAAAGGAGAAGATTTGATTTTATCCATTGCTGGAACAGGTAATCCTCGTCCAACATGTCAATGGTTTAAGAATAACGTTGAACTGACACCTGGTTCCGATGATCGTATTCAATTTAAAGAAGATAAAACGACCAATGAATATTTTCTCATTATCAAAAATGCCACTCCAGATGATATGGCTGAATATCAAGGACAATTGACGAACGTTGGAGGTTTAATCAAATCAAAGAAAGCAAAAGTCACCATCCAAAAACAACCTACATTCGTCAAGAAACCTGAATCGATTACAGTAAATCAAACAGAAAATGGTCAAATTCAATGTCAAATCGATGCATTACCTCAAGCTAAAATTACATGGCTTGTTGGAGGAAAACCTGTTACAATCAAAGATGGTTATGAGAGTACATTTGATACCAAAACTGGTGTAGCAACATTGATTGCTAAAAATATTAGCACAAAACATGCTGGTCCAGTAACAGTCAAAGCTGAAAATGTTGCTGGTTCAGCTGAAGAAACAGCAAATATCAACGTTCGTTCAGCACCGATCCTCATCAAACCTTTGGCCGATACTGAAGTTGTTACCAATCATGATGCTGTGTTTGTTTGTGAATTTCAATCTTCACCTGAAGCAAAAATTCAATGGCTATTCAATGGTAAACCAATTACTAATAAACCGAATAAATATGAAATTACTTTCGATACAAAAACCAATCAACATAAATTGGTGATTAAGAATACTACATTAGAAGATCATGGTATTTACAGTGCTCAAGCAAAGAATGATCTCGGACAAGTTCAAACTGATGCAAAATTACAAGTGACTAATGGACCCGAATTCATCTCTGGTTTACATGATCAAACTGGCATTGCCAAAGAAAGTATCGAATTGGTAGTGAAAGTGGCTGGAACTCCTCAACCAACATTAACATGGCTCAAAGCTGGCAAAGAAATCAAACCTGATGATAAAAAATACACGATTGTTCCTATTGATAAAGATGGGAATGCGAAATTGATTATTAAAGATATCAATGAAGAAGATCAAGCTTTGTATTCGTGTGTGGCCAAAAATAAAGTGGGTTCAATTCAAACGGATGGACATTTGAAAGTCACAGCACCATTGAAATTTATTCAACCTCTCCAAGATACCGATGTTTTGAATACACAAAATGCAACATTAACTTGTGAAGTTCAAGGTATTCCCAAGGCAAATGTCAAATGGTTTTTCAATGATGTTGAATTAAAATCAACACAAAAACAAACAATCGCAACGAAACAAAATGTTCATTCGCTAACGATCAATCGAGCTGATCAAACTGATGGAGGTGTTTATAAAGCGGTGGCTGATAATGGCACTGGCAAACCGATTGAAACAACATGTACTTTAACAGTTGGTACCAAACCGAAAGTTGAAGGTAAACCTGCTGACGTTACCGTGAATGTTGAACAACCAGCCGTTCTCGAATGTACCTTTTCTGGTATACCGAAACCGGAAGTTACCTGGTACAAAGATAATGTTCCGATTACTGTCGATCAACGTGTTACAATGCGAGAAGATAAACCAAACGTTCATTCATTACACATCGCTCGTTCACAACTCGATGATAAAGCAACTTACACGTGTAAAGCCAAAAATCGTTTTGGTGAAGCTGAAGCAAAAATGAATCTAACTATTACATCTGTAAAACCGACGATTGTTCGAGATCTTCCTGATCAATTGGTAATTGAAAAAGGTAAACCATTGGAATTACAAGTTGAAGTGACTGGTATTCCCCAACCCCAAGTCAAATGGTTCAAAGGAAACGATGAAATTAATCCAACAAATAATCCTGACTATCAAATCATATTCGATAATAAACAAACGTATACATTAATCGTGAAAAATACGACACCTGATCATCAAGCAGACTATTCTGCTCAAGCAACGAATGCTGGTGGAACGGTAAAGTCAAAGAAAACGAAAGTCACTATACAAAAGAAACCCGAATTTGTTAAATTACCTCAATCACAAACAGTCAAAGAGGGACAACCCGTTGTTTTTGATGCACAAATCGATGCTTATCCTCAACCCAAAGTAACTTGGTTAAAAGATGGAAAACCATTGACACCAGATCTTGGTTTTGAAAGTCAATATGATGTTAAAACAGGACAAATTACATTGAAACACAAAGGTGCAACACCAAAACAAGCTGGAGATTTGATCTGTCGTGTGGAAAATGCTGCTGGTACAACCGATGCACCAGTAACATTGAATGTGCAAACTGCACCCGTAATGACGAAGAAATTAGTAGATCAAGAAGTGATGATCGATAGTGAACTTCGTTTTACGGTCGATGTCAACGGATCTCCATCACCGAAAATAACTTGGACGAAAGACGATAAACCCATTCAACCTGATACGAATCATATCATTGAATCGAATGGAATCACTCACACTCTCATTATCAAGAATGCTAAACCAACAGATGAAGGTAAATATCGTGTTCAAGCTGAAAATCCACTTGGTCACGTGGAATCTACTGCTCAATTGACTATTCTCGAACAACCAATAATCGATCAACCATTTGGCGATGTCACGCAACCAGTCGGTTCCGATGTTACATTGAAATGTAAAGTAATCGGTGGTCGACCCAAAGCAACATTGACCTGGTTGAAAAATGGCAAAGAATTTAAACCGGATGATCGTCATAAAATTACTACATCACCCGATGGTACTTGTGAATTATCGATTAAATCGTTGGATGACACAGATCATCAAGATAAATATACATTGGTGATCAAGAATAAAGTTGGACAAAAGGAAATTAATTCAACTATCACTGTCAAAGCACCATTAGAATTTATACAACCATTAAAAGATCAAGATGTTCTTGCACAATCACCATGTACATTGACTGTTGAAACCAATGGTATTCCAAAACCAACCGTCAAATGGTATTTCAATGATCAAGAAATTAAGAATACCCCGAAGACTAAGATTGAATCAAAACAAAATACTCATACATTAACATTACCTAAAGCGGATCTACCGGATGAAGGTACTTACAAATGTATTGCGACGAATCCTGATGGAACAATCGAAACGAAAGCTCATCTTTCTGTTTGCACTAAACCCAAAATCGAAGGTAAATTGAACGATGTGACTGTTCAAATTACTGAACCGGCAGAATTACGTGCGAAATTCAGTGCTATTCCGAAACCGACAGTGAATTGGTATCGTGCTGACGATTTGAATACACCCTTAAAACCCAATGAAAACATTGAAATTAGTGAATTACCCGATGGAACAAGCGTCTTGAAATTTAAGAAAACGACCTTGTCTGACAGTTCACCATACATTGCTCGTGCAACAAATAAAGTGGGTGAAATCGATGCTAAAATTAATCTGAGTGTGAAAGAAATTAAACCACAAATTTTATCGGATCTCACCAATGTCAATGCTGTTCGGGATGAACCAGCTCAATTCACGATCAAAGCAACGGGTAATCCTCAACCGACGATTCGTTGGTTTAAAAACGATACTGAAGAAATTTTACCGACGAATAAAGATTTTCAAATTCTTCACGATACAGCAACCGATACTTTTATATTGAAAATAAACAAATGTCAACCGGATCATCAAGGTGATTATTCAGCAGTGATTAGTAATTCAGGTGGAACCATTAAATCGAAGAAAGGCAAATTAACAGTGAGCAAAGCACCCGAATTTCTTGAAAAACCAACTCCAGTTGATGTCAATGAGAATCAACCAGTCGAATTTCGAGCCAAAGTCGATGCTTATCCAGCACCCAAGATTACTTGGCTCTTTGATGGTAAACCTGTTACTGCTAAAGATGGTTTTGATGTTCATATTGATCAAAATACCGGTGTGACAACATTAAATATCAAACAGATAACACCCAAACAGGCTGGAAAGATTACTGTTAAAGCCGAAAATCCAACTGGTTCAATTGAAGAAACAGTTGAATGCTCTGTCAAAACGGCACCGAAAATCACTAAGAAACCAACGGATACTGAAGCACTTTTACATACTGATGCTGTTTTTACTATTGATGTATCTGGTTCACCTAAACCTCAAATTGAATGGACACATGGTGATAAGCCTGTGAAACCATCGAAGAAATATGAAATTGTTGAAGAAAGTCCAACGACAGTCAAATTGATCATTCATGATGTCACACCAGAAGATGAAGCACCAATTCATATCAAAGTGAAAAATCCTCTTGGTGAAACTGATGCAACTGTACAATTGAAAGTTCTCGAAACACCACGTATTGAACCTCAACTGACAGATCAAGAAGTGACTTTACATAAACCATTAGTGCTCAAAGCTAATGTTCATGGTCGACCATTGGTCGATGTTCAATGGTTGAAAGATCAAAAACCATTGACACCTTCCGATCATGTGAAAATTGAACGACAAGGTGATCAATGTATATTGACCATACCTGATGTCAAAGAAGAAGATATGGGTAGTTACACATTATCGGTGAAGAATAAAGTTGGTAAAGTCGATTCAACATCGAATGTCAAAGTGACTGCACCATTGAAATTCTCGCATCAATTGGATGATTTGGATATTATCCAAGGAGCCAATGGTACTCTCACTGTTGAATGTGAAGGAGTACCTAGACCAAAGTTAACATGGTATTTTAATGATAATGAAATCAAACCGACACAAAAGACACGTATTGACACGAAAGGTCCAACAAGTACTCTGACAATCAATAAGGCGGATATGCCTGATATTGGTGTTTATAAAGTTGTTGCTGACAATGGCAAAGAACGTATTGAAACCAAAGCCAATGTGGATGTTTGTGTGAAACCAAAAGTCGAAGGTAAACCAAACGATGTCACTTGTCTTTTAACTGAAACGGGTAAATTATCGGTGAAATTTTCTGCCATACCCAAACCAACGATCACTTGGCACAAAGCTGATGGTAGTGAAGTCAAGCCTGATGATCGTATTCAAATCGTTAACGATGACAATGGTCAATCTACTTTGATTATCAATAATGCTAATGCCCAAGATACTCAACCATACACTGCTCGAGCCACAAATAAAGTTGGTTCCATTGATGCCAAGATTAATTTAACGGTTAAAGAAGTTAAACCAACATTGAAGAATGATCTCGAACCACAAACGATCAATGTCGGCGATGAACTTGTCTATCGTCTTGTTGTGGATGGTCGCCCAGCGCCAACAGTGAAATTTTACAAAGATGGTAATGAAGTAGGTCCAGTTACCATTGAACAATCGAATAAACCTGGTGATTCAACGTTGACTGCTGTTCTTCGTATTCCTCATGCCAAAGCCGATGATCAAGGTGAATACCAAGCATCAGTTGAAAATCCAGCTGGCATAGTGAAAACGAAGAAAGCCAAAGTCACCGTTCAACAAGGTCCATCGTTTGTCAAAGCACCTGAAGATGCTTCCGTTAGTCAAGGCAAAGATGTCACCTATGAAGCACAACTTTCTGCTTTTCCTATTCCCAAAGTTACTTGGTTATTAAATGGAAAACCATTGGCACCTACAGCTGATTGTACGATTAATTTCGATACAACGACTCAAAAAGCAACCCTAACCTTACGTAAAGTTGATGCTGATAAACATGCTGGAACAATCACATGTCAAGTCGAAAATCCTGCGGGTAAAGCAACACACGATGTCAAATTAGATGTTCGAACACAACCGAAGATCAATAAACCATTGAAAGATGAAAGTATTGTTCAAGGACAAGATGTGACATTATCAATTGAAGCAAGTGGAAATCCTGCACCGAAACCACAATGGTTCTTCAATGACAAACCGATTCCAGCGAATGATCAACGTTTTCAAGTTATTACACCGAAAGAAGGCAATATCTATGAATTGAAGATCAAACAGACACAACCAAATGATCAAGGTGTTTATAAAGTGGTGATGAAAAATAGTGAAGGGGAAATTACGAGTCAAGCTAATCTGAATGTTCATGTCGCACCAGTCATTGGTTCATTACCAGCAAAAATTGATGCAGTCGAAGGTCAACAAATTGTTATTCCATGTAAAGTTTCAGGACGACCAAAACCAGAAATTACGTTCTTGAAAGATAAGAAAGATGTGATGACACTGGATGACAAAGCTCGTTTTCGTATTGAACATGATGATAAGACAGATGAAGTTCGTCTGATTATTTCTGATGTGAAAGAAGACGATCAAGGTAAATATACCATTCGAGCGAAGAATCCTGCACAAACAGTCGAAGAACAAACGAATCTCGTCGTTACTGCCCCATTAGCTTTCGTCGATAAACTTCAAGATACAGATGTTGTCAGTGGACAAAACTTGACATTGACTTGCCGTTGCCAAGGTATTCCAAAAGCAACAATCAAATGGTATCAAAATGATAATGAAATTAAATCAACAACGAAACAAAAGATTGAATCAAAACCTGATGGTACACAAACTTTAACGATCAATCGAGTTGATTTAACCGATGGTGGACAATTTAAAATCGTTGCTACAAATCCACAAGGTACTGTTACTTCAACATGTAATGTGGCTGTCCTCATGAAACCAAAGATTGACAGTAAACCACAAGATATTGCTGTCGTTATTGGTGAACCTGCTGAAATCAAAGTGAAACTATCTGGTGTTCCAAAACCAAAGATCGAATGGTTTAAGAATGGTGAACCATTGACAATCGATAATAAACATTATCGAACTGTTGAAACGGATGATTCATGTTCGTTAGTGATCGATAGTACACAGATGGATGACAAAGCTTCGTACACATTGAAAGCAACAAACAAAGCTGGTGATGTTGAATCACCTAAGATGAATTTGAATGTGACAGCCATTCAACCGAAGATCAAGTCTGATCTTCAACCAACTTTGAATGTGACAAAGAATGAACCCATTGTTCTGACAATTCAAGCCGATGGTAAACCAAAACCACAAGTAAAATGGTTTAAAGGTACTGAAGAGATCCCGACTAATCAACTGGGTGTGAAAGTCGTCGAAGAAGGCGATACATATAAACTGATCATTGAAAAAGCAGCAGACAAAGATCAAGGTGAATACAGTGCTATTATACAAAATCCAGGTGGACAAGTCAAATCAAAGAAAACCAATGTGACTGTGACCAAAATTCCCGAATTCGTATCGAAACCAAAAGATACAACTGTTAAACAAGGTGAAACGGCTGTTATCGAATGTCAAATCGATGCGTTACCATTACCGAAGATTTCCTTGTTACGTGATGGTAAACCATTGACACCTAAAGATGGTATTGAACATACGTTTGATGCTGCCACTCAACGTTTAACTATTACAGCTAAGAATGCTCGTCCTGATCAAACAGGTCCAATTACATGTAAACTTGAGAATTCCGTTGGAACGACAGAAGCGCCATTCCAATTGAATGTGACAGCTATACCAACGATTTCCAAAGGTTTAACCGATCAAGAATGTCTCTTGGGTAAAGAACTTCGTTTGACAATCGTTGCTTCGGGTAGTCCAAAACCAACGGTGAAATGGTTCAAAGATAATGTTGAAATGAAAAATGCACCCATTCAAGTCAATGGTGATACCTACGAATTAGTCATTCCAAATGTGAAACCTGAAGATGAAGGAAGTTACAAAGTAGTCGTATCGAATCCATTGGGTGACAAAGAATCACAATGCAAAGTATCTGTTATTGAACCAACAGATTTGAAGTGTGAATTTCCTGAACAACAAGTTATTCAATTGGGTCAACCCATAAAACTTGAATGCCACGTGAATGGACGACCACAACCTGAAGTCATTTGGACTAAAGATGGTAAAGAGCTCAAACCATCTGATCGAGTCAATATTACAAGGAAACCAGATGGAACTTGTTCATTGATCATTGCACAAGCAACACCAGATGACAAAGGTGTCTATAAAGTTGTTTGTAAGAATAAATTACAAACACGTGAAGCTCAAACTCAAATTCAAGTTGCTTCACCATTGAAATTCAATACGACGTTGAAAGATACAGTAGCACAAGTTGGGCAGAGCGTCACATTAGAAGTGGATTGTGATGGTTTACCAAAACCCACCATTAAATGGTTGTTTAATGGACAAGAAATTATTCCGTCAGCGAAATACAAAATTGAATCAAAAGGAAATCTCACTCGTTTAACTTTACCTAAAGTCGATTTACCTGATACAGGTGTTTATGAAGTGGTTGTTTCGAATGGTCTTGAAACAATCAAAGCACAATCGAAACTCGATGTTTGTATCAAACCAAAAGTCGAAGGAAAACCAAATGATGTCAATGTCAATATCAATGAACCAGCGAAATTACAATGTAAAATATCAGCATCACCAACACCCACGATTACTTGGTTGAAAGATGGTCAACCATTGAAACCTTCTGATAATGTCACACCACATACAGAACCTGATGGTACGCAGAGTCTCATCTTTAAATCGGCTCAAATGACCGATAAAGCGACTTATACATGTCAAGCGACCAACATTGGTGGAACAACCGAAGTGAAAATGAATCTTAATGTTCAACAAATTAAACCAACATTGAAGAGTGATCTCAACAAAGATATCACAGCACAAGCTGGAGACAAGATTCCATTGACTATTCATGTTGGAGGTACTAAACCGAAAGTTAAATGGTACAAAGATGGAGAAGAAATTGTCGAAACAGTCGAAGAAGATTATGAAATTGTTGAAGAAGAAGAAACATATACATTATTGATTAAAAATGCTAAACCAAAGAACAGTGGTGAATATCAAGCAGTGATTACCAATGATGTTGGACAAGTCAAATCGAAAAAGATCAAAGTACAAGTTCAAAAAGCACCTGAACTGAAGAAGAAACCTCAACCCTTGGTCACGGTAAAAGATGGTGAAACAGCTCGATTCGAATGTGAATTTGATGGAAATCCAGCACCAAAAGTCACATGGTTACGTGATGGTAAACCCTTGTTACCTAAAGATGGTTTTGATATTAAGACAGATACAGCAACAGGCAAGAGCGTCCTAACCATCAATCAAGCAACACCAAAACATGCCGGTCCCATTACTTTACGATTAGAAAATTCTGTGGGTACACCGATTGAAGAAGTTGTTCAATTGCAAGTTGAAACGGCACCACAAATGTTACAAAAACCACAACCAATTTGTGAAGCACATGTTAATCAAACAGCAACAATAACATTCAGATGTTTAGCTTCACCTAAACCCGTCGTGAAATTATTCAAAAATGAAATTCAAATTCCATTGAATGGCGATCATTATGAATTGGTACCAAGTGCAACCGATTCAACTACGTTTGAAATTCGTATCAAGAATGTTCGACCCGATGATGAAGGAAATTATCGTATTCGTATTGAAAATCCATTAGGTAGTACTGAATCAAATGTTCAAGTAAATACAGTCGATGATGTTTCAATCAAACCATCATCGAAAGTACCGAAAACGGATTTGAAACAACACGATACATTGATCTTGGAATACATTGTTGATGGTAAACCCAAACCAGACATTGTCTTCATGAAAGATGGCAAAGAAATCAAACCATCCAATAAAACACAAATTACTTACGATGAAAAGACGAAAGTGTGTCGATTGGTGACAACTGATGTTGGTGAAGATGATCAAGGTGTCTATACACTAGTTGCGAAAAATAAATTGGGTAAACAAGAAACGGAACCCGTCAAAGTGACTGTTTCAGCACCGATTGTTGTTAAAACGAAATTACCTGAGACAACCGATGGTATATTTGGTGAGCAAACAACTTTGACTGTTGAAGCCAATGGTATTCCTCAACCGAAAGTAACATGGTTATTCAATGGACAACCCTTGAAGAATTCACCGAAACATAAAATTGAAACATCAAAAGATAATCCTCATCAAACAACATTAACAGTCACTAAATTAGACACAACAGATGCTGGACAATACACTGCAGTTATTGATAATGGTCTTGAAAAGATCGAAACAAAGACACACTTAAACGTTCATACGAAACCAAAATTAGAATCGAAACTTGAACCAACCACGAATTACAATGTTGGTGATCAAGGAATCATTCCGATTCGTTTGAGTGGTGATGGAAATACGGTTACTTGGTACAAAGATTCTCAACCGATTCATTTCGATAGTCGTATTCGTGTAGTTAACGATGAACACAATTCATATCGATTGATTATCGATGATCTTCGTGTTGAAGATAAAGGTGTTTATACAATCGTCATCAAGAATAAAGGTGGACAAATCGAAGTGAAAACAGTGTTGAATGTTAAAGAAGAAAAACCCCAATTATTGAGCGATTTGAGCGATTCACCAGCTGCCAATACGGCGAAGATTGGTGAAGAATTCTTCTTGGAAATTCGTGCTCAAGGTAAACCACGGCCACAAGTCATTTGGCTTCTCAATGGACAAGAATTATCGAGTCATTCACCTGATTATGAATTGATCGTTACTGAAGATGGACGTTATCGAATTCTTTTCCGACATTTTGATGAACGTTATCTCGGTGAATATCAAGCGATTATCAAAAGTAATGCGGGAACAATTCGAACACGAAAGATTATCGTTGTTGGTCAACAAGCACCCATCTTTACTCAAGCACCACCGAAATTCATTCAAATTAAGACAGGAGAAAAATTAACTATCGAATGTATGGCGAAAGGACATCCACCACCGAAAATCACTTGGTTACGTGATGGAAAAGTTTTGTCAAATAAAGATGGTTTTGATATTCGTGCTGATGAAAAGAGTGGCCATTCGATCTTTATTATTCCAACTGCAACAGTTAAACATGCCGGTAAATACGAATGTCGAGTCGAAAATCAATACGGAACACATACAGCAGAAATAAATATCGATGTTGCACCACCACCAGTAACACGACAGAAATTGAAAGATTTCGATATTTCACGGGGACAAGAAGTTACGATTACAGTGACAGCCAATGGAACTCCATTACCATCGTGTATTTGGTTTCATAATGATCGACGATTGACAGCGATCCCAAATCGTGTCATTATGACTGATGATGGTCCAACACATATTTTGAAATTATTAGATGTTGAATTGTCCGATGCTGGATTGTACAAAGCCGTCGTTGAAAGTCCGATGAGCACAACAGAATTAGTTAGTCAAGTGACTGTTCGTGATGTGGCTGATCAATCATCAGTACCACAAGATGTTCGAGTGAGTGAAGGTGGTTCGTGTACATTAGAATGTCAAGCGTCGGGTACACCCTTACCACAAGTCATATGGACAAGAAATGGAAAAACTATCGAAACAAATCAACATTTTACAATGGAATCCACTTCCAATGGAAATCATCGATTGATTATTAAAAATGCTTTACGCGAACACGCTGGAACTTATACAGCAAATGTAAAATACAAAGTTCAAACACAATTTATGAATTTCAATTTGATCATCACTGAACGTAAAGTTTCAACAACAACGGCGAGTACAACAATTAATTTGACCGGATTGAGTCCTGAACAACAAGTGAAACAAATTCAAAGTCAAATTCGTCCTCTCTTTCTTCATCTTGGTATTCAAGAAATTCCTCGTCCTTTGAACGATATTCTTTTCGATACGAGTCGAGATCAACAATTTCAAACAATTGAAGATCAACTGAGGGAACGAGATCGTTTATTAAATTTACTTGGAAATTATTTATTTCAAAATTCAAATCGACAATTAGGTCAAGGAAAGAAATTCAATTGGCCCGAAGTGGTGAAAATCATTTTCAACAATCGTTTTCCACAAATTTCTCAATCGCATAAAATTACCGATTTGCCAAACGCTTATACAATTCAAATGAACGATCTTATTCAATATTCGAAATAAAATCATTTCGTTTTTCTCATTCGCCTTACGTATTTTAATCGTTTGTTTTTTGTTTTCTGTTACCTCATCCACTTTCTTTTTCTTCAACATTTTATCTTTCTTTGAAATTTTATTTATTTTACAACGTCTCTCTTTCTCTTTCCTTTGCAACGCTAAAATATCTTTTGCC
>JGI24214J29971_1003973_pt1 | contig 16238 bp, 16 predicted proteins | sample EnhBio_Anaerobic_3_FD_29971 | JGI IMG/M metagenome (IMG submission 29971)
AGTACTAAGTTCCAATAGTTGTAAAACCATCAAAACCCCTGATAATCATGTCAGAAGTAAAAGTTAAACCATTAGCTGATCGCGTTCTAGTGCAAACTGCACCTGCCGAAGAAAAAACTGCATTTGGTATCATCATTCCAGACACTGCAAAAGAAAAACCACAACGTGGTACTGTAGTAGCAGTAGGCCCAGGTAAAAAAGACGAGCCCCTAACAGTAAAAGTAGGAGATACTATTTTGTACGGTAAATATGCGGGCACTGAAATCGCCGTTGAAGGCCAAGAGTACCTCATCATGCGCGAATCTGACATTTTCGCTATTATCTAAGTTTTCTAATGCAAATGTGACAATTTGAAAATTCGGTAATTATCAATCAGCTACCGACCCAAACTTTCAATTGTTTTATTTCCAAATTCTAAAATTTTCAATTTAAAAAAACAATGGCAAAGAAAATATTCTTCGATACAGAAGCACGCGACAAAATCAAGAAAGGTGTTGATACGCTTGCAAACGCAGTAAAAGTAACCCTCGGACCTAAAGGCCGTAACGTTATCATCGACAAAAAAATTCGGTTCACCAGCTATCACCAAAGACGGTGTAACAGTAGCGAAAGAAATCGAATTGAAAGATGCCATGGAAAACATGGGTGCTCAACTCGTGAAAGAAGTTGCTTCTAAAACAGCCGATGCTGCTGGTGACGGAACTACCACTGCGACTGTATTGGCACAAGCGATTTATGCTATCGGTTCTAAAAACGTAGCCGCTGGTGCAAACCCAATGGATTTGAAGCGTGGTATCGACAAAGCTGTTTTGGCCGTAACTGCCAACCTTGCTTCTCAAGCTCAAACAGTAGGCGACGACTTCAGCAAAATCGCTCAAGTTGCTACTATCTCAGCTAACCATGACGAAGAAATCGGTAACATGATTGCTGACGCCATGAAAAAAGTAGGTACTGAAGGTGTAATCACTGTTGAAGAAGCTCGCGGTACTGAAACTGAAGTAAAAACAGTAGAAGGTATGCAGTTTGACCGTGGTTATTTGTCACCATATTTCGTGACAAACGCGGAGAAAATGGAAGCCGAATTGGAGAAACCTTTCATCTTGATTTCTGAGAAGAAAGTATCTTCAATGAAAGAATTGTTGCCTGTATTGGAAGGTGTAGCTCAAACTGGCCGTCCATTGTTGATCATCGCTGAAGACGTAGATGGCGAAGCACTTGCAACATTGGTAGTAAACAAAATCCGTGGCGCATTGAAAGTGTGTGCGGTAAAAGCACCAGGTTTCGGTGACCGTCGTAAAGCCATGTTGGAAGACATCGCAATCTTGACTGGTGGTACTGTTATCGCCGAAGAGCGTGGTTTCAAATTGGAAAACGCTGACCTTTCTTACCTAGGTCACTGCGAAAAAATCATCATCGACAAAGATAACTCAACGATTGTGAACGGTTCGGGAGACCAAGAGCAAATCAAGGCCCGCGTAAACCAAATTAAATCACAAATCGAAAATACAACTTCTGACTACGATCGCGAAAAATTGCAAGAGCGTTTGGCGAAATTGTCAGGTGGCGTAGCTATCCTTTATATCGGTGCTGCTACGGAAGTTGAAATGAAAGAGAAGAAAGACCGCGTAGATGACGCCCTTCACGCAACGCGCGCTGCGGTTGAAGAAGGTATCGTAACTGGTGGTGGTGTTGCGCTTATCCGTGCAATCTCTGCGTTGGATGCCGTTCAAGGTGCTAACGACGACGAAATCACAGGTATCAACATCATTCGTCAAGCGTTGGAGTCTCCACTTCGTACAATCGTTGCCAACGCAGGTGGCGAAGGTTCAGTGGTAATCAACCGAATCAAAGATGAAAAAGGTGGTTTTGGTTACAACGCCAAAAACGACACTTACGAAGATCTTTTCGCAGCAGGTATCATCGACCCTAAGAAAGTAACTCGTTTGGCACTCGAAAACGCGGCGTCTATCGCAGGTTTGTTGTTGACAACTGAGTGTATGATTGCTGACGAACCAGAAGAAAGCGCTGGCGCAGGTGCAGGTGCTCATGGTCACGGTGGTGGCATGGGTGGCATGATGTAATCAGGAGCTTCCTCATAGTAGCATACAACGAAAGCCCTCGGACTTCCGGGGGCTTTTATTTCGACCAATACTTTCGCACAGATAATTACGCCTGAAAACATTTAAGTAGTTTGTGTAGAAAATACTCAGTATCCGTACTTGCTTAAGTAGTTAGAATAACAAAATTTTTCACTTTACACCAATACATTTTTATTACTTTCCGTCTAACAAACAATTGATTTCATTTCTCCTGCCCTTAGCATAGCTAAAAAATCGTTAAAATTTTGTTATTTTAAGTTTTTAAATAAGCACTGTCAAAATGACAGCCCAATCATGAAAATTGACCCAAACGAACTATATACTCGACTCATGTTGGCGGAATCAGACATTGATAACCTTGAAATACTTCCCCTTGGAGGTCCAGAAGGCGACGATGAGCCGATTGAAATGCCCGATGAACTAGCCATTCTTCCCCTTAGGAATACCGTTTTGTTCCCTGGCATGGTCATCCCTGTGACAGTCGGACGCCAAAAATCCATTCGTTTGGTTAAAAAGGCGTACAAAGGCGACCGAATTATTGGGGTAATTGCCCAAAAAAATCAGGATAAAGCCGAACCTGTTAGTACTGATTTGTACGACATCGGAACGATGGGCTACATCATCAAAATGATTACCCTTCCCGACGGTAACACTACGATTATTTTACAAGGACGCCAACGTTTTAGAGTTAGTGATTACGTTCGCGAAGAACCTTATATGATTGCCAAAGTATCTCCCATCGAAGATTACTTTCCCAATCAGAACAAAAAAGAGTCAAAAGCCCTCATTCAGTCGCTCCGCGACTCAGCTCATAGAATTCTTCGTCTCAATCCAGATATTCCTCAAGAAGCGCGTATCGCTTTGGACAACATAGAAAGTCCAACGTTTTTGACCCACTTCTTGTCGTCAAATCTCAATGCCGAAGTAGCCGAAAAACAAGACTTGCTTGAAAAAGCTACCATCTCTGAACAAGCTGTCAAATTGCTTGAGCTGATGATGCGTGAGATTCAAATGCTCGAACTAAAACGCGACATTCAGTCGAAGGCTAGTTCGGACATTGACCAACAACAGCGCGACTATTTCTTGCGTCAGCAAATCAAGGTATTGCAAGATGAGCTAGGCATGGAAACGCCCGAACGCGAGCTAGAAGACATCCGTTTTCGCGCCTCAAAGAAAAAATGGCCAGAAAATGCCAAAAAACACTTTGACAAAGAGGCACAAAAGCTCCAGCGTATCAACCCAATGGCACCTGATTACCCAGTGACACTCAACTACCTCGAATTGATGGTTGATTTGCCGTGGGGCGAATATACAAAAGACAATTTTGACTTAAAAAGAGCACAAAAAATCCTCGATGCTGACCATTTTGGACTAGAAAAGGTCAAAGAGCGTATCATCGAGTACCTTGCCGTTCTTAAACTTAAAAATAGCCTCAAAGCACCTATTTTGTGTTTGTACGGCCCTCCAGGGGTAGGAAAAACGTCGTTAGGAAAATCAGTCGCCAAAGCCCTCGGACGTAAGTACATCCGTATGGCATTGGGTGGTTTGCATGACGAAGCCGAAATCCGTGGGCACCGTAAAACATACATCGGGGCAATGCCAGGAAAGATCATCCAAAATATCAAAAAATCGGGTTCTTCCAACCCAGTTTTTATCTTGGACGAAATAGACAAAGTAAGCTCTAATTTCCGAGGTGACCCTGCTTCTGCTTTGCTTGAAGTACTCGACCCCGAACAAAACAATGCCTTCAGCGACAACTACTTAGAAGTAGAATATGATTTGTCGCGGGTCATGTTTGTTGCCACTGCCAACTCCTTGGAAAGTATCCATCCTGCCCTGCGCGACCGCATGGAAATCATTGAGTTGACGGGCTATACGGTGGAAGAAAAATTGCAGATTGCCAAAAAATACCTTGTTCCAAAACAACGAAAAGACCACGGTTTAGAAAACAAATCGTTTTCGATTGACGACAAGGCTTTGGTGAAAGTAATCGAAAACTATACCCGTGAATCGGGAGTACGTAACCTCGAACAAAAAATTGGTACGCTCGTTCGTAAGATTGCCAAGTCGATTGCGCTTGAAGAAGAATATCCTAAAACAATCAAGGCCGAGCACATTGAAAAATGGTTAGGTGCCGAAATATTTGACAAAGATTCTTACCAAGGCAATGACACCGCAGGTATTGTAACGGGCTTGGCATGGACGTCCGTTGGCGGCGAAATCTTGTTTATCGAATCAAGTTTGAGCCGAGGAAAAGGAGGATTAACCCTTTCTGGACAACTCGGGGATGTCATGAAAGAATCGGCCGTTACGGCGCTTTCTTACCTCAAAGCCCATTCGGACGACTTGGCCATCGACTACCGTATTTTCCATAATTACGACCTTCACATCCACATTCCTGCGGGAGCTGTGCCCAAAGATGGCCCTTCGGCAGGTATCACAATGCTGACGTCGATAGCCTCGATTTTCACCCAGCGTCGGATCAAGCCACACTTGGCCATGACGGGCGAAATCACCCTTCGTGGCAAAGTATTGCCCGTTGGAGGTATCAAAGAAAAAATATTGGCCGCTGGCCGCGCGGGCATCAAAGACATTATTATGTGTTCAAAAAACCGCAAAGATGTCGAAGAGATAAATGCTAGTTACATCAAAAACCTGACGTTCCATTACGTGGACACGGTTCAAGATGTATTGGCAATTGCTTTGTTGCCCGAGAAAGTTAAAAATCCAATGCAGTTTATTTTGCCCGAAGAAAAAAAGGAAAGTACATCCTTATCGGTCAATTAAAGGAATCTAAATGAACGTTTTTTCGTTCCCAAAGGTGTTGGTAGGCAACTATCAACACCTTTTCTTTACCAATTTTACGTAATTTTACGCCCCCAAAATAAGTTCATCCTCCGCATGTCACAAAAAGAAATTAGGTTCACCATTGAACAAGACGCTGAAAGAATCCCAGAAAAAATATATTGGGAGGCAACCGACAACCCCAACGAAGGGTTAGAAGAAACCAAAGCCATTGCAGTAGGTGTGTGGGATCAATTCCACAAAGGCACGTTATTCATTCCTCTTTGGACCAAAGAAATGGAAGTGTTTGAAATGAAACGTTTTTGTATTGAAATGCTTGGCTGTGTAGCTGATACGTTGCGTAATGCCACTGGCGATGAAATCATGGCTGCCCAAATCGACGAAGTAGGCTTGACCCTTACCAAACGGCTCCAAAAGGAAATGCAAGCAGCGAAGTAATGTTCGATGAAGTTCAAACTCACCATCCACCAATGATACAAATAGGAATCGTCGGGGCGGCAGGCTATACAGGCGGCGAACTGCTCCGTATTTTAGTCAATCACCCCCACGCAGATATTCGCTGGGCACATTCTAAAAGCCAAGCGGGCAAACCCGTTTATGCTACCCATACCGATTTATTGGGTGACACCGAATTGACTTTTTCGGGCGAAGACATTGCCAATTTGCTCCAACTCGAAGGACTAAATGTTATTTTTCTTTGTTCGGGACACAACGAATCGAGGAAATTTTTGGCAGAATATGTAGTTCCAGCAAGTGTCAAAATCATTGACCTCAGCACAGATTTCCGCGATCAATCGGAAGGGTTTGTCTATGGTTTACCTGAGTTGCAGCGGGAACAAATCAAAACTGCCACCAAAATCGCTAACCCAGGTTGTTTTGCAACAAGTATTGAGCTTGCTCTGCTTCCACTGGCAGCGGCGGGGCTGCTTACAAACGACATCCACGTAAGCGCCATCACGGGTTCTACAGGCGCTGGACAGTCGTTGAGCGCTACCACCCATTTTTCTTGGCGCAACAACAACATTTCGATTTACAAAGCCTTTACGCACCAGCACCTCAAAGAAATCAAAATGAGTTTGGCGAGTTTGCAAGAAGGTTTTGACAAAGATGTCAATTTTATTCCTTACCGTGGCGATTTTACGCGTGGTATCATGGCCAATCTTTACACACATTTTATAGGTACACTAGAGGAAGCCGTTACACTTTATCAATCGTTTTACGCGTCTCATCCATTTACACACGTAACGACCCAAGACATTGATTTGAAGCAAGTAGTAAACACTAATAAGTGTTTGATTCAATTGCAAAAACACGGCAATAACCTACTGATAACGAGCGAAATAGACAACCTTACCAAAGGAGCATCAGGACAAGCCGTCCAAAACATGAACTTGCTTTTTGGCCTTGCCGAAGACGCAGGTTTACGTCTGAAAGCACCTTCGTTTTAGCCTGTTTCCAGGCCCTCACCAGAAGCCAATGGTCGTATTTTCAGAACGGCTATTGGCTTCTTTGTATTCGTTAATGTATGTTAAGAATGACAGTCCCAAGCGTTTTTAGCTAATTTTGTAGCAGAAATTAATCATGTTATTGCGCGCTCAATGATTTTTTTACGATTTAGCCATACCCATTGCAACCCTCAAGGGCTTTTGTGCGTATTACGAGTAAAATACCTCGTAGTTCTCATGGGTTTACTTTTTACCTTACAAACCAACGCCCAGCGCCCAACTCCAACAGTTGCAGGTGAAGAAAAGGTATTTTTATTAGGTGCCGATAGCATTACCATTAGCAAACTTCTCGATGGAAGTGAAATCCGTCGTGTAAAAGGCAAAGTAACTTTTCAGCACAAAGGGGCTATCATGCACTGTAATTTGGCCATTCACAATGTATTGTCAAATGCCCTTGAAGCTTACGGCAATGTAAAAATTGTACAAGGCGACACCGTAACTGTCACGGGAGATACCTTGTTTTACTATGGTAATAGCCGTTTGGCCAAAGTTTCGGGGAAAACAGTAACGCTTAAAGACCAAAAACGTACCCTCACCTCCAATCGAATTGAATACGACATGGCAAGTGGCATTGCGTTTTATCCTAACCGTGGAAAAACAGTAGATGCCGAAAATACGTTAACGAGTAAGCAGGGGTATTACGACACCAGAACAAAAATCTCGACCTATTACCGAGACGTAAAGCTGGTCAACAAAAAATATACCCTTACCACCGATACGCTTGTTTACAACTCACTAACAAAAATTGCCGACTTTAGAAGTTTGACAAAAGTTGTGAGCAAAGACGGAACAGTTGTTGCTAAAAATGGTTCTTACAATACAGAGACCGGCGCGTCGATTTTCCGAACAAGAACAACCATCAACAATCCTGATTATACCCTCACTGGCGACTCATTGACGTTTGACAACCTTAACAAACGGGGTTTTGCTAAAGGCAAAGTAGAGTTAGTGGCCAAAAACGACGAAACCATTTTGAACGGGGACTTTGGGCAATATGATGGAAAACTTGGCAAGTCGAAGGTATGGGGGCACGCCCTCACGCGTACCGTTATCTCCAAAGATACTTTGTTTATGACCGCCGACACGCTGTATTCGATTGAAATTAAGTCTGACTCGCTTACACAAAAATCAAAGCGGCAGAACCTAAGGCAAAAAAACGTTGAAAGCGATTCGACAAACGAACAAAAGCCACGGCAATTGATTGGTTACAAAAATGTTTTGTTGTACAAAAGAGACTTACAAAGCAAGTGTGATTCTTTGATTTACAACTCATTAGACTCAAATATCACATTTTTAAAGAAACCAATCATTTGGTCTAAACAATACCAAATGGAGGCCGACTCCATCATTGCACAGCTGGTTGACCAAAAGCTGAGAACGATGTATTTGAAGGCAAAATCGTTTGTCATTGCGCGGGATACTTTGCTAAATTATAACCAAGTCAAAGGAAGACGAATTACCGCTTCTTTTGATGACAGTACCCGTTTACAAAAAGTGTTTGTAGAGGGCAACGGTGAAAGTGTCTATTTTGTCGCCGATGACGCCATGAAACCCATGGGCATGAACCGCGTAGAGTGCGCCAAAATGACCCTCAATTTCAAACAAAATCAAGTAAAGCGAATACAATTTGTTGGGCAGCCTGAAGGGCGATTTATTCCACCAAAAAACATAAAAGGCGACGAAAAACAACTCGAAGGCTTTAGCTGGCGCGACAAAGAAAAACCAACAAAAGAAGAAATTTTTTCTAGGGCTAACTTTAAACCTAACCCGCCCACGGTTGTCAAAGCAGTAGAAAAAGCCCCCGAAAAACCCAAGACAACGGTAAATAAAGGAGGGGTCAAACCGAAAGTAAAAACAAAGTCAAAAAAACTTTAGAAAAGAGTGAAACTTTTTTACGTTTTTTCGTCGTATATATTGTACAACCGCAAAATAATTTTTAACAACATTTTAAGTTCCATTTTTTGATTTTCAATTAATTTCAATATATTTTTGTCCAACCATTAGAGCCGACACTATGCTCATTTCGTCCAAGATCAGCTATGAAGAAAACTATACTTACATATACATTGCTCACTTGCTTCAGTTTACTGACGCTTAGTAATGTATTCGCCCAAACCGATGCCAATCGAAACAAAAGCCGATTGAATATTGGTAAAAAGCCCGCAGAAAGTACTGCGGCAACTTTAACGAAGATTCCAAGTTCGCTCGATAGAAGTATTAAGTTACGCCCAAGTGCGGCCATAAACGCGTATTATCGTTCGGTAATGCTTAATACACCCGCAGCAGCTGGCAGCGCAACTGTTAATAAAAACCGTACAACCAAGGAGTCTGCAAGCTTTATCGCAACCGATTCGCGTCCTTCACTTGATGAAACAAAATCGGAAGATTTGCTTTTTTTGAGTGATAAAATCCGTGTTTTGAATGCGTATCCTAATCCTGCCAATGATTATACTGAAATTGATTATCAAATTTCGGGCTTGACAGGTACCGCTAAAATTACACTTTTCAACGTAATCGGTAACAGCGTAGCAGAGTACGAGTTAGACAAAAACGACCGTCAGCTTCGTATCTCAACGCGTGAAATGCCAACGGGCGTTTATTTCTACCGCTTACTTCTTGAAGGAAAAGCAACTGCAACAAAAAAATTATTGATTCGCCATTAGTATCGAATTCTATACAAAAGCATACTTTTATAGCTTTATATTTCGTTGGGAGATATAAAGCTATTTTTGTATTTTTGTGCCTGCTATGCGTAAGACCCTATTCGGATATACACTGCTCTTCTTAACTACCCTCGTTTTGGGTTCGTGCAGTAAGTTTTCAAAACTTCAAAAAGAAGGAACCCTCGAACAAAAATACGAGGCCGCTCTCCAATATTATAAAAAGGCGGATTATTATCATGCTGGTCTTCTTTTTGAAGAAATCACTCCCCTGCTTAATGGGAAAGATGCCAGACAAGCTGAACTTGCTCAGTTTTACAATGCGTATTGTAATTTTAAGCAAGCCAATTATAACATGTCTCAGTTTTTGTTCAAAAACTTTTATGAGACATTCCAACGAAGCGAATACGCCCAAGAGTCATTGTACATGCACGCTTACTCGCTCTACAAAGACTCTCCTAACTTCAACTTAGACCAGACAAGTACTTTGACGGCGATTGCCGCCCTTCAGGATTTTATCAATACTTACCCTGAAAGTGCTTTTCGTGAAGAATGTACGGGGCTTATATTAGAACTTCGGGATAAGTTGGAGAAAAAAGCCTACGAAAAAGCAAAGCTTTACTACCAAACAAGTGAAGCCAATATCGCTAACTTCCGTTCGGCAGTTGTGACAATCAATAATTACCAAAAAGAATTTCCAGATTCTAAATACAACGAAGAACTTTCTTACCTACGGGTTGATGCTCAGTACAAACTTGCCAAATTGAGTTTTGCTGAAAAACAAAAGGAACGCTACCAAGATGTAAACAAATACTACCTTGCTTTCCTTGATAAGTATCCCAAAAGTAAGTTTGTACGTCAGGCAGAACGCTTCTACGAAAGTACCCAAAAAGAATTGGCGACAATTTTAGATGCTGAAAAAGCCGCTAAGGAGGCCGCCAAAGAGGCTGCTCCGTCCAACACTGGAAAGCTCTCAACCCCGTCGTCAACGACACCTCAAAACAAGTAATTCATCTGTAACAATTAATATATATGGCAGCTTCACCTTCTATCATAACACGCGACTCCGATAAACTTGCCGCCAAAACTGGCAACTTGTACGAGTCGGTATCGATTATTTCTCGTCGTGCGCGTCAGATTGCTTCTAAAACAAAAGAAGAACTCAACAACAAATTGGCTGAGTTTGCATCTGGCATCGACAACCTTGAAGAAGTGTTTGAAAACCGTGAGCAAATCGAAATCTCTAAGTTTTATGAGCGTCAGCCAAAACCTACGAGCATCGCCATCGAAGAGTTCATGGAAGATAAGTTGTACTGGCGTGCAAACGACGAAGACGACGCTAAATAACAAACATCTGAAAAATACGTAGTAAAAAGCCGCACCAATCCTTAGATTTGTGCGGCTTTCTTTGTTATTCTCAACAGCCTCTATGTCCATCTTACAAAACAAAAAAATTATCGTTGGGGTTACGGGTAGCATCGCTGCTTACAAAAGTGCCCTACTTGTTCGGTTGCTGATTAAGGCAGGAGCCGAAGTTCAAGTAATCATGACCAACGCCGCCCAATCATTTATCACACCCCTTACCTTAGCCACGTTGTCTAAACGGCCCGCGCTGAGTGAATTTGTGCAAAATAAGGCAGGCGAATGGAACAACCACGTCGATTTAGGGCTTTGGGCCGACGCCATGGTCATTGCCCCAGCCACCGCGCATACCCTTTCAAAATGCGCCACTGGGCTGTGTGACGACCTGCTTACGGCCGTTTATTTATCAGCACGTTGCCCCGTTTTTTTCGCTCCTGCCATGGATTTAGATATGTATCAGCATGGCTCTACTCAGAAGAACCTTGAAACACTTGAAGCATTTGGCAACCATCTTATTCAAGCCGAACACGGTGAGTTAGCCAGTGGGCTTGTTGGTACTGGCAGAATGGCCGAACCAGAACATATCATTACTGCTCTTGAGAAGCACTTTTCGTTACAGCCCGTTTTAAAGGGAAAAAAAGTACTTATTACTGCTGGCCCTACCCAAGAACCCATCGATCCAGTACGTTATATTAGCAACCATTCAACGGGAAAGATGGGATATTCGATTGCTCAAGCGTTTGCATTGGCGGGAGCTGACGTCACTTTGGTGAGTGGCCCTACCAATCAAACCTTAGCCGACTCATCTATCAATGTCATTCGGGTTAAATCAGCCCAGGAAATGTATGAAGCAACGGCTGGTCAGTTTCCCACTGCCGATGTTATTATTTTGTCTGCTGCGGTTGCAGATTATACACCTGCCCAGCCTGCGGATAGAAAAATCAAGAAAAAGGAAACTCATTTTTCGATTGAACTAACCAAAACTGTTGACATTGCAGCTACACTTGGTCGTCAAAAAGGAGGCCATCAACTCATGGTTGGTTTTGCCTTAGAAACCGACAACGAGTTTGAAAATGCACTTGGCAAATTAGCGTCCAAAAATCTTGACCTGATTGTACTCAACTCCCTCAACGACAAAGGAGCGGGCTTTGCATACGATACCAATAAAATAACCGTTATTGAATCAAATGCCACGGTGCATCAATTTGAGCTAAAGTCTAAAAATGAAGTGGCCCAGGATATTTTAGCACTTGTGGTATCAAAATTGTTGTCCTAATTTAGTACTCGAAATTTCAGTGATTTAAACATTGATGATAGCCTTTATGAATACGATTAAGAAATATAGCTGGTTGTTTTTGGTTGCTTTATGCCCATTTATACCTGCACAATCAGCAGAAGCGCAAGAACTTAACTGCACTGTGACGCTTAATTTCAATCAGCTTGTTTCTCAGCAAAATACCGACAACAGCAACCTCAATCAGCTTCGTTCGGTGATTGCTGATTTTATCAATGCCCGCCGTTGGACCAACGACAACTACAACCCTGAAGAACGCATTAACTGTAAAATCAACATAAACCTTGTTCGCTCACCCGCCCAAGGTTTATACGAAGGCACCGCCCAAGTGGTAGCAACCCGCCCCGTGTATGGCACTAATTACGAAAGTGTTATTTTAAATTTCATTGATCGTAATTTTAATTTTAGCTACTTACCAAGCAACCCAATGTACTATAATGAAAACACATACAGTGATGAATTAACCCAGACATTGGCATTTTATGCGTACCTAATTTTAGCCGTTGACTATGATTCTTTTAGTAAACTTGGCGGAAATCCTTACTTACAAAAAGCCCTGCAAACCGCAAACCTAGCGGCGGGAGTTAGCCCCGCAGGCGCACCCGCAGGCTGGAATTCTACAGGAGGCGACCGACGGAATCGGTATTGGTTAATAGATAATTTTAATAATCAAATTATGCTTCCTGTTCGCGAATCTATGTACGCTTATCATCGAACAGGGTTGGATAAATTTACCGAAAACCCCGTTGCCGCTCGTCAACAAGTGATGAACCTGTTGAATGCTGTCCAACAAGCAAGCAAAGGAATGCCAGGCGCAGTCTATATCAACACGCTCTTCGATGCCAAAGGCGAAGAAATTTACAAAATTATGGCAGAAGCTAGTAAAGAAGACCGACAGAAAGCCTTTGCAATTCTTTCGCAACTCGACCCTGCCAAAACCGAAATGTACCGTAAATTGATGCGCTAATGAGCAAAAGATTGGTTAAAATTCCGCTGCATCATCTGCCCGCTCACGCCAATGAACTTATCGGGAAAACGGTCAATGTTGTTTTAAAAAGCAATCAGACATTTTATGGGCAATGTGAACGCATCGAAAACACCTTATTTGTGTTACGTGATTTCCGAAAACACGCTCACCAACTGGCTTTTACACAAATCGAATCAGTGATTTATGATAAATCAGCTACTTTTTGAGTAGTTCCAAACCCAAAGGCATTCCTTTTTGTTGAATAGTTGACTAACTTCGCGGCGGTTCAACCGAGATATGCTGTATGCTTGCTCATTTGCTGATTAAAAATTACGCCTTAATTGAACATCTGGAACTGACTCCTGATTCTCAACTCAATATTATTACGGGGGAAACAGGAGCAGGAAAATCAATCATGTTGGGAGCCATTGGTTTATTGCTCGGTAGCCGTGCTGATACCAAAGTGCTGTACAACCCTTCCCTAAAATGTGTCATTGAAGGTACTTTCGACTTAAATGGGTACTTTATTGAGCATCTGTTTGAAGAAGAAGAGCTTGATTTTTCAACCACTTGCCTCGTTCGACGGGAAATAAGCCCGTCGGGAAAGTCGCGGGCATTTATCAATGATACCCCCGTCAACTTAGAAACGCTCCGCCGAATTACGGGGCAATTGATGGACATTCATTCGCAACACGATACTTTGCTGTTGGGCTCGAATGAGTTTCAATTGCAAATCGTTGATACCTACGCCCAAAACGAGTCCATCCTTCGTCAGTATCACACTGATTTTCAGGCGTACCGCAAAGCGACGCAAGTCCTCGAACGGCTCAAATCAGAAGCAGCACAGCTTCGTAAAGAGTCTGATTACAATCAATTTTTGTTTGATGAGTTGGACAAAGCCCAGCTTCAAGCCGAAGAACAGGAACAATTGGAGCAAGAATTAACCATTCTTGAAAATGCAGCCGACGTAAAAGAACGCCTTCAATTGGCTAATGATTACCTCGATAATCCCGAACAATCAGCCCTTTCTCTACTCAAAAACGCAGTTAGTAGCCTAAATTCCATCAGTAAATTTGCGCCTCAATACGAACAGCTTCGCGAACGGACGCAAAGTGCGTACATTGAGCTAAAAGACTTGGCCTCTGAAATTAGTGACGAACAAGATAACGTTGAGATTGACGATGCGCGCGCCGAAGATGTACGTGAGCGCCTGAATCTGTTTTATCATCTTCAGCAAAAACACCAAGTAAAAACCTTGGCGGAACTCATCGTCATTCGGGATGAGTTGGAGGTAAAAGTGAGCCGCGTTCTCAACCTTGACGAAGACATTGCAAAAGCCCATACGGCTGTGGAAAAGACCAAGGCCAAGCTCCAAAAAAGCGCCGAAAAGCTTTCCAATTCGCGTAAAGTGGCCATTGCACCCGTTGAAAAAGAGGTAAAAAAATACCTGCTTGACCTCGGAATGCCGAACGCCACGCTGAACATCCAACAGACCCTCATCGAGCCGACCGAAGATGGCATTGACGATGTTGATTTCTTGTTCAGTGCCAACAAAGGTATTAAACCACAACAGCTCAAAAATGTGGCGTCGGGAGGAGAATTTTCACGTTTGATGATGGTTATCAAGTATATTTTGGCCACCAAACGCAAACTCCCTACCATTATTTTTGACGAAATTGATACAGGCGTTTCGGGCGAAATTGCCATTAAAATGGGGCAAATGATGAATGATATTGCCCAAAATCACCAAGTGATTGCTATTTCTCATTTGCACCAAATCGCTACTTACGGACATGCCCATTATTTTGTTTATAAAGATAATTCAGCCGAAAAAACCGTCAGCCGTATCAAAAAATTAACTTTTGAAGAACGCGTTCAAGAAATTGCGCAGATGATAGGGGGTCTAAAACCAAGCGAAGCCATCGTTCAGAATGCGCGTGAAATGCTTCAAACCCAAATAAATCAACAACAAAAAGGACAGACGAGTTTATTTTAATAGAACCTGAGAAAACAGAGGTTATAACTGTTTAGTTATTTTTTTAAACAAAAATCAAAATGAAAAACATACTCTTAGCATTGAGCTGTGTGGCTATTTTAGGAGCTTGCGGCCAGGACAAGGCCGCCGTTGAAGAAGCTGAAAAAGAAGTTTTTGCGGTTCATGACGAAATCATGCCCCAAATGTCGCAACTCATGGAATACAAAAATGGCCTGTCGGTCGAAATTGCCAAATTGGATAGCCTCCTGAAAATCAAGTCAAACGATAGCCTTCAAAAACGCAAAGACGAAGCCTTGGCCATCAGCACTACACTCCAAGAAGCCGATAAAGGGATGATGGATTGGATGCACGATTACCGTGGTGATTCGCTCAAAGCCTTGGGCAGCGAAGAAGCCATCAAAGCCATGAGTGCCGAAAAAACAAAAATAAATACTGTCCGCGACAAAATGCGCGAAGGAATGGACAAAGCCAAGACCTTCTTAGGAAAATGAACAAATTAATCATAGTACTAGCACTGTTTTCGCTTTGGAGTTGCAGTGGGTCGTCCGAACGTTTACCAATTTTGGGAGAACGCGACACAGTGAAAAAAATGGTGGATGGGAAAGAAGTCGTTGATACGGTTTACCATACCATCCCCGATTTTAAATTTGTCAATCAAGAAGGCGATACCGTTAGCGCTCAAAATTTCAACGATAAAATTTACGTGGCAGATTTCTTTTTTACCACCTGCCCCACCATTTGCCCCGTCATGAAAAAGCAAATGAAGAAAGTCTATGAGAAATTTAAAGGGGAAAACGAAGTAGCCATTTTATCACACACCATTGATCCTGAACACGATACACCCGCAGTTTTGAAAGAATATGCCAAGGATTTGGGCGTATCTGGAACGCAGTGGATGTTTGTGACGGGAAATCGTGAAAAAATCTACGAAATCGGCGAGAAGCAATATTTGGTAGTAGCAGGAGCCGATTCAACTGCGCCAGGTGGGTACATTCACAGTGGCGCGTTTGTGTTGGTTGACAAACAAAAACGCGTTAGAGGTATGTACAACGGTACGGACGAAGCGGGCACGCAACGCTTAATTGCAGATATTGAGCGCCTTCGTAAAGAGTACAAAGATGAAAAACAATAGAACTGATATGAAATTGAGTCTTCAATTGGCTAGTTTCCTTGTGGTTTTGATACTCGCGTGCCAAGGCAGAAGCGCCATAAAACACGAGCAATATGTAGCCGAAGGGTTTACGTTGTTTCAAACGCATTGTGCCAATTGCCACCAACGCGATGGAAAAGGTTTGGAAAACCTCTACCCTGCCCTCTCTGCCGACTACCTCAAAGACAAAAATCAGGTAATTTGCTGGATTAAGAATGGGGTTCATCAACCGATGACTGTCAATGGTAAAAGCTATAATCGAGCTATGCCTGCCAATCCTGGTTTAAAGGAACTAGAAATTGCTGAAATTATGACCTATATCTATGCCACTTGGGGAAAAGAAACGGAAATTACGACCGTGGAAACCGTCCAAGCTGCTTTAGAAAAATGTCCTCCAAAA
>JGI24214J29971_1000597_pt1 | contig 15230 bp, 17 predicted proteins | sample EnhBio_Anaerobic_3_FD_29971 | JGI IMG/M metagenome (IMG submission 29971)
GCGAACGATGCGGACAGTCGTTCTTCTCCTGCAGGGGCAACGCATCCATGTCGGCGCGCAAACCGATGGCGCGCTGACTGCTGCCTTTGCGCAACACGCCGACGACGCCGGTCCTGGCGAGGCCGCGGTGGACCTGTAGTCCGTAGCTGGTCAATTCGCAGGCGACCAGATCGGCGGTGCGCGTCTCCGCGAAGGCGAGTTCCGGATGCGCGTGAATGTCGCGCCGAATGGCGACGAGGGCAGCAGCAAAGGAGAGGTCGAGAGTAGCCATGGGCCTGCCATGCAAAGTTGAGACGATAGTGTATGCGAGACTGACTTGTTCCGGAGCGATGCATCCGTTATGCTCCATGACATGCATCTCGTTCTCATCAGCGGCCTGTCTGGCTCCGGCAAGTCAATAGCCCTCAAGGTTCTTGAGGACGCCAATTACTATTGTGTCGACAACCTTCCTTCCCAATTGTTGCAGCCGCTCGTCCGGCACCTGGGGCAACAGGGATACGATCAGGTCGCGGTGGTGATCGACATCCGCGCTGGCGACAGCGTGGCCATGCTGCCCCGACAGCTCGACGCCCTGCGCGCCGCCGGCGACCTCGAGTTGCAGTTCCTGTTTCTCGACGCCCAGGATGAAACACTGATCAAACGCTACTCGGAGACGCGTCGCCGGCATCCCCTGGCCAGCGACCGACTGACCCTGACCGAAGCCATTGCCGAGGAACGCGTTCGTCTCGCCGGCCTGGCGGCTCTCGGACACCACATGGATACCAGCGGCCTCAAGGCGAGCGTGCTGCGGGAATGGGTTCGCCAGTTCATTGCCGCTGGTGTTGGCGCGGACCCCTGCCAGGGGTTGACCCTGCTGTTCGAGTCCTTCGGTTTCAAGAACGGCATTCCGCTCGACGCCGATCTCGTTTTCGACGTTCGCTGCCTGCCGAATCCGCATTACGATCCGACCCTGCGGCCGCTGACCGGGCGCGACGCGCCGGTCAGCGACTTCCTCGAGGCTGAACCCGAAGTGCTGCGCATGCGCGGCGACATCACCGGGTTCATTCGCGCCTGGCTTCCCTCGTACGTGCAGGACAGTCGCAACTACCTGACGGTGGGCATCGGCTGCACCGGCGGCCAGCATCGCTCGGTATACCTGGCCGAATGGTTGGGACGCAAGTTTCGCGGCTGCGCACGCGTCCTGATCCGTCACCGCGAACTGGGTCCGGTCACCGGCGACGCGCGCGAAGGCCAGTAGTGCTCTGGCTCACGCTGCTGAAGCCGGGCGACTGGCTGATGATGGCGTCGGGTCTGGCGATCTGTGTCGTCTCGTTTCCGCTGGCCTGGCAGGCGGGTGTCGCTGAGAAGGCCGTCGTCAGGCTTGCCGGCGAGGTCTTTTCCGAACTGGATCTGTCGCGCAATCGTCGACTGGAGGTGCCAGGCCCGCTGGGCATCACGACCATCGTCGTCGACAAACGCCGGGCACGCGTCGCCGCCGACCCCGGACCGCGCCAGTATTGCGTACGCCAGGGTTGGCTGGCGCGTGCCGGCGAGATCGCCATTTGCGCCCCGAACCAAGTGAGCGTCGAGATCCGGGGAAGCCAGCGGCCCTACGATTCCTTGTCTTACTGAATGCAGCGTCCTATACGCTTCCGGACGACGCACGGCGATTTCTTTGCGCAGCAGTCTTGCAGCAACGACTTATCGGTTATACTTGGAAGTCAATCCGAGGAGCGCTGCAGGGCCGTCGATCGACGGTTTCAGGCTCGGATTCCTTAAACGGCGCTCATCCGACCAACCCGTGCCGGGTATGGGAAGATGGGTGGACGCCGGCTGAGAACCTCCAGCCCCCGCATACACCGCGGCTTCGCTATCCCGGTCACAGTCATGATGGAGCCTTACTGTGATGGATGCTATTACCCAGACTCAAGATTACGTGATTGCCGACCTCGGGCTCGCCGAGTGGGGCCGCAAGGAAATCCGTATCGCGGAAACCGAAATGCCCGGCCTGATGGCGATTCGCGAGGAATTCGCCGCTGCCCGACCGCTCAAAGGGGCGCGGATCACGGGTTCGCTGCACATGACGATCCAGACGGCCGTGCTGATCGAGACGCTGACGGCGCTCGGCGCCGAGGTGCGCTGGGCGTCGTGCAACATCTTCTCCACCCAGGACCACGCCGCGGCCGCCATCGCGGCCGACGGCGTACCGGTCTTCGCTGTCAAGGGCGAATCACTGGAGGATTACTGGGACTACACGCACCGTATCTTCGAGTGGTCCGACGGGGGTTACAGCAACATGATCCTCGACGATGGCGGTGACGCGACGCTGCTCCTGCACCTCGGCGCCCGGGCGGAAAACGATCCGTCAGCACTGGCCAGCCCTTCTTCGGAGGAAGAAACCATCCTCTTCGCCGCGATCAGGGCCAGACTGGCCAGCGATCCGACCTGGTATTCGGTGCGCCTGGCCGCGGTCAGGGGAGTCACCGAGGAAACCACCACCGGCGTTCATCGCCTCTACCAGATGCACGCGCGCGGCGAACTGCGGTTCCCGGCGATCAACGTCAACGACTCGGTCACCAAGTCGAAGTTCGACAACCTCTACGGCTGCCGCGAGTCGCTGGTCGACGGCATCAAACGGGCCACCGACGTGATGATCGCGGGCAAGGTCGCCCTGATCGCCGGCTATGGGGACGTCGGCAAGGGCTCCGCACAAGCCATGCGCGCCCTCTCCGCGCAGGTGTGGGTCACCGAAATCGACCCGATCTGCGCCCTGCAGGCGGCGATGGAGGGTTACCGCGTGGTGACCATGGACTACGCTGCCGACAAGGCCGATATCTTCGTCACCTGTACGGGCAACTACCATGTGATCAACCATGAACACATGCGCAAGATGAAGGATCAGGCCATCGTCTGCAACATCGGCCACTTCGACAACGAAATCGATGTGGCGTCGATCGAAGCCTATCCGTGGGAGGAGATCAAGCCGCAGGTGGACCACGTGATCTTTCCCGACGGCAAGCGCATCATTCTGCTGGCCAAGGGTCGCCTGGTCAATCTCGGCTGCGGCACCGGGCACCCGTCCTACGTGATGAGTTCCTCGTTCGCCAACCAGACGATCGCCCAGATCGAGCTGTTCACGCGCACCGGCGACTACCCGGTGGGGGTCTACACGCTGCCCAAACACCTCGACGAGAAGGTCGCCCGCCTGCAACTCAAGAAGCTGAACGCGCAGTTGAGTGAACTGACCGACCAACAGGCCGCCTACATCGGCGTAGCGAAGGCAGGCCCCTACAAGTCCGAGCATTACCGCTACTGATGCCATATACCAACAGGGGGCTGGCATGCGCCTGATCCTGGTCTGGCTGGTCAACGCCTGCGCGTTGCTCGCCGTTGCTTACCTGCTGCCATCGATCCAGGTGGCTTCGTTCGGGTCGGCACTGGGCGCGGCGCTGGTCCTCGGACTGGTAAATACCCTCCTGCGCCCCCTGTTGGTTTTGTTGACGCTGCCGGTCACGGTCCTCACGCTCGGACTCTTCCTCCTTGTGCTGAACGGCCTGATGTTCTGGCTCGCCGGCTCGTTGCTCGACGGCTTCGTCGTCGGCGGCTTCTGGCCGGCGGTTTTCGGCGCCATCCTCTACAGCCTGTTCTCGTCTGCCCTCTCTTCGCTGTTGCCGACCGGAGAGGCCAGGTAACAACCCCGTGATGACCAAAGACACTCGCACCTTCAGCCTCGAACTCTTTCCCCCGCAGACCGCCGAAGGCGCCGAGAAGCTGCGCGCGACGCGCGCCCAGATGGCGCTCCTGAAGCCGAGGTTCTTCTCGGTGACCTTTGGTGCCGGCGGTTCGACGCGGGACCGCACGCTCGAAACCGTTCTCGACATCCAGCGCGAAGGGCACGCGGCGGCGCCGCATCTTTCGTGCATCGGTTCGACAAGGGAAAGCATTCGCAGCATTCTCGAGCAGTATCGCGCGCACGGAATCCGTCACCTCGTCGCGCTGCGCGGCGACCTGCCTTCGGGCATGGCCCAGCCAGGCACCTTTCGCTACGCCAACGAACTGGTCGAGTTCATCCGCGCGGCAACGGGCGACTGGTTCCACATCGAGGTGGCCGCCTACCCCGAGTACCATCCGCAAGCGAGGAGCCCGCTGGACGATCTGCTGGCGTTCCGGCGCAAGCTCGAGGCCGGCGCGAATTCGGCCATCACCCAGTATTTCTACAATTTCGATGCCTACGCGCAGTTCATCGACCAGTGTCGAAGGATCGGCATCGAGGTGCCGATCGTCCCCGGAATCATGCCGATCTCGAGTTACAGCAGTCTGGCACGCTTCTCGGACAACTGCGGCGCAGAGATCCCGCGCTGGATACGAAAGAAGCTCGAAAGCTACGGCGACGATTCAGCGTCGATCCGCGCCTTCGGCCTCGACGTGGTGACGCAACTGTGCGAGAAGCTGCTTGCCAGCGGAGCGCCCGGTCTCCACTTCTACACGCTGAACCAGGCGTCGCTGACCAGTACGCTGTGGCAGCGGCTCGGACTGACCTAGCGTGCAAGACCACTACGCCGTTCTTGGCCTGGCCAGCGATGCGTCGGGCGAAGAGATCAAGCGGGCCTATCGGCGGAAGGCCTTGCAGTATCACCCGGACCGCAACGCCGCCGCCGAAGCGACCGACAGATTCCGCGCCGTGCAGGAAGCCTACGAGACGCTGTCGGATGGCAACCTGCGCCAGGCGTACGACGAGAATCGACGCCGCAATCTGCTCGAACGGCCACTGGAGACCGCTCGGGAGATCTGGAAGAACTACCTTGAAGGAGTACTGCATTGAGGCTGTCGCGATTCTTCGAAGAACTGAGATCGGCCTATGAGGCCGAGCTGGACGATCTGATGACCGATTCCGGCGGGCATGACGTCCTCGCCGAGCGGCTGAAGGCCAAGCGCGCGCAGGTTCCTCTGCTCTTGGCGATGATCGGGTGCAATCCGGAAATGGTCGCGGTCGCCTTCCACGGTGGAATGCGTTTTCACAATCCCGACGTAATGCGCGACCTCGCCGCGCAGGAACCTGAAGACCTTCCCGCGTGGTCGGACCTGCTGAGCGCGGTCGAGCTTGTACCCTGGGCAGAGAAACTGGCCGCAACTGTCCTCCAGAACCCCGACGGCGACCAGTTCCTGGTCGTTACCGCCTGCCTGGAATATCTGCAGGGCAAGACCGGCGCAAACCCGGAGCGTCCGGATCGCCCGCCAACCGACGATGCCGACGAGGACGAGGAAGGCGACGATCGCGATCTCGACGAGGCGGGGGCCGACTGGCTCTCGGAGCAGGGCTTCGATCGCCGAGATCGATTCTCCGGAGATTGAGACCATGAATCATCCTGTACGCCTGAAGGCCGAGAAGCTGATCCGCGCCGGCGACATCGTCGGCGCCGAACACGCCCTGGCATCGCTGGTCGAAACCGAAGGTGATGATTCCCTGGTAGTCGTCCTCGACGATTTCCCCGCCAAGGATCTGCTGGCTGTTCTTCGCGATTTCGATTCGTCGCGGGAATCGGTGGTCAGCTTGCTGGTCTCACCCGAGCAGTTCGCCCGGGCGATCGTTCTCGAAACGCGTTACGGCGATCCGAGTCACGAGCGCCTGCGCGGAATGATCAATGCCGTCATCTTTCGGGCGGAAAGTGACCCCGGCGAGTTCCTCGAAGCAATCGGCAACCTGGACGGTGGCTGTGATGCATTCGCCGACTATCTGTGCGACCGTGGCGAAAGTCTCGAACATTTCTTCCGCAACGGCACCTTCGACCTTTTCGACGAGGGTGGAGGCGATGCGCTGGCCGGCCTGACTGACGCGGAGCGCCTGGACGCCCTGTCCGATCCGGATACCAATCGGCCTGTCCTGAACCACAGTGAGGTCAACGATCATGACTGGATGGAACTGGTCTGGCTGTTGCGCTATCAGCAGCCGGAGGTCTTCCGCGACGTGCTGCTGATCCTGCGCGCACGCGCCAGCGCCGAAAGTGCTCAGCAGGCGGCCGCGGATGGCCGACCCGCGCAGGAGCAACGCCCATCGGGCGAGCCAGAGGAAGAGTCTGCCCTGTAGGCCGGGCGTCGATCGAGTCAACCGCCACGGACCTGCACACATGTCAGACCTCACGCCGAGCGACAGCCGCCAGGTCGCCGTTTTCGACGATCGACCGTTCTTCGAGAAAGCGCTGATCTATGGCTTGCGAGAGCGGATCGTCGAGCCGCAGCGACTGGCCGCCATACTCGACGACGCAGCGAAAGGAATGGTGCAGATCGCCGAGTATTTCGGTACCCAGTACCTGCGCCCGAATATCGAGGAAGCCCGTACTCGCATCGTCAACCTCGTCAGCCTCTACCTCGAGGAAGGCTGTGGCGGGGATCTCGCCAAGGCGGCGCGATCCTTGCGCGACAACACGTTTCTCTCGCATTCCCGTGGCGGATCGGAGATGCTCAAGCGTCTCTGGGCAATGCCGGAAGACGGATCGTACGGAATGCTCGTCCGCCAGTCGCAGAAGCAGTTCCTCGCCGAATGGTCGCTACGCACTCCGGCCGACTACCGACAACTCCTCGAACAACGCCAAGGGTATCAGCTGACGGTTTCAGCCGCCCTCTGGTTTGCCGAAGTGCTCGGCGTACCGGCATCCACCATCTCGACCGTCTCTGTGGAATCGATCATTCGTACCGCGCTGCTCGTTAACCTCGCCGGGCAGGCGGCGGCCTCGGTTCCGAACGCCGCCGAGTTCGCAGCCACGCTTGCCGTCATCCGGAAGAAGGGCGTGCCGAGCAAGGGTCGAAAACGGATCCGGGAGGTTTTCCTGAGTCTGCCCGACGCCTATCATGCGGTCGCCGAACGCGAGTTGAAAAAGCTGGAAGCCGAGGATCTGCCAAAGATCCTTGACGCGTCGCTGCCTCTCGAGGAACTGATGCAAGAACTCGAACCGCTCTACTTCCTGCGCGACTTCGGCCCCGACGATGCAGGTCAGTTGGACGCCATGATTTCGAAGGACTGGCACAGGATCACGCGTGGCAAGACGGACGACAGCTCCTTGCTGACGGTCTTTGTCTGCCTGGCGGCCGATACGCCGCCCAGACCGGTGCTGACGCGAACAGCCGCGCGCACCCTGATCCGGAAACTGCGTGCGGACGGATTTCAGCGGCCGCCTGTGCTCGTCTTCATCAGGGGCTTTGCTCCCTACGCGATGCAGGCTGACCTCGAAACCCTTTGGAATGAATTCTTCCCCGAGGCAGAAACCTATCTGCTCGATGCCTCCGACACTACGCTCAGCCAGGCATTGGCGTTCCTGAAAGAAAACTGCGTCGTCGTGTAGCGACCGGCGCCTGCCTTGTCAGACCGGGAAGCCAGTTGCCGGGAAGCTCCTGCAGGCCTGCCCGCCAACGCGCTCCCAACCTGCTCAGCCACCGCTCCGGTCGCTGCCGACGCGTCCCGAATGCAGGCCGGGGCTTGCTGCAAATGCCGCCGCAGGCTAAAGTGCCGGATTGTGAAATTCTCGCGGGAGACAACGTGTTTTCCATCGTTCAGGCTGCTGGTTGGCCGATCTGGCCCTTACTGCTGGCGTCGATCATTGCCGTTGCATTGATCATCGAGCGCCTGGTGGCTCTGCGGCGCGCCAAGGTTGTTCCCCCCGGCCTCCTGCAAAGGGCAGTCGCCGAGTACCGGAAGAACGGTACGACGCCGGACCTGATCGCCAATCTCGAGGCCGATTCGCCGCTCGGGCGCGTCCTCGGCGCCGGGCTGCGCAACGTTGCGGCATCGCGCGAGATCATGAAGGAGGCGATCGAGGAAGCAGGCAGCGTGGTCTCGCATGACCTCGAGCGCTACCTCACGACGCTTGGAACCATCGCCTCGATCAGCCCACTGATGGGCCTGTTCGGTACCGTGGTCGGCATGATCGAGATCTTCGGCTCGCAGGCGCCGAGCGGCAGCAACCCGATTCAACTCGCGCACGGCATTTCGGTGGCCCTCTACAACACCGGGTTCGGCCTGCTCATCGCCATCCCGAGCATGATCTTCTGGCGCCACTTTCGCGCCCTGGTCGACAGCTTCGTGATCGAGATGCAGCAACAGGCCGTGCGTCTGGTCGAGGTGCTACACGGCGAACGCAAGTCCTGACCTGAGGCGCGGGCAATGAATTTCCGACGCGGCCGTGGCGCTGACGCACCCGAGATCAACCTGATCCCGCTGATCGACGTACTGCTGGTGATCATCATCTTCCTGATGCTCACCACCACCTACGCCAAGTTCTCGGGGCTGGAAATCAACCTGCCGACCGCCGATGCCAACAAGCAGCCAGACCCTCCCAGCGAGGTGAACGTGGCGGTGACGGCCAATGGGCAGGTACTGGTCAACAAAGCGCCGCTGACGACTGTCACGGTCGCAGCGATCAGCGAGGCACTGCGCCGCGCTGCGGGTGACGCCAAGGAGCCGGTGATCGTCATCAACGCCGATGCCAAGGCCACCCACCAGAGCGTCGTCGATGTCATGCAGGCGGCACAGACCGCCGGTTATCCGCGCATTTCCTTCGCCACGCAATCGCCGCACTGATGGCGGCTTCCGGGATTGCTCAGCGCCTTCCCGGCTGGTGGTACCAGCGCCGCCTGGCGCCGCCGCTCTGGCCTCTGCTACCCCTGGCATGGCTGTTCGGCCTGCTGGTTGGCTTGCGGCGCACCTTTTACCACTACGGCCTGCTGCGCTCGCATCGCCTGCCGGTACCGGTGATCGTGGTCGGCAACCTGACCGTTGGCGGCAGCGGCAAGACGCCGCTGGTGCTGTGGCTGGTTCGCTGCCTGCGTTCGAGCGGCTGGCGACCGGGAATCATCAGTCGCGGCTACGGAGGCAGCGCCCGGCAAGCACAAGAGGTTGGCGAGGACTCCGCGTTTTCGGTGGTGGGTGATGAACCCGTGCTGCTCGCCAGGCGCGGCGGCGTGCCGGTCTTTGTTGGTCGCGACCGCGTCGCGGCGGCGCGAGCCCTGCTCGCCGCTCACCCCGACTGTGATCTGATCGTCTCCGACGACGGGCTGCAGCACTACCGCCTGCAGCGTTCGGTCGAAGTGGTCGCCTTCGACGGACGCGGTATGGGCAACGGCTGGCTGCTGCCCGTCGGCCCGTTGCGCGAACCGCTGCGGCGCCTGTCGGCGGTATCAGCGATCGTCTGGAACGGTCCCCGGGACAAGGCGCTCGAACATGCTGCGCAGCGCTTACCGCAGTTCGACATGCAACTCGTCGGGGACAGCTTTGTCGCCGCCACCGGCGAACCCCGTCGCTGTGGTGCCGGCGCCTTGCGCCAGCGCCGCCTGCATGCGCTGGCCGGCATAGGCGACCCGCAGCGCTTCTTCCGCCAGCTCAGGGCGCTGGGACTCGAATTCGAGGAGCACCCTTTCCCCGACCACCACCCCTACCGTGCCGCCGACCTGGCCTTCGCGCAAGACGGCGTGCTGCTGATGACCGAGAAAGATGCGGTAAAATGCGCGGCGATTGCCACCGGAGAAGCTTGGGTACTACCGGTTGAAGCAGCAATTGGCGGACCGCCGGGCCATGCTGGTCTGTTCGAGACAATTCTGGAGAAACTGCATGGACGCACGCCTGCTTGACATTCTCGTCTGCCCGATCTGCAAGGCCAACCTCGAGTACCGCAAGGTCGAGACGGAACTGGTGTGCAAGCCCTGCCGACTGGCGTTTCCGATTCGCGATGGCATCCCGATCATGCTTCAGGACGAAGCCCGCCCGCTCGCGGCAGACGAAATCTGAGAACCAGCGGCCTGCGGCATGCGCTTCAAGGTCGTCATTCCCGCGCGCTACGCCTCGACACGGCTGCCCGCCAAGCCGCTGCTCGACCTCGGAGGAAGGCCGATGGTCGTTCGCGTGGCAGAGCGCGCACTGCTGTCGGGTGCCGACGAAGTCCTGGTCGCCACCGATCACGCCGAAGTTGTCGCCAGTGCCGAGCACTACGGCCTGCGGGTGCTGCTGACGCGGGCCGACCACGCGAGCGGCACGGATCGTCTGGCAGAAGTCGTCGAACTGGCAGGCTGGAGTGACGACACGATAGTCGTCAACGTGCAAGGCGACGAGCCCCTGATCGATCCCGCACTGATCGCCATGACGGCAACCCGCCTGGCGACAAGCGGCGCCGAAATCGCCACGGTGGCGCACCCCCTGACCGATGCGGCGGATTTCTTCAACCCGCACATCGTCAAGGTCGTCTGCGCCGCAGGCGGCGACGCGCTGTACTTCTCCCGCGCGCCCATTCCCTACGCCCGCGACCACTTCGCCCGCGAAACCGGCGGTGAAACACTGCCGGCCGATATGCCGGCCTTCCGGCATATCGGCCTGTACGCCTACCGTGCCCGCTTCCTGCGCACCTACTCCCGGCTGACCGCATCACCGCTGGAGGCCCTGGAAGCGCTGGAACAGCTGCGCGCCCTGTGGCACGGTTTCCGCATCAGTGTGGCGATCGCCGATCACCTGCCAGGCGCGGGCGTGGACACTCCCGAGGATGCACGAAGAATGCAAGAATGGTTCAAAAAGGTTTGACCGTGCGCGCATTTGAGGGTAAGTTTCCGCCTGATGATCACGACAACGTGCTGCAACCGCGTCGGACGTGAGCTGCAAGTGTATGAAATACTGGACAAACCTCGGGATTTTTTGTTCTTCGAAAGCAAACCATGAAGCTCATACTTCTCGGCGCGCCAGGCGCCGGAAAAGGCACTCAGGCCCAGTTCATTCGTGAACGGTTCGGCATTCCGCAAATCTCCACTGGCGACATGCTGCGCGCTGCCGTCAAGGCGGGGACACCGCTCGGCGTGGCAGCGAAAAAGGTCATGGACGCCGGTGGGCTCGTTTCGGACGAAATCATCATCGGTTTGGTGAGCGACCGCCTACGGCAGGACGACTGCCAATCCGGTTATCTTTTCGATGGTTTTCCACGCACCCTGCCGCAAGCCGAAGCCATGAAGGCCGCGGGCGTAGCCCTCGACTACATTCTTGAAATCGATGTCGCCGACTCCGAGATCATCGAACGGATGAGCGGTCGGCGCGTCCATCCCGCCTCGGGCCGAACCTATCATGTTCGCTTCAACCCGCCAAAGGCCGCCGGCAAGGACGACGTCACCGGCGAGGATCTGATCCTGCGTGACGACGACCAGGAAGAAACGGTGCGGAAGCGACTCCAGGTCTATCACTCACAAACCAAGCCTTTGCTCGAGTATTACAGCACCTGGGCGGCCAGCGGTGACCCGCGGGCGCCCAAGTGCCGCAAGATCGCCGGCGTCGGGGGCGTCGACGATATCCGGAAGGCGGCTTTCGACGCCTTGCAATAGTCGCCTGCAGCCCCCGGCACGACTCTTACGGAGGTAACACGACTGGCACGAGAGCCCCCGCGGGAACGCAAAGTTCGCCACGCCGGCGTCTGGCTGCGGTAGCGCCACGAACGCTACCGGCGGCATCCGACCGTGCCTGGATGGCACGACGTACCTAGTGAGCGGCGGACAGTGGAATACGTTTTGCTGGCCATCGCTTGTTTTTGCAGGTCCAGTTGTGAGGCAAAATCCGACCCCGGGGAACATCCCGAGGGAGCGGGTAACTTTAGAGAGGGAGGTTGCTTATGTCGTCATTCTTGGTCTTCGCACTCGTATGTGCGGTCATTGCGGTGCTCTACGGAGCGGCAATGACAAAGTGGATTCTCTCGTTGCCGGCCGGCAACCCACGCATGCAGGAAATCGCCAAAGCCATTCAGGAAGGCGCGTCTGCGTATCTCGCCAAGCAGTACACAACGATCGCCCTCGTCGGCGCCGTGCTTTTCGTCCTCATCTGGTTTGCACTCGGCAAGTTGATGGCCTTTGGTTTCCTGATCGGTGCTGTCCTGTCCGGGGCCACCGGTTTCATCGGCATGAACGTGTCGGTACGCGCCAACGTCCGGACCGCCGAAGCAGCGCGCAACGGGATTGGCGCGGCGCTCAATGTCGCCTTCAAGGGTGGCGCGATCACCGGCATGCTGGTCGTCGGTCTGGGCCTCCTGGGTGTCGCGGGTTACTACGCATTTCTCAAGGGCTCCGGCGCCGACTTTCAGCATAGCGTTGAACCACTGGTCGGTCTGGCGTTCGGCGGATCGCTGATTTCCATCTTCGCCCGTCTCGGTGGCGGCATCTTCACCAAGGGCGCAGACGTCGGCGCGGATCTGGTCGGCAAGGTCGAAGCCGGGATTCCGGAAGACGATCCACGCAACCCGGCCGTCATTGCCGACAACGTCGGCGACAACGTTGGCGACTGCGCGGGCATGGCCGCCGACCTCTTCGAGACCTACGCGGTCACCGTGGTGGCGACGATGGTGCTCAGCGCGATGATGCTCAAGGGAGTCGCCGGCGCCAACGACAACCTCATCGTCTACCCGCTGGTCCTCGGCGGCGTATCGATCATTGCCTCGATCGTCGGCTGCTTCTTCGTCAAGTCGAACGACGGCGGCAAGATCATGAACGCCCTCTACCGCGGCCTCGCCGTCGCCGGCGTGCTGGCGCTGATCGCCTTCTATCCGGTGACCACCATGCTCCTGGGTAACGGCGTGACACTCGCCGACGGCAGCCTGATCAGTTCGATGAGCATTTTCTGGGCAGCGGCAATTGGCCTCATTCTCACCGGCTTGCTGGTCTGGATCACCGAGTACTACACCGGTACCGACTTCGCCCCGGTCAAACGCGTCGCCGAAGCGTCGACCACCGGTCACGGCACCAACATCATCGCTGGCCTCGCCGTCTCCATGAAAGCCTGTGCGCTGCCGGTGCTCTGCGTTTGTGCGGCGATCTACATCACCTATGCGCTGGCCGGTCTGTACGGCATCGCCATTGCCGCCACCTCGATGCTGTCGATGACCGGCATCATCGTCGCACTTGACGCCTACGGTCCGATCACCGACAACGCCGGCGGCATCGCCGAGATGTCCGGATTGCCGAAGTCGGTGCGCGACGTCACCGATCCACTCGACGCCGTCGGCAACACCACCAAGGCGGTCACCAAGGGCTACGCCATCGGTTCCGCCGGTCTGGCCGCGCTGGTTCTCTTCGCCGACTACACGCATGCGCTGGAAGTCAATTTCGGCGGCGGCCTGCGTTTCGACCTCTCCGACCACATGGTGATCATCGGCCTCTTCCTCGGCGGCCTCATCCCCTACCTCTTCGCCGCCATGGCCATGGAAGCGGTGGGTCGGGCAGCCGGTGCCGTGGTCGTCGAGGTGCGTCGGCAGTTCAAGGAAATCAAGGGCATCATGGAAGGCAAGGCCAAGCCCGACTACTCGCGGGCGGTCGGCATGCTGACAATAGCGGCGATCCGGGAAATGATCATTCCGTCGCTCCTGCCGGTGCTCGTCCCGGTTCTGGTCGGCCTGCTGCTTGGCCCGAAAGCGCTTGGCGGACTGCTGATGGGAACGATCATCACCGGCCTGTTCGTCGCCATCTCGATGACCACCGGCGGTGGTGCCTGGGATAACGCCAAGAAGTATATCGAGGACGGCCACTTCGGCGGCAAGGGTTCCGATGCCCACAAGGCTTCGGTGACCGGCGATACCGTCGGCGACCCGTACAAGGATACCGCGGGTCCGGCGGTCAATCCGCTGATCAAGATCATCAACATCGTCGCCCTGATGATCGTGCCGCTGATGGTTCCCGCCTCAACCGCCAAGCCCGTGGCCGCCATGCCCGCAGCGACCGTGGCCATCGCGGTCGTTCCGGTAGCCAAAGTCTATTTCGCCACCGGGTCGGCTGAACTGCCGGCTGACGCGACGAAGACGCTCGAAGTCATTGTCGTCCATGCCAAAGCCAATCCGGGTGCCAAGCTGGCCATTTCCGGCTTCCACGATCCAAGCGGCAGCCAGGCGGTCAACGAGGAAGTCGCAAAAAACCGGGCCAAGGCCGTACGCGATTCACTGAAGAACGTCGGCATTGCAGAGGAACGCATCGAGCTGAGAAAACCCGAGGTGACAACGGGCGGTGGCGATCCTGCCGAGGCGCGGCGCGTCGAAGTCAGCGTGCAATAGGTGTCTCCGCTCGGCAGCGGCGGGAACGCCGCTGCCGGCGAAGAAAGGCAAACGGGCCGCAGCAGCGGCCTGTTGCTTTTGAAGGGGTCGAAAATCCAGAGGGCTGTCCGCCACGACCCGCCGACGGGTCACTGGTCCGCGTTCTGGACATGTGAGCCAGCGGTTCTCTCGAACGTCGGATGACCGGCCCTGATGACTTTGCGGACGTTTGCTCGACAAGAAGCGAGGAGCCTCATCTGGGTGAGCCGCCATTGCCCGCCGCGATAGCACTGTGCGTGTTGGTCGTTTGCCGGGCCCGATCGGCCGGTCGGCTGGGCCAAGGTATGGTCGACGAGTGCTTGCTGGGAACCGTATGGGTGCAGCGTTGGTGTTCCTGGTGCGGCCAAGGGGGCCTGGACGACTACCTTGCCCCCTCCGGGGGGATCTACTTCCTTCCCTCGCTGTCTGGCCGGCTGCCGACTTTCTGAGAACTGGCGCCGTCATGCCGGACGTCAAGGCTTCGCGCCTTGCTCTCCGGGCTGCTTGCGGCAGTGTCATTGAAAGCCAGCCGGCCGGGCCAGTCCACGCCATTTCCCGTACGGGCTGGAGCGGCTGAGGACAAGACCAGAGGCTTGCCCGTATCCAAAGCTGGCGTGGCGCACTGCCCATGCTGCAGATCTTTACCGTCCCTGTCCGAACAGGTCGATTTCGCCGGCTGACAACGTCGATCGCTAAACTCGACGCGGCCATTGACCTCGCATCTGAACAACGAACCGGCAATGGTCGGTTGGCAGACCTGCAACCCCAGAAATACCACGAAGATGCTCCGCAATTTCACCGATGACTCCCATCTCTGTCTGTGGAATGACTACGGGATTGATCTTCGCACGCCTCAAGCAGCGACCCAGTGTGGAAAATCACGGTCCAGCGCATCTGCCGTGCAAGGAGCTTGCCCATGGCGACCAGGTTCCGCCAGCCGACACCTCAAGTCGGTGGATGAAGCCTCCAAAACGAAAACGGGCATCTCGTCCTCGCGCTTGGCGCGTCCGCGCTTGCTGCGCAGAGTGCGGTCACGACCTTCTCATCGCCTCGTCGTGACAAGGCCGTGCCACGGGTCCGGCGTGCGGCACCCGGCCGATGGTCGAAACCGCCGCCCGTCATCCTGCTGTCGAAGCCCCTGACACAAGGACTCGACGCCGTCGACGTCAGGGTCCGCCGCTCTCT
>JGI24214J29971_1033530_pt1 | contig 14870 bp, 1 predicted proteins | sample EnhBio_Anaerobic_3_FD_29971 | JGI IMG/M metagenome (IMG submission 29971)
CAATGAGTTATTCCTTAAAGGCGCCGTAACATCGTTTCATCTGACTCTTTAGATTTTTTGACTTTCGAGCCATCTGAACGATTTACTCTCCATTGTACTTGGTGTTAAGCCTTTCTATCCAATATCCAGATTCCTGACCCCAAAACCTGGTTTCCACAAGTTTCTCCCAGCCTAAAAAGATCAATACAAAACCGAAATCCGGCCAAAAAATCTCGGCAGTCTCGTCCAGGAAGGGTGGTCTCGATTACCCATGTTCACTCATGAACGGCGTAAAGGTACCATGATTACTCGGGGAAAACGGAAGAATCCACATATCATTATTATTTAGCTCGAGTGGTAGGAGCCCGGAACCCAGGCTCTAGAAACGACTTTTTGTTTCAGAGGTTTTCGAAGAAGACGGCCTGGCACCAGAGTCATGGCGAGTCGTAAAAAGCCCACAAGAATCGTTGACGATCGTGACGAGGAGCCCGAACAAACAGGAGAAGAAACAGAACTGAACGTTACACAAGATCCTGAAATTCTTCCAGAGGACTCCAACAGAAATCAGGATCCCGTGTCGACGGTCACAATTGGGGAACCTATGGCGATCGACCCACCCAAGCCAGCAAAAGTGAAGGTGAGGTTTTTTCTATTTTTTGCTGCTGGCGATGTGAAACCTGTTCTCGACGTTGATCTCAACAACAACGAGAAAATTACCCAAGAGTTAAAGCTTGATTCTCACTGTGCCGTCTTTGATCTTCTAGTTCCTGCTGGTCAGAGATTCACCTTTAAAATCAAAGCCCAAATCTATGTTCAGCTCTCTTGGTCTGAAGAGCAACACTACAAGAAACATGGCCCAAGGGGGATGTCTGCTGAGCAGGTATTTGAAGGCGCTTGGTACTCTGATGTTGTAATGGAAAAATTTAATGGTAGTTGGTACAATGATACTGCTGTTGTTGACACCTGCGTGCCGTTTCACCAAATTGCTTGGGGCCTGGCCTTGTTGGTTCCACTTCATTGCTATGAAGACAAGATCTTTCAGCTGTTCCAAAGATTGCAAGAGTTCCGACCACGTGATCATGGACATTTCCGAACAAGCCTCCACCTGCCTCTCGTGGACTTAATCAATAGGTTCGTTGAGCTCAAAGTTCCTCTCCATGAGGTTTTTGTTCGAGCTGCTATTGTTACCTCCCAGTTTTTGTCACTAGGCAATACTACCATGTTCCAGGGGAATTTTCCCCTCGAATTCCTCCTAGAATCTGTACCCCTTCTTGAAGCTAATCACCGTTATATTGAGCTTGCCAAAACTGTCTGTACAGGGCACCGAGACCAAAGAGGCGAGATATCTGAGCTCTTCTGGGTCATTGCTGCACAAGCGGCAACTGACCCGAAACAGAAGCGTGAATATGCTCAAAAATACAAGAATACTGCAAGCCCCAAAATGTCAGAAAAAGTCATGAAGCTGCTCCATGAAACCAAATGGGTCGATCCCCTCACCCCTGCCCATTTTTGTCGATGTATCTCCGTGGCCAAGGAGCTTGGTCAGACCAATGGAATTGCTGCCCATTTCCTCTCAGTAGATTTGATCGATAGTTATCGAACTGTGCTGAAAGAGATCTCCCTTGAAATGTACTTTCAAGAATGGGCAGCATGCTTACAAGAAGGCCCAGTAGTCCCACAAGACAGAATTCCTTTCCTATTATCCTCTGAAAGGGCTCGTTCTGAGCCAAACAAAGTCCAAACCCAAATGGAAGCTTTGCTTGTTCATGCAGAAAAGTGTCCAGAAAATGGAAGAGTCTGGGTCATGCACCTTACACAAGAAATCAAAGAGTTTCTGCGCAGAAAGAACGCAGAAAAAAAATTTGAGTACGTCAAGTCACTGCTGAGAGTGATTAGATTGGTTAAATCCACACAACTCATCAAGTTCTTTCATGAAATGCTCCCTGATGATGATACTGGCCTTCTTAATCGTATTCGGGGCATTTGTGCTGATGATAAGAAGAAGCAGTTGACTGATGCCGAAAAGTTACTGCACAAATTAGAAGGTGATGCAATCAAGAAGATCATAAAAGCCTTGTTGATTGATATGCTGACGGATTATCAAAATGTTGATCCCGAGCAACCAACTAAGAAGCTTACCGAAAAAGAAATTATTTCGACTCGATTTGGTCTGCAGGTCTATGGAACCTATTGGAAACGCATGATTTCCCATCTTTCCGGAAACTTGGACATCCCAGAAGCCAACAAAGCTCTGATGCTTAATGCTGTTCGAGGTCGTGGTGATCGAATTAAGCATTTCGATCTTCATTGTTACCTCCTATCCGATGAAATCGTCACAGTTGTTGCTGAAGCCAAAGAAGTTGGAGCTGTAACAGCTCGCATAGAACAGCTCGAGAAAGATGCTCTTGAGTTATTACGCCAAATTGAAAAGGCTGAAATTCTGCCCAAAGTCCTCCAAATATTAAATCACCAAACTGTATTTCCAAGATTCGAGCGTATTTGTCCTGAATTTAAACCTCAGACTTTCAAGCAGCTTGCAAAGAAGCAAGAAAAATACAGAGCTCAATGGGAAGTGATTCTTGAAGCTTTGGTACTCATGAAAGAACGAGCTCAGTTTGCTGAATTGGCAACGCACCAACATACCTTCTACTCTGCACTCTTTGAACAGTTGGAAGATCGTAAAATCAACGAATGGGTTCCACCTGACTGCTTAGAACTAGAAACCATCTCGAAGTCCCTTATTAATGTCTTGGGCACAAGGGAGATTACTGGTATCAAGAAAGAAAAGGGATCGTTGTTTTTCCAATTTGTTTGGGGAGACCCTGATCATGGAAGCCATATTGTTCCAAAAAATGCGGACGATTTATTTACGAAATGGATTTCCTATGTTGGACTTTATCTTGATAAATGGAAAGCCTTAGTTCAAGGTGTTGGTGCTGGTACAATCAAACGATCTGTTTTTGAAGTCTTATTTCCACACCAACCTTTTTTGAATGCTGGTAACAGTTTGAGACTCTCCTCCCAAACTGAAGAACAAGTTAGATATGAAATTGACCAAGCATCCAAGAAATACCGAGACTATTTGAATGAAATCATAAACAATGAAATTGAACTCGCAAACACGATATTGAAGCTCCACCTCCAAACTCCTTCAATTTCAAAGCTTATTTCTGATTGCAAAGGTGCAATTGAATCAATCAAAGACAGTGTCTCATTGAGAGAAATGTCAAATCGATTGAACATCCAAGTTGATGTTCAACTAGATTCATTTTGTGATCTAGTTGCTGAAGGAAACGATCCAACGGTTACCCAAATTGTGAATTCCTATCTAACTCTTGTTAATTGCCTTCCCAATTTTCGAGATCTTATTCCTGGGTATCCGAGTTTATTCTATGATGTTATGTATGGAAAAGATCTTTTAACTGCTTTGTTTGGATTTGCTAGTTCTAATGCTGTCTGTTCTCGAATTGACAGCCGACAAAGTGAAGATATTCTTGAAGAAACCCGTGAAAATTTATACGCTTTAAGGATGGTTGCTCTTACCATCCTGTCTCATGATTTCTTCCCTCTTCTGAAACCAAACAATTCCATTCAAATGAAACAATTACTTCAATTATTCGTTCAAACAGGAAGTGCAATTGTTGCTCTTGGAGTACTCAAAGCTTCAAACGAATCATTTCAAGATACACTTCAAAAACCATCTGATGAGAGGCAAACCATGAGTGTTGTGAAAGAACTTCTTGTCGATGGTGGTGCTTTTATTATTGAAACAAAAGAAGGAAAAATAATAACTCGTGCACAACAACATTACAGGAGTGAAGAATCTGTTGAAAAGAACCGAATTTCGCCTCAAGATTTGGAAGCTTTACCAACACAATTACTTCTTCATAGTGGTGTTACTATCAGTGATGATATTGCCGATGATGAAGAAGAAGATCTTCCTCAAAATATTTCTTCACCTGAAGAAAGAGAACGTTATGTTCGTCGATTTATTGCATTATTTGATGTTACTTTTGATTTAGCAAAAGTGATTCAAGCATTATGTGATGCAGGTCATCCAAATTATCAAGAAAACAAAATCGAAATTGATTGTAACATTTTAAGATCAACATTGCTTGTTGAATTGGAAAAGAAACGAGAAGATTTGAACAAATGGAAAACAGTTTTTGTGACTTTCCGTGCAAACCAACCAAGGTTGTCGCTTTTCACCAGATCCCAACTGGTATCCTGTCTGTCTTCACTTCGGCAGCCACTCAACCTTCCCCTCCTCTTTTCGACCCTTCAATCAATCGGTTGTAATCCTGAAACCATGAACCAAGCGCTGGAAGAGCTAGTGGTGGCAGTCCAAGATAAACGAAAAGCCGAAGATTTTTTTCACTTGTTATCCACAGCTCTGAATACCTTTTTTGATGTTCAAAAACTGGAAGAGGAGGCTCCTGGCTCTGAAGGCATTCAAAATCTTGATCATCCTCTGAATATTTCTTCTCATTACAAGTTATTGAAGATATCTGGTCGAGCAGAAGAGGTAGTTTGTGGAGCTCATATCACGCTCCACAAGAGGCTTCCTATTTCAGCTGAGCTTTTGTTTTGTACATCGAGAACCAATGATGTTGATATCAACGATTTTTTTGATCGGTGGGTTCTGTTCCGCCAAGCATACAACGTTCGAGTGACTTTTTGGCTAGTTAATATCCAAAATCTAACTTATGCCATCCAAAACTGTTGCATCCAGAAAATCAGCCAACTGAAGCCACAACTTACTTCCGAAACACCAAACTTGTTTCTTGTTACCGATGACACAAATTCCTCCATCTCAAGTGCTATGTTTCGTGAAACTCTCTTGATTTCGCCTGAACTTTGTGAGGCATTCACAAAGCAAATTTCTCCAATCGCAGCTCAAGCAAAAAACATTCATATTGCCCATTCCAAAGCTTGTGGACAAGGCAAAACTGAAAGTGTAATCAAAAAGCTCGTTTGTGATCGTTATGATTCGACTGGTTCAATGGTACTTCATACCCAAGTCTCCGTCGATAAAACCCCAATGGAAATTCATCTAAAACGTATTGCAGCTGCTCGTCCACCAAACTCTGAACAAGGTTGTGTCTTGCATTTGAATATTGGGCACCAAGGAAATGCCGAAGAAATTAATTTGTTTTTGTTCCAATATTTATTGATTGGATCATGGAGGGATCCTTTGGGATTTACTCATCCAAGACATCCAAAAGATACAATCGTTATTGAACTTTGTAATACTGGTAGAAAAGATGAACGAGATAGAATCCCTATCTGCAAGTACTTCCAAGAATTGAAGCTAGATACAGGAATTTCCTATTTTCGAATTTCTCCAATTGCCTTACCAACGACCTCTCCACAAGGAGACCAAATTTTTTCAGGCTTGTTTTATGGATTCCAACAATCTGAAGAACTTGTGCTTGGTACTCAAATGCTTCTTGCATTGTATCGAGCGATGAGACAAGGACAAACACATATTGGGGTTCCAAGAGAAATAAGCGCTATTTCCTTAGAATCTATCACCAGTAATGAACTCCTGACAACGATGGATTCTCTTGCTGCTGGAATGTTTTGTCGAAATGGACATTTGATGGAACAACTTTATGCTACCCGCTCTCGCCTTATTTGTGACAAATGTGAACGCAAAGTTGTTCCTGAAAATGGGTTTGCCCAGTGTATTTTGTGCAACTATGACATTTGTTCAGCTTGTTCTCCAAGAAGATCACGAGACTCTCAAACCTTCTATTTGAGAAGGCTTTTCAGATTTGCAGCAACACAATTGCAATATTTTTATTTCGCATTTCAAGATTCATGGATCCTCGATGAGAACCTTGTTCGTATGGCTTATCATTATTCAAGAAATATCTTGAAATGTGCTCAAAATCTTGCCAAACCTGCTGTTGCTCCTTTCAATTTTGACGAGCCACTTGATGATGTTACTCGCTGTGCAGGAATGGAAAAATTTGAAGCATGGAGAAGCATGCCATTTTTTGTGTGTACTGCTGAACGCTACTTTACCTTTTCAACTTCAATGTTTTCTCCTCTAGAATTTGTCAGGCAGAATGAACCTGTTGCCAACCAACAATTCCATCAATGGTTGGGCCTTTACGCAAAGCATGATCCACCTGTTGATCGAGCAAGACTACACTACCTCTGTACCGAGTTGAATACCAATCCATATTCACCTGACCAGAAACAACCACCGCTGAAAGATCTTCTCGATGTGTTAGGCTGTTTCAGTGGTGCAACTCCTATCCTCCAGACTATAGGATCCTTTGACGCTCTGAAGATGCATCCAGACACACCTCTTGCACAAGCTCAAGCGAGAGTCAATTCTTTGAGCAAAGGTGTTTTGTATCTTCGAGGAACACATGAGATGACTGGAACTGTGAATGATTTCATCAACGAAGCCACCGTCTTTCTAAATAACTTGTTTGGGAGTGATCCTGAAAAACCAAAATATACTTTGACGGCTGACAATATTCTTCGTTTGATTGCTGTTCAGCTGAGATTGATCTCTGGTGTCCCAGTTTGTATTATGGGTGAAACTGGATGTGGTAAAACTGAAGCAATTTGCTTTCTTGCCAAGATTTCAGGAATGAATTTTCGAGTTATCAATGTTCAAGAAGGAATGATGGAACAAGATCTGTTCGAGAGAATGAAACCTATTATCGATGATGCTCAACGCGATCATAATCGTAAAATTGTCGTTTTATTAGATGAAGTCAATGCAACAATTGCAAATTGGGTTGCCAAAGATATGCTCTGTGATAAAATTTGTTTTGGTCTTCGAATTCCAGAAAATATTACATTCGTTGTGATTTTAAATCCTTGGAAAATGAGAACTGCAAATCAAGCCAGAGCAATTGAAGCTATGGATATTGGTGGTCTTGATTTTTTGAAATATCAACAAAGTTCTGGTCAGGATCAAGCTAATACAGCTGCCACACCTCAAACAAACCTTATCTATCAAGTCCATCAGATTCCAGAGACTTTGTACTCGTTGCTATGGGATTGGGGAACCAGTTCTCAAACAAGTACCAAGTTGACTGAATTTCAAGGAAGGTTAGATAGACAACTTCATCTTCCTCAAGGACCTGAAGACCTTATCACTGATGAAACTATCTTAGCTTCCAATATGGTTACATGGCTGATCGATCATCTCAAAGAGATTACTGCTTTGAGACAAGATTTTACTGCTGCAGGAGATGCCACTGGAGGCGAAGCCTCTTGGAAACAATTTAGAACAATCTTAGTGGCGTTGCTGGTTGAATCACAAAATTTCATCCGAGAGGATGTATATGAGGGAGAAGTTAGTTCTGTCTCACTTCGTGACATTCGAAAAGCTTGTGAATTGATTCGGGTCATTTTCGAAAGATTTTTGTGTACACGAGCAGAATTACAAGAACATTTATTGGATCGACGTCTTCCTTATTTTGAACTTCTTAATGATGCTATAAAGTGTGCTTTGATCAACACCTACTGCCTCCGCTTGGACTCAATCCGCCGGTACAATTATTGCCTTCGAATCCATCCGAAATGGGCAATCAGTTGGAAACAGTTTGGGAGAGATATCCATCCTGCATTTTTGACACCTCCTCCAGCACTTCCAATTTCTTATGAAAGAAGTGAATTGTATTTGGCATTTGATGATTTAGCAACCTATGTTGTTAAAGATTTAGATATTGATACTGGTCTTGCAGTCAATCAAGCCCTTAAAGAGAACACATTTGCAGTTCTTTGTGCAATTTGTACAGATTCAGTGCTCTTTATCGTTGGTCGACCAGGTTCCACAAAATCAAGAACTCTTGAACTGCTCTGCAAAGCAACTCAAGATTTTCATGGAAGACGAAACACCTTTCTTGGTCGTTTGGGATTCACAATCAAAAAACATGTTATTCAGTGTTCTCCTTACACCACAGCTCATCACGTCCATACCAACGCACGAAGAGCAGCTCATGCTCAACTGTCAGCTGACAAGAACCAATTTGGTCAACATATCATTAATATCCTTGTACTTGAAGAAGTTGGTGCAACCATTGGATCCGTTCACAATCCTTTGATGTCTCTTCACTCTATGATTGATCATGGTATTGAAATTGATGGAAAGTTCGTACGAATTCCTATTATTGGAGTTTCGAATTATCGTCTTGATGCATCAAAAATGGGAAGAGGACGTATTGTTTATCGAGGAAATCCTCCTCTTGATGATTTAGCAGAAACCGCTCGAGCAATTCTAAGAGGGTTAGGACAAGCTAATACCAGAAGTGCTAATTGGATTCGAAGTTTTTCCAATGCTTTCAGTCAACAGATTTTGAATACACCTACCTTTACTTGGTATCATGGAATGCGCGATTTTTATGCTGCTGTTAGTACAATGCGTATCTTGGCAGTGCCAGTTGAAACAGACCTTGAAGTGAACCAGTTTCAAAAAGTTGAAGGAACACCTGATATGAATGGACACTGTGCTCGTTGGGCTGTTTTGATCAACTTGCGAGGATATCCTGAAGCTGATCAAGAAAAGAGATTAGCCGATGCTATGATGAAATCTTTCTTATTCGACCCTAATACGCCAGCTAAATGGCTGTGGAGACATTCTCCAGGGGCAGAACAAATTCCACTTTGTGGTTGTTGTTGTAAAATGTTAATGTATCGTGTTTCACTTGAATGGCAAGAGGAACATCCTGGACAAGAACTCAAAAAAGCAACTCTTAAAAATGAATTCTTACTTCGAGCTCAAAGAACAACCTTTCAAAGATATTGTCAATTCTTCCCAGATGATGAATTTCTTCCTGCACCTGAGATTATCAGCTATTCATTAAGAGAACATGCATCTCGTCATGTTATGATCTTCACTAAAGCGAATGCTGCTCTGTTCTTATTGTTTTCAATGAAATTAGTACGAAAAGATCAATGTCGAGTGATTTTTCAATCGACAACTCGAGATCAAGCAACAAGTACTTCTGAACTCGTAACACAAATGATGATGATTAAAGCTTGTATGAAAGAAGGAAAAACTCTAATTCTTGTCAAAAGTCGACATGTCTATGAATCCCTTCTTGATGCTTTGAATGTTCATTATACCAAAGAGCAGAGTTCAGATGACGAAAATTTACATCGAACTGTGCTTTCCATGGCAGGATCAACTCAATCTGTTTATGTACAACCTAGTTTCCGATGTATTGTTTTAGAAGATCAAGAGGAATTGAAAAATTTTGTTCTTCCACCAATGATTAATAGATTTTCAAAAGTTGTTTTAACTTATGATTCTGCTCTAACTCCTGCTCAACGTGCTATTCGAGAATCCCTTATTCCTAAATGGCGCGTGAAAATTGGAGAATCAACTGGAAATATTCTGCAGTTTCTTATTCCAGGACTATCCAAAGAGAGTATCGATTCAGCAGTTTTAGCTCATTCTAATACCGATGAAGTTGTGAGAAGACTCTGTTTATGTTTTAGTCGAAAGAATCTTCGTAGATTGTCACTCAAACTGATGGAAGGTTTGACATGCGAGATTGGAGTTGATTTGGCGACAAAATCCTGGCAGAAGCACTGGGAAGATTATCAATGCCACCAGTCCTTTCCAGTTGTTGCTTCTCAAGCTCTTGGGGAAAGGTGTCAACATTTGATGATTCTAACAGAACAATCACAATTGAATCCTGTTGCTGTTTCAGACACAATTAAAGCAATTTTTGCCCCTGAAAAAGGTGACAAAGCACGAATTCTTCCTTCGTTTCATCAGTTGAACCAAGCTAGTAGTGTTGATATTCAAACAGCTCTTGCAGCTCTTCGAAAAATCAATACAACCGACACTAAAGCTATTGATATCTTTGTTCTTGATACTACCTCTGCTTCACAATCAGTCTCATTGGATTCTTTCATGTATGCCGTATCCACTGAACAATTCACTGAAAAACACCATGTGGTTTTGATTGTTGTTGTTCCTGATCGATTAGGTGATCCAAACCTCAGTTCTGAAAGTTTTAAACGATTTTCTCTTATTTTTGATGCAAGTTGGGCTCAGGTTTACGCTGATGAAGTTGTTCCAAGAAAAATTATTTATCCAGGAGCACAAAATCAAAACCAACCAACCAAAAGAAAGAAGGCTTTATTGACTCTCTTGGAAGAAGATTGTTTCCTCCATGAAGTTCTCGCAAAAGAAGATTTGATTGTACCATTAACATTAGAAAAAGACAATTTAACACTTTTGGCTCAAAGCTTATCTTCATCAGCCCCCGAAGTTCAACAAAATATGAAGAGTTTGACAACATTGTTCACCACTGATAATATGCTTAAAGCTCGACTTGTGGATTTGGTTCTTGTGTTGACCAGAGATGAGGAAATTTCCTTCCAGAAATGGAGTAGATTAGCGCTTCAAAAAGCACGATACTCATCCGATTCCCTTTGTGCGACATATCTTGATTATCTTGGAGGATTTGTGGTTCGAGTATTAGATCATATTCTTGGAATGGCAACTCAATTTAATTCCCTTGAAGTTGCTATGCGAGATCCTCCAGCTATGGCCATTTTAGCTCAATTATTATCGACTGGAGCAATTATAAACAAATGTGATATTCAATCATGTCTAAATTTAGCTCAAATGGGAACTACCCGGAGAGGTGATGTTGAATCCAACAAAGGATATTTTTCTTTCCCAAGATCAACAAAAGTTTCGTTCCCCTTATCTCCATTTGTTATTAAACATATTTTTCAACTTTCAACTGTTGAAGAGCTTCAAGAGTTTCTTCGTATTTCTGGTCTTGAGGAGTTGAATGAAGATATGATTAGAAAATACATGATAGATGCTATTTGTGGTGGTTGTGGTCTTCCTGTTAATCGATTTCCACTTCTTGAAGCCCTCATTAGAGTTTGTAAATATCCAAATATTTTTCAAACTATTGGTGTATTCCATTCGTTCTTGTTTGACCACTCTGTCTGGTTGAAATATGTAATTCAGTTTGCAAGTGAAGATTTTGAAAAAGGATCAATTGATCATTTCTTGAAGGAAGCTCACGCTGTCATTGATATCGCAAATCTCGCGAAAGTAGGTGGTGTCGTTCCTTTTCGGCGTGTTGAATCGCTTAGTTTGGTTACAAGACGAAACCGAGCTATAGATTGGAGACTCCTTAGTGGAATAGCGATGATTGATTCGCTCAGAAATCGAACGACTGATGAAGTTACTCAACACAGACAATTGCTTTCAAGCTTGTACTCGTTGTTTGCCGAAGATCCTGTCAAAGGGTTCCTTGGATTATTTCAAGGACCACCCTTGTTTATGAAATTTATTTTATTCGAGTTGTTCGCTTCTGAAGAAGATCAAATCCCAGTTGGTGTTATTCAACAAGCATTGATTCAAATTGCAAAAATTCCAGGCCTTCCTGAAAAGATTGAAACCCAAGAAACCGTCAAATGTGGTCTTGCATTTTTATTGAAAGAAGCGATAACAATCATATTTCAAGACCAACATGATGGACTTTTACAAAGTCTTGGTGAATTTTTGAAGGTGAGTCAAGCTCACTTTACTTTGGCCTCTCATTGTTGTTTTGATTACCTAACGGATATTACTGATAATCTGACTGATGCATTCATTCATCAATTCTGTATTAATGATACACCTGTTTGTCATTTTATTCGAATGGTGTTGGTCGTTTCTATGCTCATTCACGATGCAAAAGATGAACCTACAGCTGATATTCATCGAAGACTGATTTCTAAACTATTACGAAATAATCAAGATGATATCAGAGAAATTACTCTTTTCGTTGTTCGTCAACTTAGTAGTGGAGGAACTGTTGAAATTGAGAAAGCAGTAACAATGACTCGAAGTGCAAAGTATGTCAAAGAGATTTCAAGCTCTCCTGTCTTGGATGAGATCTTCCAAGCATTACAGAGAGTATCTCCTCTTGCCTGTCAAGCTGGTTTTACAAGATGTGTCACAAGACTGGTTGAATATGCGCAAAACCGAACCCAAGAACGCCTAGACCAAATGAGAAGAGGTGAAATCCCTGGTAGAGCTTCTGCAATTAGTACCTTCCTTCTGAATGTTCCTCCAATGGATCTTCCTGCAGGTTCTCCTGATTTCAGAACAGTCCTCTTTCCGACAGTTTCTGCAGGAATCCCTGCAAATATTCTTCAGCCATTGACTACTCTATCCAATCCGCCTGCAGCGTTATTGAATCAACCTGAGGGCTCTCGCTTGCTTATTTTACATCTGTTCAGTATGATTTGGAATCAAACTCCTCTGTTCTTATTCTACAAGAATATTGCAAAAGAGAGTCTCGCAAAGAAAGTCACACTCAGAAATAAAAGAGCTGAGTTTGCAGAATGCTTGATTCCAAAGTGTCCAAGATGCAAGAAAGCGTTTATGGACTGGGTAGGATGTGATGCTGTCTATTGCAGAACTGACAATCCTGCTGCTCCAGGTTGTGGATGTGGTTTCTGTGGCTTCTGCCTGGCAGATTGTGGAGCCGATGCTCATGCTCACGTCAGTGCAACCCACCGAGGAGACGTAAGACCATTTGAAAGACGTTTTGGTCCAATCGCCACCAACAATATGAAACAATTGTTAGCTGGTGTTCATCCAGATATTAAACCACTTATCGAAGCTGAAATCCCAAAAATTCTTCAAGGGAATAATTGGTTTATTCAACCTGATCACATATTACAACCAACAAGAACCAACAACAATGGTCATGCTCCTGATGTTCCTCCAGTAGTCAATGCCTTCACCGATATTCTCGCTCTTGCGGGATATCTTTGGCAATCCATTATCGAAAAAGATCCCGAGTCTGATCCTCTGCCAGGTTTGTTGGGTGAACTTGACAATTTAGTGGGAGCTGTTCAAAAATTGTTATTTCCTGGTTCTCCCACAAAATCTTCAACTTTTAGTTGGCTTCATGGAATTATTTCTGAACTTTCTGAGCCAATCCCTAGTATTAAAAGAGAAACCATTCGAGAAAAAATTCTTTCTATCGTCCGAAGATACCAGAATCCCTTACAAATGTTGGCACTCCTGGACAAGAAATGTAGGTCTAATGAAGTTAAAATCATCGAAGAAATTCAACTTTCCGAAGAATCTTTGAAGAAACTTCCATTTGATAATCCACAAACGAAAAGACGACTTCTGTGTCTGCCCAGATCCCCCTTTAGCTTTAGAACTCAATTTTGGACTCATATCAAAACTAATTATGACTCCTATCCAGTACTCAACATGTTAAGAGAAAGACGAAGCTCCCTCGATAAGACATCAGGGTCTCCTCTTCGAACCTGTCGAATGCTCAAATTTATTGATTCATTGCAACAAGCTACTAAGCAATTAAGATATAACCGTGCTGCTGCCGAAAAGGAAGGTTCATTTTATCGATTGATCAAAGAAGCTGGAGAACCTCTTACTTCATCCGTTGAAAAATTCAAAGAAGATTTTTTGAAATCTTTTCCTCTTATTCAGAGATGGCAATGTAATGATGAATATCAAGTTAGATATGCTCATATGAAAACTGAACTTCCTCAAAACCTCCCATTATCTTGCTTTTTGCCTCGAAAAGAGGGAGCTGGAATCTTGGCTATGGCATTGTATGCAGGGAAAGAAGGAGATATTGATGGAAAATGGACTGGATTACCAAATGTTCAAAATATGCTGTGGTCATTAACACATCCTGGAGCAGAAGCAAGAACTGTCGTGACACCTTATAATCTCACAGAATCCACTGTCGTTTCCGTTGATTATCAACAAATTCTGAACCTTGTTTCTTTGTTGTTTGTTGTTCCTGGATATCGTCCATGTCTGGCTGCAGATCTCCCATTGGTAGAAGAACTATGTAAATATGGGGCTCCTAAGATTGCTAGCTTTCCTTTGATTATGGATGAGCTTCCACAGTTTGAATTTGAATTTGAAGGCTTGGTATCTCTATTTAAAACAGTTCAAGCTAGCTTGCGTGCCAAGAGAGTCTCATTCAAACCACTCCCCCCTGCTATATCTAATTCAGTGATGTCTCTTTTTAAACGTGTACCTCACGCAACTGATCTGATTTTTTCGTTTTGTGCAGCTGTTTTGGTTCAAGAAGGAGCTGATAATCACGTGATCACAGAACAAGAGGTATTAAAAATTCCTATTGAAATGCCATTGACGGCAGAACAAACCCAAGGAAAACAAATTCTGTTAGAACTTCCTGGAATCACAAGTTCATTCTTGCTTGAACATATTCCTGCGATGATGGGACTTTGTTGGTCCAAGAAACCACTCTTGGTTCATGAAACAGCTGACCTTCCTCTACCTGAAGATGAGATCAAAGCCTTAGAACAAACCTTGGATAGATTTATCAGCAAGCCAAAAGAAAAAATTTATTCACCACTTGAAAGTCAAATCCCGAACATTTTGGCTTCGTTTCGAACACTTGGGCTCGCAGCTTGCACAGTCGAAGTTCCACCTGGTAATGCCAACAGCGAAATGTCCTATTTCTTGGATTTTATTGATATTCCGGTTCTTGGTGATGATGCAACTGTCGATGAATTCATATGGCTTCCACCTTTCGCAACTTGTCTTCGCCACTTTGGTCCAGTCCTCCGTATTGTAGAAAGGATCTTGGGACCTCATGAAATTCAGGAAGTTACCAATGATACTGTTGTTGTCCCTTTCGCAGCGGTTCGACAGTTCTTACAAACTCCTTCTGTAGAGGAGGCCAAACCTCAACAAAATCAAAATCGAGCGGTCGAACCGGCTGTCGTTGCCCCTGCAAAGCCTCAAAAAGTCTGTAATCGTGGTGAAGAGGGCCCGGAACCAGTACACCCTCGAAGGGCCAACCAACAACGGCAAGATATCTCCGTGGTTTGGTCCTCAAGCCTTGGAGACTTTGAGTTTTAATAATAAATTTGTACTGTAG
>JGI24214J29971_1007927_pt1 | contig 14671 bp, 11 predicted proteins | sample EnhBio_Anaerobic_3_FD_29971 | JGI IMG/M metagenome (IMG submission 29971)
ACTAATAATGAATCTCTTTTATTAACTTTTTATTTCCATCTCATGTAATAAGACAAAACTTAAGTCATCTTTGACCCTAATCAAGTATTCCCTGTCCCTTTTACATTGATATCTAATCTTAAAAAATCACTTACCTCAGTACCATTGAAGCAACCTTTTGGATATGAAGTTTACTGCCCAATATCCTGCAAGAAAATAAAGATTGGCATTGTCAGCGATAAAAATGCTGTGGAGGCAATTTAATTCAACACCACCAGCAGTCGATGGGTATCAGTGAATGTCCACAGTGATATTAAATATTTAGTGAACGATCACAATCCTACGAAAAAAGATAAGAAAAAAGCAGCAGGAGAGATGCTGAGTGTTTACTTGGATGTTCAGGATCGGGGAAACATCGCTATTTTCAACCCGTTTTATATTGACCCTGAGAAACCTCTGTCTTTTTATACATTTTAAAGTATTTCAAAGGCTGAAAAGCCCTCCAAAGATTTTGACTTTCACACAAGAAAATTTTAAAAAGGTCAATCAAAGAGCTTAATATTAAATGGTCGCAGATTATCTTTGTTCGAAGAGAGAGGATGCAGCTTCATTTGTACCAATGAGAATTTTGACGATATAAGTGACAATTACATCACAATTTTGCATCCAAAAAACAAAGAGCTTATTTATCGCGACTCTGCAAAGGACATAAAATAATTGGTAAATGTCCAACTCCAATATTGGCTGAATCAATTCCAAGAGCATTACATTTTGTAACAGACAGGCAAGTCAAAGGTTTTATAGCACAATATTGACATAATTTATGAAAAATTGGCCTTTTACTTGAATATCGATGAGCAATTAAGGATAAAGTTGTCAACAAATAAGAACAAGGAGTTGCTAAAGTAGCTTTATGGGTACCATCCAAGGATGTATAATGCGATGAACAGGTTGTGCTCATTTATCAACTACGGAAATACCAAGCATGATGTGTTCAAATTGGCTGATTCAGGATTCTTCAATAAAACTGATATGTTACAGGACCTTGCCTTTGTTTAGAGTCCTCATGTGAGAATACCTACAGCTGAAGAGGGTGGCAAAGAAACTGAAGAGTAATTGAGAGAAAGAACCTTCCCTTATGCAAGAATGAACAGATCCTTGCCTTTCCCCAATGTAAATTTGGAAAGTTGTTTAACAGCCTTACCCGCTCAGACAGTGTCTAAAAGTGAAATAATTTTGACTTAAACAACTGATCCATACGTGATATTTGTCGATAAGAACAAACGACTTACAGCATGGTCGAATAGATTTGCTCCATTTAAATTATTTGAACTCGACTTAGTAAAGTAGCACACTGCTAATTGGAACAAGCACATAGTTTTTACAACATAAAGTTCTTAAAAACAGCAACAAATTTTATCGACATCAGGGGCAACAAATTAAGTTAATGATTTGATGGCAATTGGTGATATTTTTGCTGAAGAAGAGTCTAAACCCAAGTAGGAAAATAAACCTGCTTAACAAATTGTACCTGATCAGACAATGGTAGAAACTTTGTTGACAATGGGATACAAATTGTCAATCGTTAAACAAGCATTGATTAACGTAAAGAATGAGTCAGTCCCTGTGGCTTTGGATGAAATTGAGAAACTTGTGGCTTAGTAGAAAAAAGTAGAGAAGAAAAAGCCAAAACCAAAGACTTAATGGCCATGTCCAATGTGTACTTTTATTAATCCACCTACAAACACAGCATGTGAGATATGTTCCACATAGCCTTAGTTCGTTGATGAGTAAGAGCTGGCATTAAAGAAGAAGTAAGAATAAGAGAAGTTAAAAAAGTAGTAATAAGCAAAGAAATAGCTGTAGAGAATAAAGCTCTAAAAGTAACAAAAACTATTGGAGGAGGAGTAGAAAAAGAAGCATTAATTAGAGAAGAAGAAGTAGAAGTAATAGTTTTTGAGAAGAGCAGAGATAAAATACTGTAAATTATTTAAGTCTGGACAGTCATCAATAAACCCATTTATTGTGGTGACATTATTAGTGGATAAGGAGTCATCACGATCTTTATTGAAGATAACACGACTGGGGTACAACAGAAGGATGTTGACAGAATTTTATCGATATGAAAACAAATGTTTTGTGAGTAATTTTAACAGGAACATTTATGAAGAGAAGTAAAAACTTATCGAACCCATTGATAACATCGTCAAGGAGTCATGGACACATATTGAGGTCATCAACAGGATGATCCATGGGTACAGAGAGTAAGAGTTCGTTGTGTTGGAAGAGAAGTAAGTTGAGTGGAATGTAGTCATTGAGAAGGTTAAAAGTGATGGAGAACATGTTACTATTCAATTGAAAGATTAATAAGTACTGAACTATAAAATCAACTGTAGAGACACATTGGAAAAGTCACTCATTTAATTGACTAAACTGTAATCTATTGAAATGGGTTTGAAATAATAACAAAGGCAATATGAAAAACTATAAAACAAACAATAAAAATAACAATCTTATATTAACAAAAGAGTGATTACCCTGTAACAATTGAGTGATCTTGTAACAAACGATAACAAACTGTCAATCCAAATACCCTCCAACACAGCCTCTGTCTTTATACAACTCACTTAACACTTACCCCCTGGTAGCTACCAATCATTAATCAACTCAAATATTGAAAATGGCAACAACCCCAAAAGTTAAAACAAACCCATTAGTACCACTACAAGTAACAACGACCCCAATAATAAGCCATAACAGGAAATAGTAATGAGCGAATTCCTGCCCATCATGATCGAATCCTACTAAGGCTCAATCTTTTCATCCAAATACCATCCCACCTCTTTATTTTAACGCAACAATCTTTACATCTCCAACTACCCTGAAGCTAATTTCACTTTCAAAAACATCCACAACAAACATTTGTTGGTTTAAACTGTCACTGTCATATCCCAAAATAAACGTCTTCAAAAAATATACCCTATAGAGACTGGTCTCATCTTCACTGCCAACTAACTTTGTTGGTTCGAAATTGCTAAAAAAGTATTCGCTAACTTCTCTAAAAAAGATTACTAACAATGGTTAGAAAAGAAAAGATCAAATACCTCAAGGCAACAAACTGGACAAAGAGAATTCTGGTAGCCTGTCGCTTTTGTAGAGTTAGACTCCCAAACTGAAGTATAAATTGAGTACAAAAGACCTGCAAAATACGTCTTTTTCTTACCAACAGGGGTTAGAACATATTCAGAGAAAGTCGATGTTGCTGCCTTGAAAATAGATTTCTTCGGTGTCAAAGGCAGGGTTTAATAAACTTAAGAGTAAGTATCCTTGGTAGAGAACTTCAAAGATGAAATAAGACTGTCAGAAGATAAGTTGATTGTATCATCTTTGGTTGAAAATGATGACAAAATATTAACTTAAGTCAAACACACCGATATTGTAATGAAGAAAAGATCATTTATCAACACGATAAACTTCATACCAAAATAGTCTCAAAGTTTCGATGATATTGACATCAGTGTTACCACTGTGTATGAAATTCGTATCAAACAACATTAATTGTCACATAAAATTACCATCTCTTCTCCACACATTTACCAATTGACTGTTGAGGAACAAAACATACAACAAAAAAACCTTAAGGAAATGAAGTCTTAATTATTGACAATTTCTTCATATAAACAGTTGGTTGATAATTTCAGTCACTTGAATGAACAACAAGTCATTGAAAGGCTTTAAAATTTGGAGATGAGAGAGTTTATTGAGCTTATTTTATCGAATGTGAAATCGTTCAGAGTATTTGAGAAGATCTTAAAGATAGTTTATGAAGATGAGTCGATAAAGTAAAGAATGTTTGAGTCAATGTCACGGATGTTGCCATAAATGTGTAATGAAGAGCTTATAATATCAGAGTCAGGTTTGAAGTCGTTTTTGAGAATATTTGAGAAGCTGTCATCATTGGGATAAAAGCAACAGTGTTCATTGTTATAGAAATCTTTGACAAAGTCATGGTCGACAATAACTGAGTATGTAAGTAAGATAAGGAACAAGAATTACACAGTAATAAGAAACAAGTACAATATTGAGGAGCTGATCCTTGAGCCTGAGTTGTTCAGCAAAGACTACTACAGACTGATCCATCCCAACTATGTGGAGTAGTAAGTGATAGAGACAATAGTGCAGTAGCCAAAGACATAAATAAACAATTTGTATTATGTGTAGAAACAGAATAGCTGGTACTACAAGACATTCATCACCTTGCCTGAGTAGAAGATGATTAACAAAGTGGACATTTACTTCCCTAAATTACTCCAGTCTGCGAACAGGTTCAAACTCTGTATCAAAATGTCTCTAATAAACGATGACTAAGAGAAACAAGTTTATTACAGGTACTGGAATGAAGAGATGCTCTACCAGTTCACGTTCATAGCTTACAAGGATAAGGAAATCTATACCGGGTAAAGGGTTAACTGTATTGGGGTTGATGTCAATATGAAAGGTAGAGTAATCAAATTAGAGTACAGTTACTTACTGTGTACTACCTTAAACTCATTGAGGTACAAATAACCAACTGAAAGTCTCACTCTCTTCCCTATTGTCAAATCTTCACAAATCAATAAAAACAATTAACTTACAGTATAAACATAAACTCACCAACAAAATTATTAAAAAACAATCCAAAATATCCAATAAAGATTCCCCAAATAAGCCAAACACTCCTCAATCCTTTAAAGTCTACCACCAGTAAAACATTTCACTGACAGACAATTTACATTCTATTAAGTCTACGAGTTCCCAATAATCAACCACGAACATGTCAGCAAAGAGTTCACTACCTTGATCGATAAAATTGGTACCAATATCATGGATCAAAAGATTGTCGAGTAATGCATGAAAAGTATGAAAATCTCCCAATATAAATTCAATCAAAAGGGCTTAGACTTTGCATATACCTTCTTAATCAAAATATTAAAACTTTTCAAAAAACTACCCAATTAAACCAGAGTCTAAGTTGACCTCCTTCTTTAAATGTTCAACATTTTTGTCGTTTATGAAATCGGTCCTATCATGAAAAAAGTAATGACTTTCATCAACTAAAATTACAAAAGACTCGTTTATTAATAAAAAATTGAGTTCATCGCTGCCATTCTAGAAAAATATCTTTCAAGTTTCACAGCATATAAAGACCTCAAATAAAGCGAAAAGTATTCTTTGAATAAAATCATCGATAAGTTACAATAAATCTAATTGCCGATCGGATTGTTGATTGGACAGTTGGAAAAAGCCTATAAAGGCAATAACAGATTCTTAGTTTCAATGTTGTTGAAACTAATCCGTCCCAATCTCAAAAAATTCGGATTAAGAGAACACAATTTTATTACCATCCAAACAGATTCCTCTTGTATCAGTACTTTGAAACAAATGCTTTCCACAGTATTCAAATTCAACCTTTGGGTATTGGACAATGTATAAAACTTAAAAATAGAATTGCTGACAGAAGGCATGTAACTTTTTGAAACCCTCAATACAGTCAGTTATGAATACAAACAAAAACATGCATCAAAAGATTAATAATAATTCGTCAACTAAATTCATGAAGAATAAATTTGGAAGTTAGTCTTCTTAACATTAAAACTAAAAAATTAGTAACTTAACAAACAAGTTAATACCATTTTCAAACGATTAGTTACCAATTCGACATAAACCTTCAAAAAAAGCCTCAACAGAATGTTATTAGAAATCATCAAAAAAGATTAAAATTCCATGTACAGCAAAATTAATGGCGATTTAAATGATGATCTCTGGATGAATCACTTACAAACTATTCTCGAGTATCTTGACATCAATGACAAATAAACTGAAAATATTTCTTAGGAATTATTAAAGTCTGATGTAGAAAATAAAAAATCTCAAAAGAAAAACTTCATTCTTGATGTTGACACTGCCATCGAACTTTTATAATTGCCTCTTACACCCACATTATGGTCACATGCACTCTTGATCATTCCAAGGGAAGATAAAGTCCTCAATGCAATCATTAAAAACTTCAAAAAAGAGTACTACTCTTCATTAGGAAAGGAAATCACTCAATTCTGTGAACCTCTTGCAGGAATAAGATCACTCGATTCCATTCACGTCAACTGGCTTGATTTGGTTAAAAAAATCAGACTTTAAAATCGATCCATTTTCTCTCTTTTTATTGAATAGTTGAGAAAGTCAACATTCGGTGGAAAATAAGGCGTTGCCATGGCTACTACAGAAGAGGTTAAACAATTATAAATCACATCATAGTTCTTGAAATTAGTCCTTTAAAAAAATCTTCCTGTAAATGAACTCGATGAAGAGACCATTTCTGAAATTTTAGTATGGTACTTCCTCAACAGTACCGACTCTAAAAGTGAGTCACCTGCCAGTTAATTATTGAAAAAAATCTCATAAAATGTTCTTGACTTGATTAAGAAAATCAGCGAAAATCCCTTACTCGTTCAGAACAGTATTAAGTCAATCTTAAAAATAAAGAAAGACAGTGAAAAAATTTAAAATATGTTCGAGTAGAAGCGTATTCCTACTCATAGCGCATTGAGTATGACAACAAGATTCTGTAAATGTTTTGAAGAGTTAATCCAAATATTTATGTCAAGTGATCAAATGAGTGGATTCTTTGCTTTTGACATTAATGGTTTGGGTTATGTTATGGAAAAATTAGGATTGATAAAAAATGTTACTAAAAAAGAAGCCTTAAAATCTGAGACAGTTATTGCCAACTATCTTCCTGAATAAGAATTTTTATTGAGTGAAAATATCTTGTCAAAAAGAGTCTAAAACAGTGTTGCTCCAGTTGAAATAAAGTCATTGGAAGATTTGAAATAATAGGAATTCGCTAACAATGTGAAGATTGTACCAACAGCAAACTCCACTGCAGCAACCAGTTCTACAGATTGGACTATTTATAAGAAAGGTAACAAAACTAAAATTGTCTTTTTGTCAATGACTGATCCTGCTACTTATTTCGAGTACCCATTGTTTGTATAATTGGCCAAAACTGTTGAAGTCAGGTCAATTAAAATTGGATTCCCTTGTGCATCTTTTGAGTACACAGATAAAATAGTTGTCAGTCCATCAGCTATATTGATCGAGGGTAGCAATGATGGAAAGAACTTCCAACCCTTGGGTGAAATGACATACATTGATGATGACGGATATTTGTGCAATGGAGTGAAGGTTTTCGCATTGAATTTACAAAAAGTAAAGAAAAGTAGTAAGATTGATGAAGCTATAAAAGGGATCTTAATGCACAGAGTAAAATACTTAAAAATAGTTGTCAAGCGTCCATTGGTCAGTTTTGTTTAAGGACAATATTCTCAACTTAATGGCCGTTTATATAATAACGTTGGCGTCAGTATATCATTTTTGTCAGTAATGGGTGACGATATGGCCAAATTACCTTCACAGTTGGTATAATCATGCAAATAAATGAGCAAAAAATCAGCATTAAACATTTTGAAATCACTTCTCACAGAATCAAACCTTGAGACAATGAAGAGAATTTCAAATGAAGAAACTTTCTCATAAAAGGTTAAAGAAAATTTCCATCAACTAAAAGAGCTGATGTATAAATACAAAGAAATTGTGCCCCAAATTATTTACACTTTAGGATCCAACAATCAATAATTGGGAGATTGGTTGATCAATAACTTTATAAAATCAGCAAAAGAAGAAATTGAAGCCAAGATTATCAACCAAATCATTGTATCAACCCCTCAAAAGATTTATTAACGTATCAATTATTTCCAGTCATAATTGTTCAGACAATTTGCCATCATCAGGTCTTAATCCTAAGTCGAGTCATCTTTGTTGTATGCCAAATATGTTCCATTTATGGAGAGTTTCTGCAAAACTTTAGAAGAATGTTATTAAATTGACTTCCATCACAATTTATAAGACTAACTCGTGCTCGATTGTGACCAAACCAGAATTAACTACTTGATTGACATTTATGACAGGAAACACTCTTCCCCAGACATTAAAAGTCTCTTGAAGTTGCTAATCTCACTGATATGGATCAGAAAACCATTGAAATTGTCTTAAGAAGTCGTGTATAATACACTTGATCTCATTTGGCGCAACTGTTCATAATCCAAACCTTACTTTTATAACATCATGTCGGCATTGTTAATATCCAAAATTAGTGTCCTATGGATAAGAAACAACAATCACTAAAAAGTCAAGTCTCTTATTGCTGAGATTGAAGACTCATTGAAAAAAGACAACCTCAAAGCATTAAAATCGCAAATGTTCTTATTGTCCATTCTCTCCTACCATGAATCAGAGTATCTCAGGTAAATCGATTATCATGTCAAAATATACAACTCTCTTAAACTAAAGACTTTCAATGATAGTGAAATTTATGACTACCTTATGAAAATTTTACAAAATGTATTGTTAGGCTACCCCCAAGAAGAATAAAAATTCGCTGCTTTATTGATCCAAGATGTCTCTTTATTGGTCAAGAGAAAAGATCCCATCTTACAAAAACTTTTTGTTGGACTTTTGGGTGTTTAGCAATAAGTGATTATCCACTTGAAAGGAGTCGATATCGCTTCAAAAAATTCTTCAAAGAACAAAAAATTAGAAGGAGTACCATCAAAGATACTTTCGAAATATTAACAGAAATCTTTAGCTTAAAAGTTAGGCAAAAAATTCAAATACCACCTTGCATATCACAGTGAAAGTAAAGTAACAGTTCCAGACATGTTAACTATTGTCCAATCTCTTTATAAGGGAAACAACCTGATGATATTAAAAGTTCAAAATGCTACCAGAATTTATCATTTGGGTATCTTCTGCTCTTTAAAGCCAATCTTGACGAAAGACGAATACAATGAATGCGAATAAGTTTTTGCTGATAAAAACACATTTATTTTCACATACAGTGAATCAGACCACAAATTTATTAACTGCAATGTCGATGAAAAAGTCCTCATTGTTAACAGTTGTGAAGACGAGTAAGATTACTCAATTTCCATTCAGAACAAAAGTGAGTAACTTGTCAGGATGGCCTTGTATGGAGATGGAATGCTTGAAATCAACAATCAAATGTTCATGCTTAATGATAATCAAATTGTCGATGATGTCAAATTATTGGGTTTTGAACTTTTCTAATGCAAACCTGTTCTTTCCAACACAACCCCTGATTCCAAACTGTCTTAACTTTTGTCAAAGTCCAATCAGGCAAAAGCTCCTTTCACTTGGTATCGTCACAATCAACTTTACATTTTCCCAGCCTAAATCACTGTCTCCAAACTTTAAAAATTATTGTCTTCTAAAATATTCATATAAAACATTTAATAAAATCATGAAAAAATCAAGTTAAAATAAATCGAAAATGAAGATTTCATCATCGATGTTATGATCTAAAATCCTGATGACTACGAAGGACAATAAGATTTCGGTTACATTCCCAAAATGAATATTTTCGACTCTTTCAGTAAACTTGGAGGTATAAATGAAGTTCTTCGACTTGGGTCTTAATCAATCAAAGACTGGAAAAACGCACAAAGAAAGAAAAACTTCGAACATTACATGGATTAATTGAAGAGTTTCATTCATTTACCTAATTTCTTCTCACTCTTTATCAAAAATCACACTTATGTCACATTTTTGTTTGAAGTCGCATCTGGAATGCCTGATGATTCAACCTCCTCAAGAAACTGGGAAGAATAAGAAGTCAACTCTTCGAGATTCATTTACAAAATACTTTCAGATATTTTCAAATTTGACAGATCCAAATAATTGCGAGACATGAACAAATATGAAGAATTTTGTGAAATAATTCTTTAAAAGCTTTCATAAATCACAAAATAAGCACCAAGAGTCTTCAAATAAAGCTAAGTTCAACAAGAATAAAACCTTGAAGTCGCCGATAAGTTAGAGAAAAAGAAGACATAATAACAAAAGAGAAGGAAAAAGAAAGGTACCGGTTATGGTGCTGACAATCAAAATAACTCAAAATGGTCTTCTGCTGAGTGGCTGGAAAACAAAAAGATTCGCAGCCAATAAACATTAAGAGTGGTCTCAATATTTGTAAGTTTCTTGGACTGTGAAGTTCCAATCAAAGATGAACGTCTTTCCTAAGTCATAAAGTCCTCATGTTTATTGCCATTAATATAAAGTGCCCTCAGATCAAGCTCTTTATTAGAAATTGCAAAATAAATCGACCTTTTCAAATGTTACTTATCGATTGTAAGAAACATGGCTAAAAATCCATCAACCATCGGTTGTCTTATGGAAATTGAAAAGAATTTCAAACCTGAACAAACCGAATCAGTTCACTCTTTGCTGGGCAAACTAAACAATATTTCAGAAATTTTCTTAGAATGTCTAAAATCAGGCAAGTAAGCAGTTGATGAGTCCAACCAAAATACTGAATCTCTCGCCATTGACATTCAGAAAACCTTCCAACTTATCGATAAGGCAGTAAGAAGTTTGAGTAAAGCCAAGAATGCATTGACCATCAAGCAAATCAATGACTTGCCAATACAAACGGCTTATCGAGTTTTGTTATAAAAGCTGAGATTCGGTTACGTTGATATGAAGAAGGGCGCAGTTTATGAGCATTGTTTACATTCATCAGTAAGCTCTTCATCACCATCCACTCAAAAGATTCTGAGATTGTCACAATAACTTGCTGATTTGTCATCATCTTTACCATGTGAACACACTAACTCCATCTTCGTCAGATGTGATAAGAGTAGAATTGACGTGGTCAAAATTCTTATTATGGGAAGTAAAGATACTCCATATTCAAACGGTGCTTTTATGTTTGATCTCTACTGTGATGACTCTTATCCCAACAATCCACCAAAGATGGTCATCGCTACGACTGGGCAAGGTAAAATCAGATTCAATCCCAACTTGTATTCTTGTGGAAAAGTTTGTCTCTCTTTGTTGGGTACATGGAGAGGAAGTGCCAGCGAAAATTGGGATCCTAAACTTTCAACTTTACTTCAATTGTTCATCTCAACTCAAGGTATCACAATGAGTGAGGATGTCTACTTTAATGAACCTGGATTTGATGGAGAACAAGGAACTGAAGAAGGAGACAAGAAAAATTAAGCTTACAGTAACATTGTCAGACTTGGAAATATCAGATATGCAATGATTTAGCAAATCAAGAATCCACCAAAAGGCTTTGAAGATGTAATTCAACGTCACTTTTATGTGAAGAAAAAATAAATTATCGAAGAATGTGAGAAATGGTTACAATGGGCGTAAAAGAGACAAGCTTCATACAGCGGTTTGGTATCAGATCATAACAGTTCATGGTGCTCATAACTTAAAGCTTCAAAGACCAAGTACAAATAACTGCTTCAGAAAGAGATTTAGCAACTGAAATAAGTATTAGCACAAATTCCATAACCTGACTTGAAAGAAAAAGGATAATAGTAAGGAACATTCAGTAAAGTTTAGAAGAAAAAAAGAAAAGCTAAATAAGCTGAATTATAAATAGACGTAGCATATGACAAAGAGAAGAAAGAATAACTTAAAATATAATAAGGAGTTATCCAAGATAGATGGAGCAGATACATCGGTGCAATGGGATTATAAGCTGTAAAGAAACAATCATCGAGCAATGTTCTTCTGGTAGGATTAAAACCATTAGGACTCTAAATCGCTAAGAATCTGATATTGAGTGGACTACAAAAGCTAACTATCGTATAAAATGAGATATTAGACTCAGGAAGTGAATAGCATTTCTACATGTCAGACTTGAAGGGCAAGAAAATCCAATAATGTTTGTTCAAATTGAAATAACTCAATCCATACATGTTAGTTGACCATTTATAAACACTGCCTTAAACATTCAAAAACTATCATTTAGTCGTGTCAACATTGTCAATCGGTTAATCTTTAAGCCTCTCATAAAAATGCAGAAAAGAAAACATCAAATTTGTCCACTCACAGACATGCGGTGTGTCAGGTACTTACTTCGCTGATTTTGGTGAAAACTTTGTCATTAATGATACCAATGGCGAATAACCATTCTAAGGATTGATCTAAAAAATAACAAACTAAAAATAAGGTGTTGTTAAGTTATTAGAAGGTATAAAACATCCTTATCAAGACGGTGATTATGTTGTATTCAGCAAAGTTTAAGGAATGTAACTTTAAAGTCAATAATAAATGCAATAACTCTCATAAGCTCAACAATTCTACAACAAAACCATCTCAACTTAAACAAATCCAAAGCTTAACTCAATCAATGGTCATGTCTTCCAAATCAAAGTCATCAACTGGAACAGTTTCAGTATTGGCGATACAACCAAATTCAAACCCTATGTCAGGAATGGTATTGTCAAAAATATCAAAATTCCTAAAACTGTCAAATTCTCGCCTTTTGAACAATGTGTCAAAGAATTCGATAAATTCCTCGATCCTAACATGGGTATTTATGACTTTGAAAAAATGGGTTAAAACTTTGCTATCTTTGCATGCTTCTTAGCATTAAGTAAGTTTGAGAATAAGCATAACAAAAAAAGACCATAAAATTGGAGTGTTTAATAATCCAAATAATTTGTTCAAATAGTGAAGTAAATTTGTTAAGAGCACAAAAAATCATAAGATTAAATCAAGGGCATTTTAGAATTCGCCAATAAATTTGCTCCAATTTCATAGGCATAACTCTCCACAATCGGAGCTTACTTGGGTGGTATTGTCTCACAATAAATTATCAAAGGTCTCACAAACAAATACACACCAATCAATCAATTCTTTACATTCCACCTTAACGAAATGATTCAAAAAATACCTTAAGATCAAGCAAACTGGACTCAATTAAAAGTCAAAAAGTAACAAGAGTTCAGAAATATTAAAATAGTCATTGGACAGGAAAATATGAACAAAATCGAAAATATGAAATTATTTGTTGTAGGTGCTGGTGCCATTGGATGCGAGTTGCTTAAAAACTTTGCCATGGTCAATATGTGTTCCAAAGGAAAAATTACTGTTACTGACCCTGACCATATTGAAACATCCAATCTTACAAGGCAGTTTTTATTCAGACAAAAGCATGTCAAAAAACCCAAATCAGCCACTGCAGCAGCTGTTCTTATGCAAATGAATCCTCACCTTAAAAATCACATCTCTGCGAGACTTGATAAAGTTTGTTAAGAAAGTTAAGATATTTACTCTGATGAATTTTTCAAAGCACAAACTGTTGTAGCAAATGCACTTGATAATGTTAAGGCTCGTCAATACATGGACAAAAGATGTGTTGCTAATAAAATTCCATTATTTGAAAGTGGTACTCTCGGACCTAAAGGACATGTCCAAGTTATTGTTCCATTCAAAACTTAAAATTATGGAAGTCAAGCTGATCCTCAAGAATAAGCTCAAATTCCTCACTGCACTTTGAAGATGTTCCCCTAAGATTTAACTCATTGCATCGAATGGAGCAGAGATATTTTTGGAAAAATATTCACACTCAATCCCAAAGCTTTAAAGAAGATCATTGATTCAAAAGATGTTGCTTCTCTTCAAGGAAAATAAAAGACCACAGTGGCCAAGATGATTAAACACAGACCAAAAACATTCGAAGACTGTATCAATGAAGCTGTTAGAATTTTCTTCAAATATTTCAGAAACGATATCAGACAGTTACTTTACACTTATCCTCTTGATATGAAAACAAAAGAAGGCAAATTATTCTGGACATTACCAAAAAGACCACCAAGAGAAATTAGTCAACTCGATCCTAAAAATGAAAGTCATCAGACATTTATTGCTTCATACTCGGTATTGTTTGCTAAAATATTCTCAATTGAGTATCCAAAAGACTTCAGAAAGCCAGAAGGAAAGTCAAAAATCATGGAGCATGCTGTTAAAGTTAAAGTAGAAGATTTTGTCCCAAGTGCATAGAAATCTAAATAGATCCAAGAAATGAACGAAAAAGAAGAAAAAACCAAGTAAAAAATGTCTGAAGGTACATAAAAGACTTAAATTTAACCACTTGAACAAGAGGTAAATATTGAAATCACTCCTGAAATCTTAAAGTTAGAAATTAAACCTGAATAATTTGAAAAAGATGAGGATGAAAATGGTCACATTGATTTGATTTACTCGATGAGTAATTTAAGAGGACAAAATTATGACTTGGGAGAATGCAAATGGATTGAAGCCAAATTGAAAGCAGGTCGAATTATGGCTGCATTGAGTACAACAACCAGTGTAGTGGCTGCCATTCAAACTTTATAAATCATCAAAATAGTTTGTGGTAGTGAAATTTATAGAAACGCATTTGTCAATTTAGCAGTTCCATTGATACAAATTTCTGAACCTGGACCAGCAGTCAAATAAAAAATAGGAAACACAGAATTTTCAGTTTGGTAAGATTGGTAATTCAAGGCAAGCTCTCTTCAAGATCTTTTAACTCAAATTAAAGATAAATATGAAGTTTAAGGATTCAATATAAGTACTTCAGAAGGTACCCCAATTTTCTGGGAGGCGATGTATAAAGATAAGCAAGAAGCTCAATAAGCATTGTTAACGAAAAAGCTTTCTCAATTAATAGGCAAGTAGAAAACAGTGTTAAATATTCTCTTCAGAGATTTGAAAGGATAGAAAATTTATGAAAAAGTGCCTAAAATTTTAGTCTAAGCAACAGAGTGATGAAATATTATATTAGAAAAATGAT
>JGI24214J29971_1009990_pt1 | contig 14657 bp, 11 predicted proteins | sample EnhBio_Anaerobic_3_FD_29971 | JGI IMG/M metagenome (IMG submission 29971)
TAAAAATTTTATATTAAATAAAAACTATATAATAAATAAATAAAAAATATATATTATAGATTTTATTTTTTATATTTAAAATGAATTCTAAAAAAATTTATAAATTTGGAATTCTTTTCATAACCCTTTGCTTATTATTATTCTCAAACGTATAAGCTAACTCAAAGAGAAATTTAGCAACAGCAAGAGGAATTTAAATAACTTCAGATGCTACTTCAACAAATTCATATTTAAGTTAATCAAATGCTAATATATAAAAATATATGATAAAAGTGTTCAACTAAGCATCAGCATTTATGAAAAGAAATTTAAACATTAATTCCCCTATAATAAATACTAATAAACCAGAAAATTAAAAATGTGGATATTTAGTCATACCTGATGATGTTATGGCAAATGGGATTTAAAATTCAGATTTCCATTTATTATGGTTTTTTAGAGATAATACAGAAATGTTCGAAATTAATGTTTGTTAGACTGATTAGGAAAACAAAAATGGCAGATCAAGTTTCGGAGTTTTAATTGTTAATAAAGCTATGCTTATTTAAGATGATAATTATTTTGCTAACACTAGAAATTTTTAAAGAAATGTAAAATTGGTGGTTAGATAATTTATCAAAGCTTTGGGTTTCTAAAGTTCAATTTTCCCTAAATGGTTAAACCCTAATGGAGTCTAATATGGAACTACATTCCCTCTTATAGAAATGCATTAAGGTTTCTATGTATTTAAAGGAGCTTAATCTACTAAATTTGTTTAGGATTATTTTAAATGCACGACTGTTATTGGTGTACCTTTATAAAATTCATAAGTATCAACTTAAATCTTTAGTGATAGTTTAAATAAAACCATGTTTGGAAATGATTTGATGACAAATGATTTAGGACCTGAAGAAATTACAATTTCAAAATTAACTTGGTTATTATTAGTAGATTCTGGATTATATTCTATTCATGATAAAACATACTTTGATTAATTATATTGGGGTTAAGGTTTAGGATGTGATTTTATATATTCTAGTGGTAGTTTAAATTTTATTGATTATTTTGTTTCTTAAGATAATTTTGGATGCAATTACAATTTTGAAGGTTTCGGAAATGCTTACAAAGATTTAAATGGTAATTTTTCAATCAGACCTAATAGAGTCTGCTCTGACCCAAGTAACTACTCTTACACTGGTATGGATAAATATCTAGGAAATTCATTTAATTTTAATAGTAGATGTTTTCAATCAACAGTTGTTTATACTGACTATAGCAATGCTGTATCTTCTTCTACTACTTAAGCTGATAAATATAGATGTCATGAAATAGTTTGTTAATAAGGAAGTGATACAATTTATGTAAAAATAAACTAAGAAGTATATAAGTGTGATTCTCTTAAAATGTTATGCTATATTTATAAGTAAGGTGTTAATTAAGATTTTGAAGGTACAATAACATTAACTTAAAATCAACTTTCTTTGTGCAGCTAAGATAAAGTAAAAATCTGTCCATTAAATTGTTCTTAAAATGGTTTTTGTTAGAATAAATAGTGTTTATGTGATTCTGGATTTGCTGGTATAGGATGTAATCAAATATGCTAAGGATATTGGGTATCAGATAAATAAACCTGTGTTAATAGTTGCCCTACTGGATATACATTATAAGAAAGTTCAAGAACTTGTATTTTGAATGATGTAGTATGTACTGGTAATACTTTATATAAATATAATAATAAATGTTTATCTGTTTGTCCAGATAATACTGGTTTAAATACTACGAATAATACTTGTTATGATTGCTCTGAAAATTGCTTAAAATGTGCTACATATGGATGCACAAATTGTATCATAGGTTATAAAAGTTATTATAAATAAAATACTTTATTATGTTTAAAAGAATGTCCTATTGGATATGGAGCAAATGTTGATAACTATTGTACATAATGTTCAACAAATTGTAAAACATGTGACTCTACATAAAAATGTTAAATTTGTTTAGTAGGATTCTTCCTTTAAGTATCTGAATGTGTAGAAAAGTGCTCTACTTAATACTATCAATCTACTGATGGTACTTGTTAACCTTGCCCTACTAATTGTACTACTGGTTGCATTGATAAATCAACATGTAAAAGTTGTACTTCTACTTTACCTTATCTATTTAAGGGAATCTGTGTTTTAAAATGCCCTGATGGATTTTTCATTGATCAAATTGACAATTACACTTGTAAAATGTGCTCATAAAATTGTTAAACTTGTTTCGGACCTACAGAATAAGAATGTATAACCTGTAACAAACCTTAAGTATTGACCTCATCTGATGGAACCTAAGTTACAGTAAATTGGTATTTTGCTGAAAAGATCTCAACTTGTACAAGAAACTGTTAAGATTTAGGTTATATTTTTAGTAATCCAACTACATTGAAATGTGAAAATTGTAGTTCAAATTGTAAAACTTGTCTTTCTAATGATAATACCAAATGTACAGGATGTTTTTAAGGTTTATTTTTGTAAAAAGATACAAATTCATGTTTAACTACTTGCACAACTGGATATTATGCTAACTCTGATTATAATGTATGTCTACCTTGTTAATAAAATTGTGCTACTTGCTAAAATTTAAATTCTTGTTTAACTTGTATAGCTAATTATTACCTATTTAATTCATAATGTATTAATATTCCTCCTTTAGGTTATTATTTAGATACAACTAAAAGTGAATTTATAAAATGTAGTTAAGGATGTTCATATTGTAAAGATGGAAATGTTTGTTTGAAATGTAATACAACTTTTATACTATATAATAATGCATGTGTAACAACATGTCTTGATGGATATTACTTAGACTCAGCCACAGTATAATGTATACAATGTTAAATTAATTGTTCCAAATGTTCAAGTAAAGATATTTGTACAACATGTGCTTCTACATACAAAACATATTATACTAATAATAATGTTTTAACTTGTTTAACAGCTTGTCCCACTGGATACTTCCCTAACTCAGCTAATATTTGTATACCATGTGGTAAATAAACATAAGGATGTGAAATATGTAGTTATGATGGTACCTGTTAAAAATGTTTAAGTTCTTAACTATTATTACTAAATGAAAAAAATTAATGTGTACCTGCTAATGGATGTACAGTTGGTTATTATCCTAACTAAAGTACTTAAAAATGTGAAAAATGTCATACAGTTTGTGCTACTTGTAAAGGGTATGGTAATGATCTTTGCATTACATGTTCTGCAGGTTATTACTTAGCTTATGGATCCTATTGTACTTAAATATGCCCTAATGGAACATTTGCTTTAAATACTAGTTCTACATGTTAACAATGTCCAGGTGTTTGTAGTACTTGTAGTGCTGATGGAAGTTGTCTATCTTGTTATTAGGATTATTATTTATAAAATTCTAAGTGTGTTAAATAATGTAGTTCTGGTACTTTTGCTATTTAAGATTCTAATACTTGTGCAGCATGTCATGCAACTTGTTTGGAATGTAATGGAAGTACAAGTTAGGATTGTTTATAATGCTAGGGAGATACAGTCTTATAAAAAGGATAATGTCTTACTTATTGTTTAGAAGCTGGTTATTATCTAAGACTTGATTCTACTGCATTACCAAGTTGTTAAAAATGTTAATAAGGATGTTTGAAATGTGAAAAATATGAGACTTGTTTATATTGTAATACTTTGCTTTATAATTTGGTTTAAGGTGTATGCACAGAAATTTAAAAATCATGTGATTTAACTTTAAGTTAATATTATGATCAATCTACTAATTTATGCAAACCTTGCTTTGATACTTGTGCTACTTGTTATGGAGGTAACTAAAACTAATGTAGAACATGTAATACTGGTTATATATTGTTAAACTAATAATATTGTGTTAAGGAATGTCCAGTAGGTACATATATATAAACTTCTAGTTATGGTAACTATTGTGGTATGTGCTAATCTTAATGCACTACATGTATTTCTAATTATTAATGTTAATCTTGTAATGAAGGTTTCTTTTTATATGAAACTAATTGTATCCCTTAATGTAAAACAGGATATTTTGCTAATAAAGAAAAAAGAACTTGTGATGCTTGTAACGCTACATGTAATGCTTGCTTTGGACCTTAAGATAATTAATGTTTGTCATGTTTAACTGGTACCTATTTAATGTAATCATAACCCACAAATGATACAACATAAACTGTATCATATAAATGTTTATAAAACTGTGATCCAGGATATTTAAAATTAAATGGATATTGCATATAATGTAAAAATAATTGTGCTACTTGTATAACTACTCCTGACCAATGTGTAACTTGTGCAACAGGATTTAAAACCATGTATTTAAGTACTTAAAGCTCTCCTTAATGTTTGACTGGTTGCCCTTCAGGTTATTATGAAATTGATAATTATTGTAAAGTGTGTCCTGCTAATTGTGTAAAATGTGGATCTGATGGAAAATGTTTAGCATGTGCTGATACATATATTCTTAATGTTGATTCTGTATGCTCAAGAGGGTGTAGAGATGGTCTTTATTTAACAGTTGATAATATTTGTTTATAATGTACTAACCCTTGTTAAACCTGTATGACTTCGTCTACTAAATGTTTAACTTGTATTTATGGATTTTATCTTAGTTCTGCATCTACTTGTATATAAGGTTGTCCTACTGGAAAATATATAGCTTCGACTACTGATTATTAATGTTTGGATTGTCCTGTTAACTGTACAGCTTGTAGATCTAAAGAATTTTGTTCTGCTTGTACTTCTACTACTATCTTTTATTAATATTAATGTGTAGATGCCTGCCCTACATAATACTTTAAAAGTACTGTCTAAAATGTAGTAACATGTCTATAATGTCCAGTTACCTGTTCAGAATGTACCTCATTAACAGTTTGTACATCTTGTAATGCTGGATTCTTTTTTGATAAATCTTAGGGAAAATGTGTCACAAGTTGCCCTGATGGATAATTTGGAAATAAAGAATTGAGAATATGTTAACCTTGTTCCAGTCTCTGTAAAACTTGTGTTTCAGATGCCTACACCTGTTTATCTTGTTCTACTACTACTGATTCTACTAATGCAACTAAGTAATTATTATTATTAAATAGTAAATGTGTTGTTGTTTGTCCTTTAGGATATTTTGGAACCACAGTGAAATGTGTAGAATGTTCTTATAATTGTGCTTAATGTTCCGCTTTATTATAATGTACAGTATGTGTCTCTCCTTATATTTTATAAAATGGTTAATGTGTAAAAGAATGTTAAGATAATTTCTTCTTATAATATAGTGTAGATTCTAGTACTGGTGTTTAAGTTTAAACTTAAAGTTGTTAATAATGTTATACTGGATGTAAAACTTGCATAAAATATAATGATAATTGTACTTCATGTAACGATGGCATGATCATAAATCCAAATAATAAAATGACATGTATTACCAACGGATCTCCTATTGATAACTATTATTATGATACAGCTTAGTTAGTCTATTTACCTTGTATCCAAGGTTGTACAAGTTGTAAAGATGGAAAAGTTTGTAATATATGTGATACGACTTTGTATACCTTAACTAATACTATTTGTGTCTGTAACTAAGGATTATTATCATTTACTTTTAATAACTATTCATCATGTTTATAAAAATGTCCTAATGGTTACTATTAAGATTCATCAAAAACCAAATGTATCTAGTGTCCTATAGGTTGTGAAAATTGTACTAGTGCTACAAGTTGTGTAGCTTGTTCTGACTTAAAAACATAAGTAAATGGAGTTTGTGTTTGTAAAGATGGATATTTCACATATAAGGAAGAATGTATTTTAGCTTGTCCCTCTGGATTCTATGCTGATACAACTAAAACTTGTTAAATTTGTAAATCAAATTGCTTAAAATGTTCTTCAGCTGATCAATGTTAAGTTTGTACTACTGGTTTAATTAATTTAAGTGGTAAATGTATTGACTCTTAGTTATGTCCTGTTGGTACTTATGGAGATGTTATTAATTCAGTTTGCGCTAAATGTAATACAACATGTGCTACATGTAGCAATAATACCGAATGTTTATCTTGTATTTCAGGACTTTATTATTTAAGAGAAAAAAAAGTATGTATCTTATAATGCCCATCAGGATTTTTCTAATCCCCTACTTCTATGATTTGCTAGTCTTGTGCTTAATTAACTAATTGTATATCATGTTAAACTAATACACTTTGTACATCTTGTTTAAAAGGATTTTATTTATAAAGTATGTCAACAACAGAATCTTCATGTTTATAAACTTGTAATGATGGTTTCTATCCTAGTTCTTAAACATAAACATGTTAAAAATGTCCTTAAGAATGTAGTACTTGTGATTCTAATGGTATATGTAAAACATGTGCTACTGGTGCTATTTTATATAATAACATATGCTATTTTAATTGTCCTAAAGGTACTTTTAAATCTACAAATGAATGTTTACCTTGTGATGCTTCTTGCACATATTGTTATGATAAAGCATCAAATTGTGAAGTTTGTTCATACGGATATTTTATGTAAACAACTTAAACTTTAACAGGAACAACTGCTACCTATTCTAGATCTTGTGTTTAAAAATGTAATGATGGGTATTTCCCAATTTCATAAGGTACAGCTACAACAGATTATTACTATGGATATTGTAAATAGTGTAATACTACATGTTTAACTTGTAATAATTATACAGATGATTCTTGTTTATCATGTGCTACTGGAGTATACTTATTTAAAAATAAATGTTTAAAAGAATGTCCTATTGGATATGTTTAAGATTCAGCTGGAAAAATTTGTATAGAATGTAATATAAAATGTAAAGTCTGCTCAGGAGATTAAAATACATGTAAAGTATGTTCATAAGGATTATTCTAAAATGGAACAGATTGTGTTTAATAGTGTCCTACTGGGTACTATCATAATAAAGATTATATGATATGTGAAAAATGTCATGAAAATTGTTTATCATGCTATGGACCTCTTAATATATAATGTTACACATGTACAACTACTACTCTTTATACATAATAAAATAATTCTTGTACTTAAAATTGCCCCATTGGTTACTATAAAAATACTGATAATATTAATTGTAATGTATGTGATTTATAATGTAAATCTTGTTTAGATACAGGTTCAGCCTGTACCTAATGTTCATTTGGGTATTTCTTCAATTCTTAAAAGAAATGTGTATAAGTTTGTGATTAAGGATATTTTGGAGATATTAATACATAAAACTGTGTTTCTTGTCATACTTCATGTAAAACATGTACTGGACCAAGTGAAAAATAATGTAAAACATGTCCAGATGGTAAATTCTTTGTTAATAATTTATGTGTTTCTGAATGTCTGCAAGGATATTACTAATTAACTACTAATAATGTTATTTAATGTTCACCATGTGATACAAATTGTCTAAGCTGTAAAGGTACTGATAAAACATGCACATTGTGTAATAAAGGTTTATTTTTAGATATTTCATTGAATACATGTGTTTAATATTGTCCAGTTTCATATTATGCTAATTTAGCTAATAACATTTGTACTAAATGTGGATATGGATGTGTTAAATGTGATACATATGGTAAATGTTATAGTTGTGATACAGGATTTACTTTTAATACTTTAGGAACTTGTGAAGCTAAAATAGTATGTACATCTGGAACTTTTGAATATAATGGTTAATGTAAACCATGTACTAAAATAAATTGTAATATTTGTATTGCTTCTATAAATTCTGATAATTCTATAACTTCTTAATGTAATGAATGTCAAACTGGTTATATTTTAAGTCCTTAAGGAGAATGTTTAGATTAAGGAGCATAAATTGTAGGATATTATTATGATGATACTTAGAAATAATATTATAAATGTAATGATAAATGTATAGATTGTACATCAAAATATGTATGTACATCATGCTTACCTGGTTTATTCTTAAATAATAACACTTGTGTTACAAATTGTTCATAAGGTACATATATCGATCCTACAAATAATACATGTAAAGCTTGTGATAAAAAATGTTCAGTTTGTTATGGACCTTTAGATACATAATGTAAGTAATGTACTTAAGGTAATTTTTGGATGAATTATTCATGTTTAAGTACTTGTCCTGTAGATACTACTGTTAAATACTATATTACTACTATTACAAGTACTGGTGAACCTTATGCTTAATGTAAATCTTGTAAATATGGTTGTAGTAAATGTCAACAGCTTTTCGATTACTGTACTGCATGTTCTACAGGATTTATACTTTATAATAATACTTGTATCAAAGATTGTAGTGATGGATATTATACAATTTATACTTCAAATGTAGCTACTTCTTGTGGAAAATGTCATTCTAACTGTTTAACATGTTATGATAGCACAATGGATAAATGCAAATAATGTACTGCTGGATTTTTCTTAAAAGAAAGAACAATCTGTACTAATTATGATTAATGTGGATCAGGTTACTTTGCTAATTATAGTACATCTACTTGCGACTTATGTAATCGTGATATTTGTTCAACTTGTGAAAAAAATAGTACTAATTGTACATTATGTGCTCCAGGACTTTTCATGTATAATTCTCTATGTTAAAAAGAATGTCCTTATGGATATTATGGTGATTAAACTACTTAAACTTGTAAAACTTGTATTACTGGTTGTAAATCATGTACAGGTCCTAAAGAAACTGATTGTGATTAATGTATAGGAAATTTAGTTTACTCTAGCTCTATTAACGATTGTGTTTATGAATGTGAATAAGGTTTCTTTGCTGATTATACTAATAAAATATGTGCTACTTGTACTATTGGCTGTGCTACATGTTCTTCAACTGATATTTGTACATCTTGTTCTTAGGGATACTATCCTATAGATGATTAAAAAGGAAAATGTGTTAAATTATGTCCTACAGGATATTATTTAAATGCTTAAGTTAATGTTTGCTAAAAATGTTCTACAAATTGTTTAACTTGTTATAAAACATCTACCTACTGTACATCATGTTCCACTAATCTATTTTATTATAAATAATAAATGACCTGTTTAGATGTTTGTCCTTATGGTTATTATGCTGATGGAAATTCTTGTATTTAATGTTTAAGTACTTGCGCTACTTGTAAATCATATTAAACTTGTACTAGTTGCCCTACTAATTATTTCTTATATAATGGCAAATGTGTAACAGAATGTCCTATATAAACCTTTAAAGATAAAATGTCCATGTCTTGTAAAAATTGTTCAACTAATTGTAACTAATGTTATGGATCATCTGATTCTGAATGTACTTAATGTAAAGATAGTTTCTATGTTTATAAAAATACTTGTTTTTCAACTTGTCCCTCAGGAACCTATTCTGTTTCAATAACAAATTCTACAGGATCATTAGATTAATACAATACAACTACCTCAAGTACCACTATTACTAATAATATAAATAGATGTGAAATTTGTTCATCTTCATGTTTAGAATGTTCAACTTCTGCTACAGTCTGTACAAAATGTTATACAGGTATGACTCTATTAAATGGATAATGTACTAATAATTGTTTAGATGGTTAATATAAAACAACTGATGGAATTTGTTCTAGATGTTCTCCAAGCTGTTCTACATGTTCTGGATCTGGAGCTAATAATTGTATAAATTGTGCTACTGGATATATTTTATAAGGAACTTAATGTATAATTACCTGTAAAGACTCTTATTTTACGGTATAAAGTACTTAAAATAATGGTGAATCTTATTGTAAATAATGTTTAAGTTAATGTGCCACTTGTTCTGGAATTTAGACTTGTTAATCTTGTATTTAAGGATACTATCTATTTAACAATTTCTGTTATTAATCATGTCCTTCTGGTTACTTTATAGCTAACACTACTGATACAACATGTTCTTAATGTTCCTCAATTTGTTCTACTTGTATTTCCAACTAAGAATGTACCTCTTGTATTTCTGGATATTACCTATATAAAAATTAATGTTTAAATTAATGTCCTGATATTGGATTTGAAGCTAATGGTACAACAAATACTTGTACATAATGTACTATCGAAAATTGTTCTAAATGTTATAAAGGATAGTGTGAAGTATGTATATTACCATTTGAATTATTTTAAGATTCTACTGGAAATAAGACTTGCTAATGTTAATAAGGATATTATTTATCTGATAAAGGTTGTTCAAATATAGCACCTTAGTAATTTTATATTGATATTGCTACAAGAAGTTTAAAACCTTGTTTAAGTGTTTGTCTTACTTGTTTAGGACCTAATGATAACTAATGTACTTCATGCCCTTCAGGAAGTTACTATTTATAAGCAAAAAATGCTTGTTATAAATAATGCCCAGATGGATATTTTGGAAATTCAACTTATAATGCTTGTGTAAAATGTAATGATAATTGTTTAACATGTTCAAATAGATAATCATGTACAACATGTATTTCTGGTTTATTCAAATAAGGTGACCTATGTGTTTAATATTGTACACCAGGATTAATTTCTAATAAATCAACTATGAGTTGTGATTAATGTTCCATTGAAAATTGTTCTTATTGTGGATATGATGGTACATATTGTAAAATGTGTGTTTCAGGTTTCAGTCTTCTAAATTAAAAATGTGTATCTACCTGTCCAGATAAAGTATCTGTAAAAGTTTAATATAGTGATACTAACTCATAATGTGTATCTTGCTATGATACTTGTTTAACATGTTAAGATAAACCTCAATCTTGTACATCTTGTATTACAGGATTATATTTAACAAAAGAAACATAAAGATGTTCTACTTCTTGTGAAGCAGGATATTACTTAAATGAAGAATTTAAAATCTGTAGTAAATGTCATGATTATTGTATAAATTGTTTTGGACCTAAAGAAAATTAATGTAAAAAATGTATAGTAGGTAAAGCTTTAGTAGATACAACCTGTACTTCAACATGTCCAGATGGATAAGTACTTTTAGATAGCGTCTGCAAATCTTGTTCAATTAAATGTGGTACATGTTCTTAAGGAATTGATTTTTGTAATACATGTGCTAAAGGATATTTCTTTTTATAAAATGTTTGCACATAATGTGATTCTACATGTGGAACCTGTACAGAAACTTCTACAAAATGTACATCATGTGCTCCTTTCTTCTTCATATCAGTAACTAATCAAAATTAATGTGTTAATGATTGTGGTACAGGATACTTTGGAAATAAATTAACAGGTTAATGTTAATAATGTGCTTAAAACTGTAAAACTTGTTTCGGTAATGGTAGAGATTAATGTACTACCTGTGCTACTGGATATATAAATGAACCACTATGTGTATTTGAAAAACCAAACTGTTCAACAACTTAATATATTTCTATATCTTATAGTACGACATCTAATTTACCCCTTTATTCTTGTAAAGATTGTCCTGAAGGATGCACAACCTGTACATCTGATACTACTTGTCAAACTTGTTCCGAAGGTTATTATTTCACTGGTTAAAAATTACAACCATATAACACTTGTGTTAAATAAAGTTTATGCTAAAATGGTTAATATGCTTTCTATAGTTTAACAAGAAATTCTGTTGTTTGTAGTGACTGTCCTTTAGGATGTTCAGAATGTGTTTTGGAAGATATATCATCATTAACTAGTTTAATTTGTAAAACATGTGCTGAGGGATACTATACTAATCCTACCAATATAAGAAAATGTTTGAAATAATCAACAACTTGTGAAAGCAATTAATATCTAAATTATATAGATGCTTCTAATTCAGAATGTGTAAATTGTCCTAATGGATGTTCAACTTGTAGTTTATAGGATAATACTAAAGTTATTTGTAACTCATGTTTAGATACATTTGTTCATATAAACTAGATATTATGTATTGCACCTTGTCTATCTAATTAATTTTTACTAGATACTGAATGTAGAAATTGTAATATGTTATGCGCTACTTGTAATTCTAGTAGTACAACTGGTTGTCTAACTTGTATAAAAGGTTATACTTTATAAAGTGATAATTCTTGTAAAAAAACTGAAATTGTTTAAACTGTTTAATGTATAGGATAAGCATATTATAATTAAAAAACCTAATCTTGTGTTTGTTATGATGTTTTAAATAAACTTTATTATGATAAATTAGGATGTTTAACAAAAGATGAATGGTCTAAAGCAACAAATTGTTCTTAAGGTGAATATAAAAATGAATAATAAATTTGTATTGGATGTAGAACTAATAACAATGAAAATTTATGTGCTTCTTGTTCTGGAGGTGAACCTGAAAATTGTTAATAATGTATAGAAGGATATTATTTAGATAAATCAGATTATTCTTGTTAATAATGTCCAGATAACTGTAGTGTATGTACAGATTCTAACACATGTTTAGTATGTAACTCTGGTACTTTCAAATCTACTTAAAAAACTTCAACTGGTACTTATTAAATTACATGCTTACTTAAAGGATGTTCAGAGGGAACTAAACCATCTGTCAACTCATTCTACTATTTAAATAAAGAATTGTTATATTAATTAGGTGATAACTCTTATATTGATTTCTATTAAAAAAGTACTTAAAATGTAAGTGAAGTTATTAGTGGAGGTATTTGTGATGCATATGGATTATTAAATGAACCAATTTTCGGTATTGAAAATTTACCTTGGACCTATGTAGATGGATTAGCATATTATTAAAATTAATAGATATCATTAGAATGTATACCTTGTACAAAATATTGTGACACATGTATTTAAGGACTTTTCTTATTTGATAATAATTGTGTTAGATTATGTCCTACAGGATACTTTATTGATGCTAATACTAATAAATGTGTTTAATAATAAGTTGATAATACAGTCTTAGTTTATGATATTAAACATTTATCTGTTAATACTGACGGCTCTCAAAGTTTAAATAAAGAATTAGTATTATAAGCATAAATCAATACATCTGCTACTATTACTAGTTATTGGTGGAGTATTACTAATGTTTACAATATGGAAACTGGTATAGAAGAAAAATTAGATAATACAGAATATGAAGCTTTACTAGATGGGTAGGTAAGAGTTAAATAGGTACTTTACATTCCTGAAAATTCTAAATTAGAAGTTAATAAAGTATATGTTTTCAAAGTTACATTAAACAATGATATTAATAAATATTCTTAAATTAAAGTTTTGATAAAAGATATTAGCACCTCTAGTAGAGCATAGTAAGATATTGGTATTTCACCTGATTTAATTTTAGTTGAACCTTATAAAGGAGTTGCTGCAGATACTGTATTTGAAGCTAAATATGTTTATAATGTTGATACTATATTATCTACAGATGGATGGTTATTCAGTATTATTGTAGGAAAAGATGGAACTCCCTATGTTTCTAAAGATATAAAAAATTCTATATAGTTTAAAGTACCATAAATATAGGATGATATACTAGATATTCCAATAATTTTCAGAGCTAGAAATGTCGATGAAATTTTCGAAACTATCAGATATATTACAGTTTCTAAAAATATTAACTATGATTATAAAAATGTTTAAGAAATTATTAATATTTAATAAAGAATTGATAATATAGATACTATTGACACAACTTAAGTATAGAATATCTAAGAAATAATACAAACTGTTTCAATTATCTGTAATGAACTTATGAATAATACCTTAAACTAACTATCTGATATTGAAAAACTAAAATCTTATGTCTTTTAACTTATAAAGGATTTATAAACAGTTCCAATTCAATAAGAAAATATCGATTCTATAATTAAAGTTATTAATATGATTGTTAAAGCTAATATTTTAACACAAGATGCTTACAGTTAAATTGTAACTATATTGAAAGATACTTCCTAAAATATTAATGATAGTACAACATTAGAATCCATTCTTTAAACTATATTCTTGATCTAAAGTTCTGTAAACTCAAATTCAATTGATGGATAAACAACATAATAAAAAGAAGAATCTGCATAAACAGCATATGATTATATTTTAAACTCCGCTCTTAAATGGGCATAAAATTACAAACTTGGTAATTCTAAAGGTATTATTGATACTGAAAATTTATAAGGAGTAGTCTAAAATTATAACTCTTTAGTTTCAGATATGAGTTAAATAACTAGTAGTATAAATACTGGTGATTCTGGTTATGGAACTGACACTACAATCAAGTAGGAAGCTTTTACTGGAGAAGAAAATGTTTCATTACTATAAACAGTTTTATTATAATCTTTAACATTATCCGGATCTACAGATAATATCTCTAAATAGATTAATATTAGTTTGTTGAATGCTTCTAATAATACAGAAATTACAGTTGAAGGTTTAACAGATGATGCTATCACATTCTAATTAGAAATTGATACAACTGGATTATAATTCAAAGAAGATGGTACTGTCATATTAGAAGAAGGAAAATAAATACTTTGTAAATATTATAGTGAAATTAATAATGTATATTAAGATGATGGCTTAATTACAGATTACTCATAATTTTCTAAAGAAAATCCAATTATTTTATGTAAATCATCACATTTAACATCTTTCTCTTCACAAATTTCTGATTTCATCGATAATGTCGTTGGAAATATTATTAGACCTAGAATATATATATTTGGTGGAGCTAGTATATTGACTTTTGGATTTATGCTAATTGGATTATTATTAATGTTGGTT
>JGI24214J29971_1017778_pt1 | contig 14634 bp, 1 predicted proteins | sample EnhBio_Anaerobic_3_FD_29971 | JGI IMG/M metagenome (IMG submission 29971)
GTCGTCGTCGTCGTCGTCGATATTGAAAAAGAGACGTAAAACGAAATTTGAAATTCATTTGGGTCGATCGCTTCGATGATGACAATCGTGACATCGACTAACGAAAAGACTTCAACTGATCCGCTTCAACCTGTCGAATGGAAAACTCTTCTCGAACATTTGAATGAACCAACAAAATTAGACGAATGGATTCAATCGATTCGACGTTGGGAAGAAGTTTTTCAACGTGTTGACGACGATCCGGTGGTTAAACATTATCTTTACATTTCAACTTATTCAATTTTAGAAAATTATCAACGAAATTTCGATTATCAACAAAATGATTTGATCGAATGTGGAAAATTAACGTTAAAATATCTTTTGGAAAATGTTTTATTTCGGCAAGAAGGTGATGAACGAATTTTAACGCTTAAAATTATCTCATCGTGGTGTTCAGGAGAAAATCAATTGACATTGATCGATCTGAAAGATTCGATTGATTTGATCAAACGTTTGGATTTACCTCGAGTTGAACAACGACGTTGTCGTTCAGAAATGGATTTCATGGCAAAACTTTCATCGAATCAATTGAAAACTTCGTATTTATCCGATTGTTTAACAAATTATTTTCAACAAATTCACGGTGACGAACGTTTACGAAAGTTCATCAATGATTTCCCAAGAAAATCTTCATTAAAATTTGATTTCGATTTCATTCGACATTCATTTCAATTGAAAATCTTCGATCGAATGACTTTAGCGATGTTAAAAGATTCGATAGAATTTCCATTTCGATGCGTCGAACAATTGTTCAACGAAGACGTCGATTTTGATCTTTTGGAACAATGTGGTCGAATTCTAATTGAATTTGGAGAAAAAATTCGTCAATCGACACGTTTAGCGAATAGTCGAGAAATTTTTCTCAATTATCATTTGAAAATTTCGATTGAATTGAGTGAAAAATTACGTTCGATTGACATTGGAATTGTTCTCGAACGATATTATTATTTCGTTGCTCTTCTTTTCTATTCAACATATCAAATTCTTTCTGATCTTTCGTTTAATGATGAAAAATTGGCAATTCGTTGTGAAACATTTGATTTCATCGACGATTTTCTTCAACCAGCTCAACGTTATGCTTATCTTCATCGTTCAAAAGTCTTTCAATTGTTTTTTCATTTGTTAGTGGAAATCTCGTTGAAACGAAATGAATTTTCATCGAAAATTCCCGATGCTCCACCTTTACTCATCGATTTATCGACAACGAACGTCGTTTCATCGATTTCATCCGAAGAAACATTCGATTTGGATAATTTATTCAATGAAAAAAGCTCGAAACCAACATCGATAACGACAACAACAACAATTCCTCATCCACGACCGATTTGGATGTCAAACGAACGAATTTTATTTGAATTTTTTTTCGAAAACGATTCGTCGAAAAATTCAAACGAATTTGATCAATTGGAAAAGATTTATTTCAAAGAAAATTCTCCGTCGATCGTTTTCGATGACATTCGAGAAATGTTCAACGACGACAACGAACTGAAACTTCTGAGAGATTTAAGTGAAAATTCATTCGAATGTCGACATTTTATCGATTCGATTTTAAGAAAAAATCTTTTAAACGAAGACAAAGAAATGATTTTATTGAAATATTTAGGCGTTGATTTCGATGGCGATTGGTCATTGACGAAACTTTCCTCGTCAACGTTGATTTTATTGATAAAAATTCTTTTAAAACGTTCGAATATCGATTTAATTCGAAAATTTTCCCGAAAATTTCTTCAAAGTTTTCATCACGAAGACGAAATTCATGACGAACTGATGGAAATGTTTCTTCTCGTTTTCTATCGTTTAAATTTATCGGAACGAAAACATTTTCTCGTCGATTTGATCGATTTTATTGACGAAAACGACGGAAATTGTCGTTCGATCGTTTTATTCGATTATTTGATGTTGAATTTTTACGAAATTCCTCGACAATTTCTCGACAAAATCGCTCAACGCCTGACGGAAAAACATCGAAAAGACGACGAAGAGAAAACGTTCGTTTGTCGAACGAAATCTTTCGATTCAATGGCGTTGAAATTCGTCTTTTCGTTGAAAAATTATTCGAAATTCTATTCGAAATTAATCTCGAGAGTAAATTTGACGCGTCGTCAACGTTCGAGAAAAGTTTATCAAGAAATTCTTTGGCAAATTCTTCGGTCTTTACCTCCACCGAATGAATTTTTTCATCGACAAAATTCTTCGGAAGAAATTTTACATTTATTTCGTTTTGAAAACGAAATTTGTGAAGAAAAATCTCTCGAAGAATTTCTCAATGAAAATCATCGAAAAATCGAGGTGAAAACGAATTATTTTCAATTATTTCTTCAACGTGACGAACAACGTTGGTCGTTATTCGATTTAATTGTTTTTCAACTTTTGTTACGAACGCCTTCGAAAGAAAAAGTTGAAAAAAACGAATTTTTAAGAATTTTTATTCGCGAATATCTTCAATTATTCGAAATGAATTCGTTTCAACATTCATTAGCGTTAATTCCGTTGAAATCGTCGAAAAGAAACGTTGAAAAAGAAAATCCAATGAAGTTTCCATCGAATTTCGACGAATTAATTCGATTTGACGAAAAAATGATTTTCGACGAGAAAATTTGCGAATCGAATTTGAAAAAATCGATTCTTCGGGATCTCATCGAAAGTTTATACGAAAACGACGCAACGAAAGAACTTTGCGTTGAAATCGAATTGAATCAACATTTGAATTTTCTTTCAAAACAAAAAAATTTCTCCGACGAAGTTTTTTCGTCGAGAATTTACGAAGAAATTTTTCGATTAATTTTCAACGAAGAATTTACGTCGTCGAACGAATCGATTCTCGAAGAATTAATCGAATATTTCAACGAACATTTTTCTGTTGAAGTTTTTCAACGAAATTTTCCCTCGTCGAAAACTTTTCTCGATCTTTTTCTCTTAACGACGGACGATCGACGTTCGATCGGCGTTTTCACTTCGATCGTTTCGTTATTCAATCGAATTTTCAGTCATTTCGATCAATTCGAGACGAAAATTCAACTTGGAAAAGATTTGTCGCGTGTCGAATGGACTCGTTGGTTAAAAAAATCTTTAGAAATTTCTCCACCGAACTCCGAATTCGAACAAATCGAAAGATTTTTTCAACATTTTATTCAATTGAACGGTGAAAAAGATCAGATGGAAAAACTTCTTCGAATTTCAATCGATTTGGCTGAAGAATTGTTCAACGACGAAAAATTTTTCTCAATTCTTCGAATTTGTTTTATTTTAAGTTTTTACGATAAAAAAGGTCATCGAATTTTAATTCCGTCGTTAATTCGCTGGTTAAGAAACTCGACGTGCGAAAATGTTCAACAAATCGATTCGTCATTGACGATTTTATCGTATTTAAACGATTTTCTCTTTGCATTGAAATCAGTTCGAACAAAATCGAATTCGCCGATCGACGAAGACGAACAAATCGATTCGACCGATGAAAACGAAGACGAAAACGACGAAGAAAATCGTGACGACGAGAAAAAAGAAAATGAATTCGATCCGAATCAACTTTGTACATTTACGAAAACAAAGAAAGAATACGCCCATCAACATTGGTATCATTGCCACACGTGTCAAATGATCAAAAGCGTTGGAATTTGTCAAATCTGTGCCAATGTTTGTCACCGAGATCACGAAATTTCTTATGCGAAATACGGATCGTTTTTCTGCGATTGTGGAGCCAAAGAAGACGGATCGTGTCAAGCGTTGGTCAAACGTTCGTCGACAATCGTTTCTCCGAGAAAAATCGAGAAAACTTCGAAGAAAATCAAATCGTCGAAAACAAATCGACAAAAACTTTTTCTTAAAGAAATTCAAAATGAAAATCACGACGATTTTCTTCGATTGATTTCCGATGAAAATCTTCCGGAAATCTCGTTGAAATATTTCGCATTTCTCGAAAAATCTCTTCAAAATCATTATCAAAAATTGTTCAATGCGGAAAATTCCGTCGATTTATTCGAACTTTATCGTCAAAATGAAGAAATTTCGATTGAATCCGAAGATTTTATCAGTTCAATTTGTCATTCACAAGAAAATACCGTTGAATATGTGAAATATTCGTTGAACAACGAACATGGACAACAGATCAAACAATTGTTCAGTACGAATTCTATTCGTCGTCAAGCGTGGAACTTAATTTCATCGAAACAACAACTGATAATTAGTCAAGAAAAAGGGAAACAATCGATGATTTCGATTTATCAATTCAATTCATTGATCAAACAAATTCATTGTTCAACTTTAACTTCGACATCGAATGAAAATGTCAATAAGAAGAAATTTCATGTTAACAAAGTTAATTCATTGAATATTCCATTTACAATTCTTTCGATTCAACCGAATCAATTCAATTCGGATTATTTAGCATTGACGGGCTTAAAAGATTGTCATATTATTCATCTTGATAGTCAAGGTCGTCTCAAAGAATCGACAATTATTCTTCAACCGAATTTAGATTCAACAACAAATTTTATTATTCGTTCACAATGGATTTCAAATCGAAATCAAACGCAATTAGCGTTGATAACAGCTGATTTTATTAAAATTTATGATTTAACCATCGATTCGATCAGTCCAATTTATTATTTTATTTTACCAACAGGAAAAATTCGCGATTGTACTTTTTATTATTCAACAACAAAAACTTTTATTCTCATTATGGCATCGAATGGTTACATTTATTACGAACAATTATCCGAATGTTCATCAGCACGAAATGGTTCATTTTACGTCACCAATACACTCGATATAAAACATCCATCGATTACTGAAACGAATCAAAATGGAATTTTATTAGGTGGTGGAGTTTCACTTTATTATTCGACAATGTTAAAACTTCTTTTTTGGTCTTATGTTCAAGGAAAGAATTTCTTTGCTTTCATTGATCCGGAAAATATTGAAAAACTTCTTCAAATTCGTTCGATCGATATTCGAATGAATCCAACAACATCGTCTTCTTCGACACCTTCAAAAACAACATCAACTTATCATAGTCTTTGTTCTTGGACGGAAATTCCGTCTCATCCCGGTCTCATTTCAACAATGACACAAATGACAAATCATCCGATTCTTCTTTTCATTACACCTCAACATGTTCGAATCAATGAAATGAAATTACAATTGAAAACAACGAAAATTCTTGATACATTACTTTTTCGAACGGATCAACAACGAACGATCTCGGGGATTTTAACCGATGATGGACAATTGAAATTTGCATTGATCGATACGGCGAAAACCAATTTTTGGCTGAAGAAATCTTATCAAAATAAACAATTTTATCCATTGATCGATTTAGATTTGATCGATCATCATCCATCAGCAAAAACGCCAACATCAAATCTTCTGGATTATCACTATCCTCCATCCGATAACGAAACAGATGATCAACAAGAGTTACATCCAATCAAACGTCGTAAAACAACATTACCCATTCTTCCACCTTCGTCATCGGTTGTTCAAACAACACAACCGTCAACGGAGACCAATACAGTTCAATTACAAATGAAATTTCCCGTCGATTTCTTTGAAACGTGTCAAATTTTAACTGATTATGAATTTGGTGGACGAGATCTTCTCGATGTTTATAATGTTGCACAATTAAAATTACGTCTTTCAAATCCAAATATGTTTGTTGCTAATGTTCGTCAACAAGGTTTTACTTTAGAAGTTATTAACAAAGATTCAGATACAATGGTTATGACAGGTGTCCGAATTCATATCGGTTCTTATGCAATGGATAAATCTCCAACGTATTTTGAATATTTTGGTCGAACGATTCAAATTAATCATCAGCAAGGTCCACGATGGTATGATCTTTGTTTAACACGTCAAGAATCGATTCAATCCGAAAAGAAATTCAATATTTTTATTGGACCATCGATGGATTCGAATCATATTACAGTTATCGATGATGTTCAAGTTTATGGCAAAAGCAAAGTCGATTTTCAATGGCCTGAAGATATCGATGCTGCTCTCTCATCCACTACATCAACACAACTTCCCACATCGACAACATCAACAACATCAACTTCAACAACAACGAACAATCCAACAGGAAGAGATGGATATTATTTACATTCATTTCGACAGACAAATGATGAAAAAGATCTCGCTCTTCTTTCATTCAATGATCGTTTATTAGCTTATACAATGCAAGTTTTAACAAATTCATTGTTATTAATTCAATCGAATGAAAGACGTTCGAATTTAATCAATGAAATTCTTCCTCTTGCTTCATCGATGTTTCAACTTTCATTACCTTTACCTTTACAACGATATCTTCGAGAATTATTCAAATCCATTTTCATTCCTACAACAACATCATCATCATCATTGGCAGATTCTTCAATAGAATATTATGAATATTTAGATCAATTACAATTAGCAAATCTTGGAGAATGTTTATCCAAAGACAATTATCTCGATTATTTCAATGATATACAAACCTATGAATATCTTCTTCTATCACTTTTATCGATCACTCGACATCGTCCACATCATATTCAACGTTATTTAACGATAAAACCTTCATCATCCATTCAAACATCGAACGATGTCATTTCAAAATCAGCATCGATGCAAATTTTTATTCCATCATTGATCAATATACTTTTTTCATTATTAAATAATCGACCTTTGAATCGTCTTTTAGAATCGATCGATCATCCATTGATTGATTTGAAACAAATTGAAAAACTTCTTCATATTCTTGTGGAGATTTATCATTCATTAGCATTGAATGAACCGACACTTTGTCAACAATGGATTATTGAAAGTTACATTCGTCTTCTTACTTATCATGATTATCAAATTAATTTTATTATTAAAAATGCTCTGAGTCGTTGTATGCAACCAAAGATTCAACGCTTAATTTCAAAATTATCGACGGCATCGGATTTAAATCAACAAGAACCTTCTTCGTCGACAACGACTTCAACAACGCAGAATACTTTAGGAACAACCGAGAAATCATTTCAAGCTATTCCACTTTCAGCTCAAATCTATCCCAATGAAGATCAAATGCGACCACGATGGACTGAACGAAATAATCTTATTCCACCACCACCACCCCCACCTCCACCACCACCTCCAGCTCCAACAGTTCCTTCAGGAGATGAGAATTCAACGATGATGAACAATGATGATGCAGCCATGTTACAATATGCTTTAGCTTTGAGTATGGCTGCAACAGAAAACAATGCAACGAATAACGAATCGATCGAACCAACAATTGAATATGTTGATGTCGATGATGAAACAACAAATATTCATCTTCCACCTCCATCACCGTCAGCTTCACCCTCATCTTCTCGAGCTTCGGCTAGTGCCACTCCTAATGAAAATGAAACCAATACAACAGATCAAACACCATCGATCATCACGGGTCAAGATCATAGTGACAATAATAGTTTGGATGAAGGTGATGATGGACATGTATCAGAATCAAGTTCAACAACCAATGAAATCAATACAAATGTTGGAACTAGCAATGAAACAACATCAACACCTCTTCTTCCCTTAGTTTCTATATCATCTGTTATAACACGTTCATCGTCATCGAATGATTCAACACGTACATTAAAATGTAATTTAAATGATTCAATCTTAGATTCATCATCGATGTATGAACAACGTTTGAATGAATTTAAACAATTATTCATTGAAAATCTCTTAGAGAATCTCGATGAGAAATTAATTCATAATTCATCATTGAATGGTCTCAATTCGATCGCTTATCTTCAATTTCTTTTGACATTAACCATTGAATTTGCTTCGAAAACAGATGAAATCAATCGAACATTGGTTCGTTCAATTCTTCAACGTTTAATCGATCAAATGACATTTATTCATCAATTCGATGATTCAACAAAGAAACATTCGGATGAATTAATTCATCGTACAGCTGAACATGAAATCCAATTGATGTTTCTTCGTCTTTTAACTGTTTTTGTTTCATTTATGTTAAAAGTTCGTCCACATGAACGTGATCAATATTTTCATTTATCTTATTCAACAGCTCAACTATTAGAAAAAAGTCGTGTCATTGATTATTGTCTTTATGCTTTACAAATCGTTTATCAATATCTTTCAAAACAACCGATTGATGAAAATCTTCTCAATGATTCGAATACCTATTCATCTCCTACTGTTTCCTCATCCACAACAACAACAACAACAACATCAACATCATTGATGATTCTCATGAAGATTACCGGTGATACAAATTTACCTGATCTTTCACCTTTCTTCTATAAACAATATACAAAACATCATCATCGTGATGTTTTTGAATCTTATCCCGAATTATTAGCTGAAATTTGTACACGATTACCTTATCAAATGAAGAAAATCTTTGATTGTACATCCGATTGTCGATCATTTCTTTTCTCAACACAATGGCAACAATGTCTATGTGAATATTATTTATTAGCACAAGGCAATTTCTTAAAACGACAAATTCGAAAATTATTGATGTATATATCGGGTTCAAGAGAAAAATATCGAAAATTACGAGATTTACATGTTTTAGAAAGTAATATGAAAGAAATTCAACGAATTTATCATGAACATATTTCGATGAATGATCAACGAAAATATTTATCAAAACAAATTCCTTATTCGATTCTAATGAAATTAGTCGATCATTTGAAATCATCACAAGATATTAGTGTTCAACGTTCATCGAATTGGCAAAAATTTTGTAAAAATCATCCAACGATTCTTCCTTTTCTGATGGAATTGATGATGATTATCGATGATTCCTTAGTTCCTTTTATTCTCAATCTATTGATCAACGCTATTTCAATACCGAACTCACCGTCGAATACAACAGGAGGATCGAATCGATCATTGAAAACAAGTAAATCTGTTCGTAACAATGATATCGAACGAAACGATGATTTAACTATTTATTCGATTGTTGTTCAATTATCGAAAATGATTACAAATGAATGTTTAGAAGATTTTATTCGTCATTTTCTTTTTGAACATTCTCAACAATCGATTCGATGGTTAACACATCAATTTCTTTTGAATCTTTATCAAAATTCTGCTCAACAATTTCAAGAACATTTCTTTGAAATTTATCGACGATTTTGGTCATCAATGAGATTTTATGGTTCAAAATCTTTTCAATACATTGATCTCTTAGGTTATATGATATTGAAATCCAAAGATGATCAACGAATCTTAACAAGATTTCTTCAAGATATTGAATCGATGTTAAAAGAAGAAAATCAACGTTTAATTTCACATCCGAATGCATCGATTTATCGTCGTTTAGCAACAATTATCGATATTGAACAAACGAATGGATATTTTTTTGAAAGTCAACCTTGTCTCATTTGTAATCATTTAGATATTCCTTATCAACAAATGAAATTACAATCGATTAAATCTGATCAACGTTATACAACACAATCTCATATCATTAAATTAATTCAAGCCTATTCAATACAAAAACTTCAAATGAAAATGTCCGATATGAAACGAAGTAAAACAGTTCGAACAATACGTTTATTTTATAATAATCGACAAGTTCAATCGATTGTTGATTTAAGAACATCGGTTCATTGTAAATGGTTATTAGCTAAAACCATTCGTTTAGCTAATATTCAACAAAATGAAGTTAAAATTGATTTTGTCATTCCTATCATCGCTTGTAATTTGATGATTGAATATGTTGATTTCTTTGAAACATCAACAACATCATCAAGTTCATCTTCAACATCGACATCAACATCAACAAATACGGATCAAACATTACAATGTCCACGATGTAATTCAGCTGTGGCAGCAACACCTGGTATTTGTCCCAATTGTGGTGAAAATGTCTTTCAATGTCATAAATGTCGATCAATTAATTATGATGAACGTGATCCATTTCTTTGTAATTCATGTGGATATTGTAAATATTGTAAATTTGATTTCATTTTTACTTGTAAACAAATGAATTATGTTGAACCGATTGAATCCGATGAAGATCGAACGAAAACATTGTCAAATATTAGTCAATTATTAGAAAAAACCGATAAAATTTATCGACAATTATTCAATCAGAAACCATTGATCGAATATCTTTTAACAATTTTAAGTTCCGATGAACAACTCTCGTCATCCTCGGTTTCATTTTCATCATCGGCGATTGCTCCTTCAAGTTCATCAACGACTAGTAGTGCTGCTGCTGCTGCTGCTGTTGCTGCTGCTGCGGCTGGAGAAACATCTGATCCAACACAAGTTCCACCTCCTGCTAATATTCCATTACCAACAACAACAACAACAACTTCGAATATAAATGGAAATGGAATCAATCGAATTGTTCAACAAATTGCACCCAAATATCATATCGAATGTCGACAAACCTATGATGAATTGGGTAAATTAATTCAAAAGATTATTGCTGCAAGAAAAGAATTGTATCAATATGATCAACGTCATACATTGTTTTCATCATCGTCATCATCATCATCGTCATCCTCACCGTCATCCTCAACATCATCAAATGAACAATGTTATGGTTGTATTTTATCAACGATATCACATTGTATTCTTCTTCTTCGTGCTTTATCATCGTCATCACATCGATTTAAACAAATGGTTTGTCAAAATACAACATTGATCGATCAATTATTTCTTTATAATATTCGTTTAACAAATCAACAAATTCGTCATGATGTTCGTCTCTTTTTCTCGTCATTGACACGTGATCAAGCACAATTAACTGATTATTTAACAAAGAAAATCTTTGAAAATCTTCAATTTTATTTTCATCAACAATCGTTCTCATCTTTNTCATCATCATCATCACTTTCGTCTTCATCGATCAATGCTGATCTTCTTCTTCTTCATTCATTGATTAAACGATCCAACCAAGAAGATCAAGATCTTTGTTGGCAAATGAAATTACGTTTAATTCTTCAAGTTTTTCTTCAATCATTACAACAATCGATGAATCCGCACATATTAGAAATGATCACATTACCTTGTCTACGAATGTTATTGCATCTCTCTCAGCCTCATTCTCGTTCTTCGTCTTCGTCTTGTGGAAGTTTGGGTACGAAAGGAACATCGATGTCCATTGAAGAATTTCTTTCCAATGATTCATTGATCATCAAACGAGATCCATCATGGTTAAAAATCTTAGTATTTTCATCTCAATCAACAACAATTCGATATTTAACATGTAAATTCATTCAAACATTAGCAACAGACGAAGAAGAGAAATCGATGATTTTAAAAACACTTGTTCAATATCTCAATGGAATTTGTCAAATTGAAACGACACGTTATTCATCGGAATATGTTCAATTAATAAAAGATTTTCTTTCCAATGATCAAACATTGAAATTCTTATTGAATCATGATGAAGAATTTCATTTAATTGAACATTTAGCTGAATTAATATCGAAAGAAATCGAACGAATTCACGATGAAAATGATGAAAATTATTCGAATTCAAATTTAACATTTGGTTATTCAATCAAATGTTTAACTGAATTGTTAACATTATCATTACAACAAGATCAATTCAAACAAAAATACAAATCGATTCTTATTGGAATTGTTCTCAATGGATATTTATCATTGAAAAAATTATTTATTCAACGAACAAAACTAATTGATGAAGCACAAATGAAAATGTTAGAACTTTTGGAACAAATGACACGTGGAAATGAAGAAGAAACACGACAATTTATGTTGATTTGTTTGAATACAATTGATAAATTTCCCTTAGAAGATATGCAAACACCGTTATTTATCTTTGAACGTTTAACTAATTTGATTTATCCTGAAGAAAGCAAAGAAGGCAACAAAGAATTTTATATTGTTGTAGAAAAAGATCCGAATCAAGAAGATTTTCTTCAAGGTCGAATGATGGGAAATCCTTATAGTTCAAATGATTCATCGATGGGACCTTTAATGAGAGATATTAAGAATAAAATCTGTACGGATTGTGAATTAATTGCACTTCTTGAAGATGATAATGGAATGGAATTATTAGTTGCCAATAAAATCATTAATTTAGGTCTTCAAGTTCGTGATGTTTATAAAAAAGTTTGGTTACCTTATCTTAATGGTCATTCGTCTTCTTCAACTCAACAAGATGGAACAACAAGTGATCATGAACCAATGCATATTGTCTATCGAATGAGAGGTTTACTAGGTGATGCAACAGAAGATATTATTGAAACATTTGAAACAAAAAAGACAAACAATGGAATACAAGGTGAAGATGATCCAGAAGACATCTATCGTTTAGCTCAAGTTTTAAGTGAACATCATGGATTAGAAACAATGTTAAAACGTTTCGATGCTATTCAACAAATGTCATCGGGCAAAGCTCTATTTGAAATTCTTTTGAAACTATTTGAATATGCAATGAAATTGAAAGTCAATCGACAACGTTTAATCGATCCACAATTATCTTCGATTGGATCGATGCTTAACAAATTAAATTTATTATTAAAAACCGAAATTGAAGAACAAGGACGTGATCAAATTCTTCTTTCTCTTACTGAACGTTTACTTTCATTGATGGATTGTTTATTTCATGAAGCAAGTACAACATTATCACAAGATAAATACAATGAATTTTCCATCTCATGTCAAGGAGATATTGAACAATTACGTTCATTACTCAATTACATTAAATTACCATTTGTTAAAACTCATCCAACTCTAATGCAAGCATTGATTCATCTTCTTCCTTATCTTTCATTTGGCAATAAAGAAAAAATGCAAACATTATTGGATTATTTTAAATCTTATTTAGAATTCGATCGATTCGATATTGAACAAACATCAATCAATAGTCAAGAGAATGATAATCAATTACATTTAGATTGTTTCTGTGAAATTTGTAAACATTTAGATAAGAAATCGATCTATGGAAAAGAATTTCGTGATTTAGTCAATCAAACTGATGGAATTATTGATCAATCGATTGTTTATATTGAAAAGAATGCACCACCTGTTAAAACATATCTTGGAATGCAAGATCAAGAGAGTTGGAAAGAGTTTTTGAATAAACCAAGTTTATCCTATGTTTTACGATTATTAACAGGTCTTTCATCTGGACATGAAGCAATTCAAATTAAAGTTGGATTATCATTGATTTCTGTTCTACATAAAATTGAACAATTAACAACAGCTGGTAAAGTTGGCGTTCTAGCTGAAGATTTGTTACATTCATTGACTGAAAATGAACAAGTAGCTAAGAAAATCGATGAATTACGAAATCAAACAAAAACGGAAAAGAAACGTTTAGCACAAGAAGCACGTGATCGAAAAATGAAAGAATTAAATTTAAAGAAATCCGTACGTTCAACATCGTCTTCTGAGACTCAATCAGAATCAACAGCTTTACCTTCTTTACCAACAAATGATTTAATGGATGAAATTGGTCATGTTTGTTGTATTTGTCGTGAAGGTTATAAATATTTTCCAAATAAAGTCTTAGCTATTTATACATTTACAAAGAAAGTCGATATTGAACCAATGGAAAATAAAACACGTAAAACATCGGGTTATACAACTGTGACACATTTTAATATTATTCATATCGATTGCCATACATCAGCGATTAAACAAGCTCGTTCACGTGATGAATGGGAATCAGCATTGTTACAAAATGCAAATACACGTTGTAATGGTCTTTTACCTTTATGGGGACCTGATGTACCTGAAGCACAATTTACAACAGCTTTAGCTCGTTATGATACGAATATTGTCGAAGGTACAGGTATACGTGAAACATCAGCAACTTTATCAATTCATGATATGAAATTATTATTACTTCGTTTTGCTGAATTACAATCATTTAGTGAAGATACAGGTGGTGGAGGACGAGAATCGAATATTCGTCTTATTCCTTATCAAATTCATGCTATTCTCTATGTTTTAACAACAAGTCGACAAATTGAACGTGAAGATAAATTAATACAAAATTTTCTCATTCGTCCATTCGAATCTTCAATTATTCTTTCTGAAGCATTTGAAGTCGATGGACCCTTTTTTATGACAACATTAGCATTGATGATGATGAAACCAAATGATTGGGATAAACATCGTCGTTTCTTTCTTCAACGTCTTTTATTAATGGCACATGTTCGTTCAACGAATACACCTTCTGATCGAACACGATTAACATCAAAAACATTGAAATCTTTTTCAACTTATCGAACTTCTTTCATCTTTTTTGGTCTCATCGATGCATTCTTTAATCATCTTTTCAAACCTCATTTTGAATCAATATCATCAACAACACCTTATCATCAACAATTGGCACAATTTCTTCGTTCAAATGATGCTCTTCTTATGGATACTTGTACACGTATTTTGAAATATTTCGAACAAGATTTACTTTCTCAACAAACATTCGATAGTTTCTTCAATCTTCTTCATCTTAGTAGTTCATTATCTGAACAAGTCATTCAAGACATGATTAACGCATTGTAACACGAACTTCTTCATCTTTGTCGTTTCGTTCCGTTCTGACTGATTTTATGTTGACTACTGCTTCTTTTTTTTCTTTCTCAAAACATGAAATAAACCAGAAACATATTTCTTTCAACT
>JGI24214J29971_1016393_pt1 | contig 14586 bp, 14 predicted proteins | sample EnhBio_Anaerobic_3_FD_29971 | JGI IMG/M metagenome (IMG submission 29971)
CGAAAATCTCAATATCCAAATGGGATAACTTCTAGATTAGACTTCCAACTCGAAGATTAAAGTCTAAAACGGGCATTTCGTTGTCCATAATCTAGAAACAGGATCTGTACAAAGGTATTTACTACCACCACTCAAATTCAAAGATTAAAAAATTGCATTTGGACAGCCATTAAAATTCGTGTCCAAAAGCTCAAATGTTCAACTCAATCCTACAGGTAACATTCTTATCTGTAAATCGCTCACTTTCCAATAAGTATAAATGACCCAAACCTTTAACAAAGAAATCACATATTGGTCATTATATCTTCCCCATAGATGCTCCTCATTTTCTGTTGGCATCAAGAGTCCAGAATTGAAAAAGTCCTATACCTTTGATTTCTCAATCAATAAGCCTACATTATTAACTTTTAAACTTGATCTTGAAGAAAAGATTTTTACCTGTTGGCTGAATGGAGTAAGATCCGAATGGCATAAAGAAATTTCAATAGAAAATGACAGCTAATGGACTCCTTTCGTTAGGGTCAAAAATATCGGAACACAACTTATCTTAAACTCATTAGTTTCTGATCCATAGACTCCATTTGTCAGTTACCTAAACTCACAAAAGAAAAATACTGTCGCAGAATATGTCTAACCCGAGATTCAATCTCCTGAAGAAGGACTTTAAAGAAACGACTAAACCTATCATCTCCAAAAGATGACTAACAACAAAATAATTTTAATCGGTTAAAGTCATATAAAACTGATCTCTCGTTAAGAAAATGAGAAACAATTTAACCTTTAATTTGCTCAGTTCACTAAAGATAACAAAATAGCTGTTCCTTTAAGTGAAAGAGAATTCTAGACTATCAATAAATTCTCTAAAAAGTGCCAATGCTCTTTATTATCAATAGCTAAACTATCAAAGAACACTACTGATAAAAGCTATTTCATATCAGTAAATTCACATGAATGGCGACAATAAATGACAGAGATTTTAAGAACACTCACAATGATAAAGTAAGCCTCATACGAATCCACAAAGGGTGCCGAAGTAAAGAGCTTTAAAGATATTTCCATTGAATAAGTTGATAATGTAGCGAGAATATTCTTGTCCAAGGTATAGATGGTTAACCCATACCTAAGTGGATCATAAAGGATCAACTCATTGTTTTCGCAATTTAATGTAAAGTTTAACAACATTGAGCCGTTGCCATTTTTTGATCAGATTAAGACATCATTTAACGTTCCTAAAACTCTAGCTCTAAATAATTATCCATTTTTGAAATTCAATTCACCAATAGTTTCGGTGAAAACAGCCGATGAGACCTTTATCGCTTGCTTACTCAAGGATGGCAATCGAGTTAGTATTGTAAATACATCATCAATTCCATTCAAGCTTATTGACACGATTATTTCACGTGGATTTATTAAAGAAACAGAAATCAACCAGTACAAAAAATAAGTTGAGGACATTAATGATTCAGATTTCACAAAACCACACATTTTTAAAATTCTCAAAAATTGTCTCAAATACGCAGATAAAATCAAGCCACCAGAAAAATTGCTCAAAGAGTTATAAAAGAAAAAATAAGAAATTTAAGTAAAAAAATCCACAGTAAAGGAAGAAAAACCTCTCACATCTAATGTCTAGGCTGATAAAGGATTATTAAGCTCTTTAATCTCCATGGGCTTTAATGAAAAATTATCAACAAAAGTTTTGATAGAATGCAAGAACCAATCTATCGAATCAGCCTTGGAATTAATCTTAAGCAAGTACCCACATGAAAATGAACAACCAACTTCCAAAGGTGAATCAAAGAACAAGCCAAAAAGATAATGGCAATGTTAGATTTGCACATTGATCAACTCAAAAGATTTCGCAACATGCTCAGCATGTGACTCCCCTGCACCTGCTTAATCAGCATTTGAATAGATAGAAATGCTTGAAAGTAAGATTTAATAAAAAGATATTCAATAAAAATAATAAGGAGAGAAAGAAATTTTCAGTTCGACAATTGATAATTAAGCTATAAGGGATATTTTTGTTTGGAACACTAAAGTAGCATATTGCCCACTGTTAATAGCTGCAGTTTTTGAGACTAAAGTTAGGTTTAGATTGCTTGGCCCAAATCCAAAGTTTTATTCGAACTTTTATGTCAAAGATAATGGTTTCTTTGATCTTACTACGTTAAAATATCATGAATTTGCCCATCAAATTGACCAGTCTCAAATTAATGATATGTTCTTCCTAAGCAGTTCGACATAAGAACAGCGAAAAATGAATTGGGGCTGGATGAACATTGAGGATTGGGATTATGACATTTCTAACAACAAAAATGTAACATCAATTGACTTCAAATCAACAAAAATCACAAACAAATTACATAAATTCCTTATCAATGTAAATACAGAAAAAACATCAAACACATTAAATTGCCAAATTTTATTCGACAATGTTTATGAGTAGAAAAAGCGATGCTTTATCGTTAAGGATGTTAATGTTTCTGAGAGTTAAAGAATGCCATTGGATGTAAATTAAAATGTGTTAGAAAAGAAGCTTAACTTTATTGATGAAAGTAAAATGACAGTATCAGCAAATTCTAATGTTGTTTGCGATTTTGTCAAAAATATTACTGTTTGTGAGTAAAATCCAACAGTTAAATAAAGTTTGGCCTCAGATAATGTTCCAAGCCAACCAGCCCTTGCCCCAACAAAGAGCGACCTCATTCCACTCATCGCCATCTCCGGCCCTTACTCCTCCACATTGAGCTACCCCTCATGCCAATTGTAGCCATTATCACCTGAGATATTCAACCCAGTGAATCAATACAAAAACGGCCTAGTCTTCAGAAATCCACAAAATAAGAAATTCACAGTAAAATGTGTAAAACTCTAAAGACAAAATTCAGCAACAAGCAATGGGATATAAAAAATGGGATACTTTTATGTCATCAACGACTTATCCAAAGAGCCTTTAGTTAAGCATGAGTTTGGGTTCAAAGTACAAGAATCCAAAGCCATCGTCAACCTATAAAATAACTCTAAAAAACATCAAGGCTCATACGTAGTTGTCGTCCTCCATCCAGCCACAAATAGCGAAACCTCACGAGAACTTCTCACCAACATATAAATTTACGGTTAGTTATAATCAATATCCAACAATCAAACCTCATCAATCGACGTTACCGAATTCATAAGTAACAGACTAACAATAACATTGATAAAAAATGAATAAACACAATAATTATCGTAATGGAAACAATTGTTCAACATTAAATGCGAGTTATTAAACTATCCGTATGACTTATTATCATGTCAATAATCTGATATAATAAAAAGGTTGATTTAATAAAAGAACACACCAATAAACTTGAGACTGACAATCGAAGCTAAGAGTTGTATATAACAACAAAAAAATAATTAAACTATCACTAACATCTCATCTGTATAGTTAAACACCTTCACCCTAATAAAATCCCAATCAATATTCACTAACACAAAACCTTAACACATCTCATAGGAATAATACAAAAATAGCTTGATATAATTCTTTACTCCTTTTTCAGAAAACCCAAAATGTTTTGACATCATAACAAAAGAAGAGAACAAAAAGTTATACAAACATATTGTCGAATAGATAGATTTAAAATAATTGATAGAAAAGATTGTTCAGTCCTAATATAGGGGAAAGGAGTTTGTTATGTTGAAACAGTTTATTAACATGTTTGCTATAGAGTTGGCGAAAAATAAAACATTGATTTCTACAAACGAGAAGGCAATAATAAAGAATGCATTAAAGTCATCAAAGCTGACACCCGCAGGTGCTGAGATATTGTTCTAAATGATAAAGTTGACAAAATGTGTCAATTTCTAAATGTTAGAAAATGAGCTTCATTAACACTTGTTGGCAATAGCATAAAAGAAAAAGAAGTTAAATTCAACAATGACAATAACAAAGCACATGTCATAAAGTTACCACAAGGAAAAAACTATGTTCTCGCCATTGTTGTACAAGCTGGGTCAAAATAGTAATAGTAATAAATCGATGAATATCACAACAACACAGAATATTCTCCAATAACAATCACTACCAATGTACCACTTCACATGCTTAAAACATCCCCACGGCAGAAAGTATGTCATTGACATGATGAGTTTGTACAAAGTATAAGAGATAGAGTTGAGATTGATCGATAGTGTGAGGGATAAGGAAAGATTGGTTGTTGAGGTGGTATTTTTGGATGAGAGGGGACTTGAACATGTTGTTGAGAGAAGGTTCATTGATGAGTTCTAATGGTCGCAGCTAGTTATTGGGTCATCGTCAGGCAGTGGTGGGAAGGGGTATCATAACAATAAAAGACCTGTAAAGGAATCGAGTATTTTCTTAATTTTAAGTAACACAAAATAACAACAATAATAATTAATAACAACAACAACCCGCTACATAGTTATCAACCTAACATTCACCACAATCCCAAGCTATACTATTTCATCATCAGCATCATCATCTGCTTTGTCCTCTTTATCTTCTACCTCTTCATCTACATTATAAATCCTCCCAATAATCCACGGCCAATACATCGGCTAATCATAACCCATAATGCATTAACATTTCGAGTAACTAACTTAGTCAATGACATCAGTCTATGACAATAAGTTACAACGAATAAAAAAGGTTGATAATTTTGTTAAATATGGACATAAATAAGATTAGAAGTTGTTCTATTATACCTCGTGTGAGGATGATGTCTTGATGGGGGTTAAAAATAGTGATAATAATCATTTATTATAGACCGGTGGCTAAAACAAAAAGTTGTCGTAGCTGAGATAGCGCGAGTAAACCCAAGAAAACAAATGTGTTATAGTGAAAGAGTTACTGAAATCACCATCACATGCCAACCTAAACTACCATTTCACAATGGGTTACTTATTAATAAACTCAATCATTGACACACTATCACAACAACACTCCAAATAACCAAACAAGAACGTCACAACAACACAATTAATCATCTAACACTTTGTAAATAATGAGCGTGGCCAATTAGTATAAAAATCCATCCAATTATTAAGAAAATTCATTGCGAGAAATAATATTGAGGTTATCAAACAATTGTTGGGTGCTAAAGTATCAACATAGCATGTGTTCAATGCCATATTCAAGGATCTCAAAATAGATGAAAACTTAGCTGTAATAGATTTGGTTAAAGAATTGATCAGTGATGCTGACAATTTAAAGAACAATAAGAGTTTGTCCGTGAATTTGTCATGGCTTGCTAAGTTGTATACCCTTGACAAAAATATCATCTAAGCGTTGGTCAAGGGGTAATACTAATCCGGCCATTTAGAGTAAACAGCTATCATATTCACCAAATATGGCTGGACATAATCCACAGTCAAGATATTGAACAGCTTAATATCGCAACAAAAAACCGATCGCCTACCTGTTATTATCTCAGCCTCTAAAAACAACAAGTAACTGTCGTAATTAGCCTTTTAACAACTAAAATCATCCAATGAGTAAATCTTCTCTATTGTAATGGGTTAATTAGCACAAAAGTCACGACATACAAAAATTACTTAGATCTAAAATATAGTCTTTTACATAATAGAAAATATCAAATCGCCATAATAATAATAGGATGACTATTAAAAGAGATAAAAATATTTGAGTGTCTTAGCTATGGTAAATAAGTTCGGTTATACTAATGACATTGCGGAATAAGTTATTAAAATATTCTTCATACTTTAGGAGAAAAACGCATATCTAAATGAGTTGCTGAATTGCGCATTTATGAAAGAAAAGAAAATCGTTGAAAAGTTGTTGACTGTGACGTTAGTAGAGTTGAAACTGACGAAAGTTTTAAAGAGGGACGACCTTATGTTACTCAATGACATCCTAGGGTTTGTACTATCTAAGGAAGTCAATTTATAAACTCAGCAGATTAGTTTTACTTTAGAAAATGACACATAAAAAATATTACTACAATTCTTCTCAACATATTTATTAAATAGCTTGGCAATTGGTGGTTTAGAAAGTGCAAAGATGACAGATTAGTTATTGACACAAAAGATTAAAATAGCATTTTACTTATCGACATTATTACAATCTACTTAAGTTTTTAAACAAATTGATGAGGAAATATTTGGTAGCTTAATAAAATGGTTGTTGATGAATATTACTGTCAATGACGAGAAACATCCCAAAACACCAAATTGTAACAGGTTCTTAAAAATTTAACAAACTGTATGGAAAATTATTGAACATAAAGGAAGGTAATAAGGATCATTGTTTGCTAAACTTTATATGGAAATTTATAAAAAGACCAAACAACAAATTTTACTTGTCATTAATCCTACACTTAGGTATTAAAGTTTGAGAAAATTGTATGCGTTCAATATCAAAGTTTTGGAAAAGTTTGCTGATGTAAAAGAATTTTTAGAAAGGTTGAACTTAAATAATGGATTGTTTGAAGAGATATTGGAAGAGTTCGCCAAACTTGATGTGAAGAACATGCGACTATTGTCATAGGCTCAAAATGAGCAACAACTCGTGAATGAGCTCACCTTACACCCAGATCAGAAACAAAAACCTACAGACTGGTTGATGTACAAAAACGGTTCCAAAAATCATATCTACAAATTATAATATTTTAAAAACACTCAGTAACAAATTGAATTGACTTTCATGCATGATGAAGAATTCACCTTGTCAAAAGTTGTCTTCGCTTTTAAATTATAATCAGCTAATGAAAAAAATATCTGCTTGCCAAAATCCATTACAGTCGAGGGTGGTTTGGGTTTAGATAAGTTGAGATATCTTGGGGAAATGTTTGAGGTGAAAGATGACAGATATTATAACTTATCGACAAAAATTTATGGCCTGAACATGAATATCCTTAAAGAAAGACTCTCATTATAGAAACAGTTAAACAAAAATCTTCCTGTTAAATATTTGAGATTTAAAATTCGTGCACCATAACCCATCTCAATAGAAGATGTACTTGAAGGGGTTTAATTTATGGAGGGAGAGAATAAGGTCAGTTTGGTCAACTTTTTGTCCATCCAAGGAGAAAAGGCCAAACATGCACAGCCAAGCATTAATGAACTTGTTAAATTATTAGAATTGCTAACCTTACCCGAACATAGATAACTTATAAATAAACTATTCAACGTAACAGCAATAACATAAAAATTCAAACTATCCTTGACAACATTTTCCTAATTAATGAAACATGAAAAATACAACAAAATCATCCATAACTTTTTAATGCGTGTTTGCCAACAAAATACTTTTATAGGAAATGAAATGTTAACAAAATATCTTAATGTCCAGAATTCATAAATATGTGCAAAAATAGCTACTGAAATTGTGTTAGCCAATGATTAGTAATTGAAAAATAGAGTGATTTTGATGTATGAATTTGTGGAAAGAGTTATTAATAATGAAAAGAAAACAACTTTTGATGAAAATGTACTTCCATTCATGAACAGATTCGCACAGGTGGCATATTATACAATGACAAGGTAAAATTATACACAAAAAGATACCTTGACTGAAATCCCACTTACTGTCTCACAAAAAACTGTTGAAAAGTTACTCCTTTTGCTTGAAGACAATACAGAATCGTCATAAATTGTATCAAAATTCATCTATACAATTTTAACCTTAAACAAACCTTTCATAACAAGTGGATTTACATTGACCTAGATTTTGTCAAAAATAGCATAAAGAAAGAACGTTCAATTTGACCAGTTGTTAAGCGCATTGGTCATTAACAGCGAATAATGTAGAAGATGGTTCATGTCGAATTAAATGCTATAAAAAATGTTTGATGAAACTTTTGCGATGATAAAAGATAGTAATGATGTTGCACAAATAGTAAGAAATATGACATTGTTGACAACGTTATCACTTAACCCATCAATCAAACAACTTATTAATAAGTATCAGTATAATTTGAGATTGTTCGAATTACTTATGGGAAAATCTACACAGGCCATTTTGTCAGCTTCTCAAAATTAATAGTTGAGAAAATCCTTTGTTGAGCTTATTGCAAGAACATCTTTAGGGTCGGAAAATTAAGCCATCATTGGTCAGTTGTTAAAAGACTCAATCCCAAGCATCATTTCGCAAGGCAATGAAAAGTTCGTCGGAGAAATATTCTTGCCTTTATTGAACAGTTTCTAAAAAGTTCCAGTATGTGTGTTGCCATATGTTGAAAATGAAAACAAATTGATTACTGATTTATCTAATGTTGATTTCAGGAATGATAAAAGTGAAAAATCTAAAGCCAAATAAAATCAGCAAGATATTTCAGGTTTTAGACTGCCATCATCACTTGTTTCTGAAGAAATCAAACAAAAAATATTTGATGAGTTAATAAAGAATTCTTATCAAAATGGAAAGTTCAACCTTGCCCTTAATCATGGAAATTACACCGAAGGTCTTGGTTAGTCAATAATTAACAATGTATTTTATAGTAATAGGCCTTTCATGACGATCATCAAATTAAAATCAAAGAAAGACCCAAACCAGACCAGAACAATTTGCATCTTTTACAACAGATCAAAAGACACACAAAACGAAAACAAACTAAAATTAAACTGGACAGCTGGTACTTTCATGATATTTATCGACCACCCTAACAAATCTAACAACAACACCCAGAACATCATCACAATCTCAAAATAACCTAAGAAGAATACCCCACTTTTGGACTTCCACCACTATGAACTAAATACAAACTAAAGTTATGATAAATAAGGTGATGAATATTAATCAATAGTTTTTGAATATGGTGATAATATCTTCGGATAAATTGGCTATGGAGGTTGCTATACTAATATCTTCCATTTTGATGACATAAAAATATTTGGTGAAGATAATGAATATATTGCTTGGTAACCTGAAAGTGTTGAGTTTTGGCTATTGTACAGTTCATTGCAATCTGCAAATGAAAAGGCAATTCAAGTTCAATAAAAATCTACACTTCCTTAACTCACAAAGTCACTCCTTCAGACCAATTATGATCATACGCTTTTCAGTAACATTCATAAAGCCTCAAATACCCTCAACACATTGCGATATGAAACAGTTTATGAATTCCCTGCCTCGTTGACTGTCAGGCAACTTAAAGAAAGTATGAGAATTATCAACTGCTCGATTGATGACAAAAAACTTAAGGACTTAAAACTCACAATTAAAGGCAATCAATTATCATCTGCAATAACTGATGACTTGACTTTAGAAGAGATTAGAAAATTGTCAAAAACTAAATAAACCATAGTTTTGGATCTTAATGTACATGTCGATAATTTGCTTGATGTATTGAATTTGAAGTCACCATACAAAAGATAAGAGGTTGATTTCTTACCCAGAAAGGGAATTCTAAAATATTTTGAGGAAAATTAAGGTATACAAGCTATGATCAAAGTTATCAAAAAATCCATTTAAGGGTGGAAAAATAAAGTCAGAATGGAAAAATGGCTCCAATATGTTATTGAACTCGAGAACTTCTCTCATTTCCCACATTTCTTCGCTATTTATCTTAAAGACAGATAAACATTCAATTTATTATTCAACCTCCTCGCAGGTCTTCCTGATAGATAAACAGATACCAAGTGGGACACTTTGTAAGCCTCATCAAGCCAAAAACTGTTAAAGATCGTCTCTTAAATTTTGCATATGGACAAAACCTCATAATTTAGAGAATACGCATTAAAAAATAACTTCTTTATAACAATTCTAGAAAGACTTCGTATATTGACAGGATTATTTAAGCGTAAATTTGACAAAGATTACAAATAAGAGTTACAAGAAGACAAATCATAACCAACAAAGCCTTAAGTCGAAGATGATGGAACAAAGAAAATCAAGAAGAAAAAAGGTGTCGGTTATGGAAATGACTCCTCATCCAACACGAAATGGATGAAAGGTGACAACATGTAAGAAAGAAAGAAATAGTTCGAGACAGTTAGAACTATTTTAGGAATTATAGAAAACTTTTTAGATGTTCAATCGTCATGGAAAATTCCTGACTTGTTGTTGGAAAATATTTACGAGTCTGCTTTATTGCCATTTGTTGAAGACGGTTTAAGAGCTGGTACCTTGTTATAAATCTCAAAGCACCCAGAAAAGTTCAAAGCCATATTTAACATCATAAGAGTATTGACCAGACATGAACAATTGATACCAGTATTGTTGCCAATCGACACACATTATCAACCAAAGCAAATCGAATCTATAGAATCATTATTGAAATCTTTAGAAAACATTGCATCAATCTTTTTATCATGCTTAACACAGAGCAAAACAACCCAAACAGCTTAATAAAAAATGTCAGCATAATTAGCCACATTAATCAAAGAAACATACAAATCAGTCGAATAAGCCATTGAAGAGTACAAAGAAAATCACATGAACGATGACACACAATAAAAACAATTAGAAGAAGTATTATAACTTCCATTGGACAAAAAGTATCGTTTATTGATGAAAGATTTACGATTTGACTACATTGATATGAAATAAACACCAAATAAAATTAAGCATCATTACTCATCATCGTTTAATCCCAATTACACACCAAATCAAAACAAAATGATCAGGCTTGCACAAGAACTTGCCGATATATCCACAGCTTTGCCCCATTAGCATACTAATGCCATTTATGTGAGATGTGATAAGGACAGGGTTGATTTTATGCAAGCGCTTATTATGGGATCGAATGGAACACCTTATGGGCATGGGGCGTTCTTGTTTGATGTCTATTTTGATGACAATTATCCCAATAATCCACCAAAGGTTAATCTCACAACCACAGGTCATGGAAAAGTAAGGTTTAATCCCAACCTTTATGCTTGTGGTAAAGTTTGTCTGTCATTACTAGGTACATGGAGAGGTAGTGCCTCTGAAAATTGGGACGCTAAAGTTTCAACTTTATTACAAGTGCTTTTATCAATCCAAGCTATCATTATGAGCGAATAAATTTATTTTAATGAGCCTGGCTTTGAAAATTAACAAGGAACATAAGAAGGTGAGAAGAAAAATGAAGCCTATTCAAACATTGTCAGATATTCTAATATCAAGTTCGCTATGATTGAGAATATTCGAAACCCACCAAAAGGATTTGAGACTGTTATTAGAAGACATTTCTATCTCAAAAAAGATGAGATCATGTAGGAATGTAGAAAATGGCAAAAGTATGCATAAAAAAGACCAGCTAACTATGTTGGATTGGTAAATGACCACAATCATTCATGGTCAAGTGAGTTCAAAAAGTCCAAAACACAATACAAATAAATGCTCGATCAAGCTATCAAAGAACTTTAAGAATAATTGAACAAGCTTCCAGCACCAAAAATTACAGATATCATTACAACAAAACAAGTCAAAAAACAAACAAAAAAGAAAGTCATCATCAATAAAATTTAATAATTGTAAAAGCAACAATCACAATAACAAACAATCGATGTCTCATATGACAAATCTCTCATGTCAACAGAATCTAAATAAATCGATATCACAGATGAAAAAGTCAAAGATAGATGGAGTCGTTACATAGGAGCTATGGGTATCGATGCTGTTAGCAAACAATCTAAAGCTGACATTCTCGTGTTTGGTCTTAATCCATTGGCTTTATAAGTTGTCAAAAATCTTGTTTTAAGCGGATGCAGAAGACTTACGATTTGTGATGAGAAATTAGTCATCATGGAAGATTTATCTGGTGGATTCTTTTATACTTTGGAAGATGTGGGCAAAAAGAGAGTCTAAAGTATATTGTACAAGATCAGATAATTAAACGCATATGTGAAAATAGATACGATACCATCATTGGAATACCTCACCTAAGTTAGTTTGAAAACATATTCCTTAATACTTGCCACCTAATTGCCTTTATCATAACAACTCAAAATCTCAACTATTTGCAGAGAGCAAAATATAAAGTTCATCAGCGCTGATTGTATAGGATTCACTGGTAGAATAGTCAACGATTTGGGTGAAAAGTTTGAAGTTCTTGATAAAAATGGTTAAGAACCTGTCGAAGTCTTTATTAAGGATATAACGATTGGTTAAAAAGGTATCGTCACATTGCTCGATGGAGTAAAGAATCCTTTCGAAGATGGATAAGCTGTATTGATTAGAAATGTTTAAGGAATGAAATTGAAAGAAGGCGAAATTTAAAAGTCTATCAACGATACACTTCATAAAGTTAAAGTCATCAACTCTAAGAGCTTTGAAATTGGAAATACCTTGAATTACACACCTTACATCAGAAATGGAACTGTAAAGAACATAAAAACACCTGTTGAAATAACGTTTAAACCATTTTCTTAAATTGTCCTCGATCATAAAAATATTTCTGTTGACGAGAATCTTGCTTTCTATGACTTTGCAAAGCTTTAAAACTCAAAATTAGTTAAAAGTTGTTACTTAGCCCTTTAAGAGTACAGAAAGAAAAATGAATTGAGACATCCTTAACCATGGAACGTTAAGGATATGACCGTCTTTTTGGATATTTTCAAGGGTATTCATGAAGAGAATGTTGATGAAAAAGCATTAAAGTTTGTCGAAAAGTTTGCATTAACCGCCCGTGGATACCTTCCACCTCTTTGTGCATTTTTCGGTGGTTTGGTCTGCCAATAAATTATCAAAGCTATCACACAAAAATACAAACCAATTAACTCAGAATTTTATATTTAATTCAGTGAAATCGTACCTGAACTACCACAATAACTTAATGAAAATTCATTAAAAGAAATCTTTTCATTTAACAAGAACTCAAGAGATATAGGTCTTGAAATTGTCGTTGGAAATCAGCTTGTTGAAGTCATTAGAAACTCAAAATTATTTATGATCGGATCTGGTGCTATCGGCTGTGAACTATTGAAAAACTTTGCTATGATTGGATTCGGTACAGGAGAAAAGGGTAAGATCACTCTTACAGATCCTGATCATATTGAAAACTCGAACTTGAATCGTCAATTCTTATTCAGAGAAAAACATATTTCCAAATCCAAGAGTAGAACAGCCTCTTAAGCTGTTAAAATTATGAACCCTGGGCTCAAGAATCATATTACCGCTTTGACTGAAAGAGTTTCAGATTCCACAAAAGATATCTTTACCAATAAATTCTTTGAAGGACTCACTTTAGTTGCTAATGCCCTTGATAATGTGGCAGCTAGAAGATATGTTGATCAAAGATGTGTCTAAAACAAGATTCCTCTCTTCTAATCTGGTACTTTAGGACCAAAAGGACACGTCCAAGTCATTATACCATACTTAACAGAAAGTTATGGAAGTCAAAATGATCCAGTTTAAGAAGGTGAGATTCCACATTGTACGTTGAAGATGTTCCCAGAAGAAACTTTGCATTGTGTTTAATGGGCCAGAGATATATTCGGTAAGAAATTCAGTCTTCAACCAAAAGCTTTACTTAAGATTATTGACAAAACTTATAAACCTTAAAAGGACGACATAAAATCTTTGAGTTAATGTGTAACAATGGTTAAAAAATGTCCAAAAACTTTTGAGGACTGTATTAATTATGCAATTCACAAGTTTTATAAATATTATCGCGATGATGTCATGCAATTACTCTACACATATCCACTTGATGCCAAAACTAAGAATGGAGAACCATTCTGGAAACTTCCAAAAAGACCACCAACTCCAATCAAACAATTTGATCCTGAAAATATTTTACAATGCACTTTTGTTGCTTCATTGGCAGTTATGGTTGCTAAAATATATCAAGTGGACTATCCTAAAAACTTCAGATCTTAAGCTGAGAGATTATTTATTGGTAAACAAGCTAGTAAAGTAAAGATTCCATAGTTCGTTCCATCTGATGAAAAAGCAAAAGAAATTTTGAAATAATCAACTGAGAAAAAAGAATAGAATGCAGAAGAATAAAAAATGGAAGAAGTTATGCAAGAAAAAGATGAGAATTAACTTTATAAAGAAATCATCACAACTGGAGGTCATTAATTCAAAATCAAAGTTGAATAATTCGAAAAAGATGATGATTCTAATGGACATATTGACTTCATCTATTCTATGGCAAACTTAAGGGCAATAAATTACAAACTTGATTAAATGGACTGGATCAATGTCAAAATCAAGGCAGGTAGGATTGTCCCAGCCCTTGCTACTACGACTGCTTGTGTTTCAGGATTACAGACTTTGTAAATATGCAAATATTTGAAAAAAATTAAGATCGATTTGATGAAGAATTCGTACTTAAACTTGGCAGTTCCATCAATTCAAATGTCATAACCAGGTTAAGTTCTAAAAAAGAAAATCACAGAAAAATTGACAGTCAATTTATGGGATAGATGGGAAGTAGTATGCGAAAAATCATCTACATTTGGAGACTTATATGAAAAGTTATTGAAAAAGTATGAAATTTTCCCAGTCGGAGTTCTACAAGGAATGAGTCGTATTGATACAGGTAAATCTGAGTAAGCTAAGAAGTAATTCATGAAGTAAAAAATTTTGGATAAACTTGACCTATAAGATAACTACATAGACATTATCGTTCTCTTTACAAAGAATCAATAAGATGATAAAATTATTGAAGGAGTCCCACCAGTAAGGTT
>JGI24214J29971_1029178_pt1 | contig 14314 bp, 1 predicted proteins | sample EnhBio_Anaerobic_3_FD_29971 | JGI IMG/M metagenome (IMG submission 29971)
GGTCAGTCCCACCCACACGACCTCTTACTTCTTGCGCTTGTGTATCAGGGTGCCCGCGTAGAGTGCTGTGCGAGGTACTAGAGAGCTATAAATCGCGCTTGATCAGAGTTTCGTTTCTTGATGGCGCAGGACGGCTCAGTGCCCCTCGTGGCTCCTTCTACGGATTTAGCGAGTAGCGCTGCGTTGCGTAAGCACATCAGAGCGTTATGTCTGGTGCTTTTGGATGCAAGAGAGGCAGATTTGGACCAATCTTTGAATTCTGACGTTCGAGTCGAGGAATCTCTGTCCAAGTTCATCTCTGATCCCCAAGAATCTGTGATCTACATTCACAAGCTTTCAAGCTCTGACCCCGAAGATCCATCTGCTATGTACATGGTTGCGTCTCGTCCCGAGTTTACTGGTGATCGTTCGAGTGTGGTGGCGTTGATGAAGAAAAACGAAAATTCTACGTTGGAAGCTACAAAAACGGTTTCCTCTCAGTTGCAAGCAGTAAACTTGAGTGAGGGTTCGCCCTTTGAAAGTTTGCATTCGTTGGTGCGCCACTCGGTCGCGCCCTTTTTCAAGGCTTATGTGAAGCAGACAGCCGGTAGCGGTGCGACAAGTGGAAATTCTGAAAAATCGTCGTCCAAGTCTGGTGAAGCCAAGTTGGGCTTGGGTATAAGTGCTGTAAATCAGAAAATTGCCGAACTTGAGCTTTCGCTTTATAATTGCAAGCAGAATATTCAAATACCCCATGTTTCGTTGAGTTATCACGGCGAAATTTCTTCTGCGCATACGCGTGTCTTTTCAGTAGAAAAGCGTCCTTTAAAGCCCGAAGATTTGGGTGAAATGTCGAAAGCAACTGATTTCTTGAATGCATTGCAATCTGGTGTGAACGTGTGGATCAAGGAGATTCAAAGAGTCACAAAACTCGAAAGAATCGATGTTATGCCCTCCAATAGTGAGACTGCTCAAGAAATTGCCTTTTGGTTGGAACTTGAATCTGAGCTCACTTCCATCGATCGTCAATTGAAATCATCAGAAGCCGAGTGCACGTTAAATACGTTAAAACAATCGAAACGGTTTTTTGCAACCGCTTCGTTCGATACCGATACCATCGGTCTGAAACGTTCCTTGGATATGGTGGCCTCCTACAAGCCCTTGATGAAGGACTTCCCCTTGAATGATCTACTGACGGCCAGCGAGCTCCCGGCGCTTTCGAATGCTTTGCGTAACATTTTCGAGCACATGAAGAAGTCTAAGGGTGCCAACTACCCTGTACCTCGTTACTTGCGTTTCCTCGAAGCACTTGCCCGCGATTTGTGCTCACAAGTGCTAGCCATTTTGAAGGTGAAACAATTCATGAATATGCCCTACGCTGAGTTTGATCGCGTGGCGTCTGAGGCTCGCGTCCTCTTTACGACCTGGGATGATCAATTCATCAAGTTCAGAGAGGTTCTTCGAGAGCTAGGACGCAAGAGACGTCAAGGTGAGGAAGATCTTCCCCTCATCATTCAAACTGAGAATAAGGCCCTTCAAGAGCGCATTGCGAATTTACAAAAATTCAGACGCCAACACGAAGAGTTCAGAAATGTGATTGAAAAGGTTTTGCCCCCATCGGCCGGCTTCACGGCCCTCGAAGACCTCGACAAGGCAAAATTGCTAACTGAAAACGTTGATGCGCTTGCCATGACTACTGAAGGCGTAGAAGTATGGAAACGTGCTGTATCGCTTTACAATGATCGCATTGATGATATCGAATCCAGAATCAAGGATGAATTGAGGGAGAGATTGGCCGCTGCGAAATCTTCGAATGAAATGTTCCGTGTCTTCTCGAAATTCAATGCTCTATTCTTCCGCCCGAAGATCAGAGGTGCCATTCAAGAGTATCAGGCTCAATTGATCACACGTGTGAAGGAGGACATTCAAAATCTTCATGAAAGATTCAAATCCAAGTATCCCACTTCAGAGGCTGCTGTCATGTCTGAGATGCGCGATATCCCCCCTGTTTCTGGTGCCATCATCTGGGCACGTCAAATCGAGCGCCAATTGAAAACCTACATGCGTCGCGTCGAAGATGTGCTTGGTAAAAAATGGGAATTGGATTCTGAAGGTCGCAAGTTGAAGGATGATTACGACTTGTTCAAATCTAAATTGAACACCGATGCGCTCTTCGAAAACTGGCAGCGCGAGATTTCTATGCGCCAATTCGACTTGACTTGCCCTATTTTGACTGTTGTCAAGAAAGGTTCTGCTTTGCACCTCGACATCAATTTTGATCCCCAAATTATGACCCTCTTCAAGGAAGTACGTAATTTGCAATGGCTTGGATACCGCGCCCCGTTCCATGCAACGATGGTATCGACTGGAGGACGTCAAATTTATCCATTCGCGATTACCATCCGTGAAATTCTTCGTACCTTCCAACAAACGACTGCAAAAATCATTCCTGAGGTGGCTCTGTTGCTTGCTGCCCATAAGAAGGAGGTACAACTCTGTTTGAGCGAAGGATTCAAGTTGAAATGGGAATCGCTTTCCAAGCTCGGTAACTATGTTTCGCGCCTGTCTGCTGCTGCTGCTACCTGCTCTGAAAAGACGGATGACGTTTTATCGAAGTGGCAACTCATTACGACCAATTTGAACACTTTGGTGACTTGCGACTTTTCTCGTGATGCGCTCTCTGCGCCTTTGGTAGCCATCCAAAAGGTACTTGATGACCTCAACTTGGCCAACTATGCGAATTTGGAGTACTGGACCAAGGAATTGGAATCTCGCATTGAGACTATCCTCACTGAGCGATTGACAAATGCCATTGACGCTTGGCGTGATGTCTTTGCCTCCACGGGTGGTGTCTCCCTCTCTGCTGCCACCAACTCTGAGCAACAAACGACTCAGAAGCGTTCTGGCGCTCTTCGAGTGCGTGGCCCAATGACCGAATCTTCATCAAGCCAAAACAAGAAGTCGACTGAAGCGGACTCGAATGCCGCCGAAAAGGCCAAGATTCGTGCTAAACCTCAACTCTACACGACCAACCACGAGATTGTGATTCGCAATCAAATGATGCAACTTCAACCTCCCCTCGAATTTGCTCGTTCCTCTCTCATTGCTCAATTCAACACTTGGCTTTCATGCGTGACGTCCTTGCCTCGTTTGCAATCGGCACGTTACGATGCTGGCTTCTCCCTCCAATCGTATACTCAATCTGAAAACAATTTCCGTTTCTTGCTCGCCAAGCTTCCCCTTGGTACCTTGGAAACCATCTTCCGTATGATTGAAAAGAACGTTTCGGATGCTGCAGAGTATGTGCAGATTTGGTTGCAATACCAAACTTTGTGGGACATGGAGGCCTCCGTCGTTTATGCTCGATTGGGCGATTCTTTGGAAACTTGGCGTCAAATGTTGCTTGAAATTCGCCGTTCGAGAACAACTTTCGATACAAGCGAGACTCAAAAGGAGATTGGTCCGATCAACGTTCGCTATGCTCAAGTGCAAGCCAACGTGAACAACAAGTATGATTACTGGCACAAGGACATTTTGTCGAACTACGGACAACGCTTTGCAGACCAAATGAAGGCATTCCATGGCACCATTTCTGCGGCTCGCCTTGAGCTTGAATCTCTTTCGATTGACTCGGCTACCACCCTGGAATGCGTTTCCTTCGTGTTGAAGATTCAAGATGTGAAACAGAATTTGTCACGCTGGGAACGTGCCTTGGAAGAGTTCAAAACCGGTCAAACCTTGCTTCAACGTCAACGTTTCGCCTTCCCCTCTGATTGGCTCGAATATGAAGTTGTTGAAGGTGAATGGCAACAATTCATGGAAATCCTGCAACGTAAGACAGCCGAAATTGACGCCGAAATCCCTATTCTCCAAAAGAAGGTTTCTGCTGAAGTCACTGCGATTGATGATAAGATTTCTGCATTGGCTGCCGATTGGCAAAAGGACAAGCCCCTTGGTGGTACCAAATTCACGTCCGCCTTGGAAACTTTGGCCATTTTCTCAGGTCGCGTCACCAAATTGCAAGAGGAGGTTGCTCGCGTGTCTGCGGCTAAAAAGGCACTTGATCTTACCTCGTCCACTTCTCAAGAGGAGCGCTTGAACCCTATCGCTCAAGAACTTACTGATTTGAAGAATGTGTGGAATGAGCTCGCCAACACTTGGAAGGAGATTGAGGCCCTTAAAGAGACGCCTTGGTCCGCAGTTATTCCCAAGAAGGTTCGCAAGCAGCTTGAAGATTTGGTTGCCAAGCTCAAGCTTCTTCCCAACAAAATTCGCCAATACTCTGCCTTCGTTCACGTACAAGATACCATCACCTCCTTCCTTGACGGTTATGGAATTTTGATTGATTTGCGCAGTGAAGCATTGAAAGATCGCCACTGGACGTTGTTGCGTAAACGCCTGAATGTGAAATGGATCCTCACCGAGCTCACCTTGGGTGACGTGTGGGACTCCAACCTCTCGAAAAACGCTCAGTTCTTCAAGGATATCATCTTGCAAGCTCAAGGTGAGTTGTCCCTCGAATCTTTCCTTCAAGACCTCAAGAGTTTCTGGCAATCTCACCCCCTCGATCTCGTCAACTATCAACGCAAGACTATGCTCATCAAGGGATGGGACGACCTCTTTGCCAAAATCTCTGACCACGTCAACGGTATTGGTGCCATGAAGAATTCGCCCTACTTTAAGGAATTCGAAACGGATGCTGCCACTTGGGAAGAGCGCTTGAACCGCATGCAAGTCATTTTTGATATCTGGATTGACGTACAGCGCCGCTGGATCTATTTGGAAGGCATTTTCTCTGGCTCGTCAGACATCAAGAATTTGCTTCCCCGTGAATCTGGTCGCTTCGACACGATTAATTTGGAGTTCATCAACTTGATGAAGCGTGTAGCCAAGACTTTGGTCGTTATCGAAATTGTTGCCTTTGATGGCATCGAAAAGACGCTTGAACGCCTTGCTGATCAATTGGCCAAAATTCAAAAGGCCTTGGGAGAGTATTTGGAACGCCAACGTTCTGCCTTCCCTCGATTCTACTTCATTGGAGACGAAGATTTGCTTGACATCATCGGTAACTCGAAAGAGCTCTCCAAGATTCAAAAGCACTTAAAGAAGATGTTTGCTGGTGTTGCAGGTCTCATGCTTGACGCCAACAATGTTTCGATCATTTATGGTCTCACCTCTGCCGAGGGTGAACACGTTCCTTTCCGCAATCAAATCGATATCACCAAGTATCCTCGCATTGACGCCTGGTTGAAGGCCTTGGAGGACGAAATGAAGTACACGCTTGCCATCTTGCTCTCTGAGGCGATGGACTCTATGCATGCCTTCAACGCTCTCGAAAAGACAGACCCTGCTGCATACGCTAAGGCTTACATGGGCTGGATCAACCAATACCCCGCTCAACTTGGTATTTTGGGTGCTCAAATTCATTGGTCCCAATCTACTGATGCTGCCTTGTCTGCCTCTTCTGCAAGTGATTGCGAACGTCAATTGGAGTCCATCCTCACTTCGAACGACTCTATCGTGCGCACGTTAGCCGATGCCATTTTGGTGGATCAAGATCCCATTCGACGAAGAAAACTTGAACAGCTCGTTACAGAGTTGGTACACCAGCGTGATGTCGTGCGTCGTCTCATCAAGACGAACGTTCGTAGTTCCACTGCTTTCGAATGGCTTTGCGAGATGCGCTTCTACTGGCAGCGAGAAAATGAGGTTGTTATTGACAAGGCTTCCATCCCCGCTTCTGGTGGAGGTGATGCCGGTGCCAACGACGCTGCTCACAAACGTGCCGTTTTGCTCAAGAGACTTCAAATTCGCATGGCCAACTCGAAATTCGATTATGGCTTTGAGTACCTGGGTGTTTCTGAACGCTTGGTTCAAACACCACTCACCGATCGTTGCTACTTGACCCTCACACAAGCCATAACTTCTCGAATGGGTGGTTCTCCCTATGGACCTGCCGGTACTGGTAAGACTGAGACGGTGAAGGCCCTCGGTACTCAACTTGGAAGACTCGTTTTGGTGTTCTGTTGTGACGAAGGTTTCGATTTCAAGGCCATGTCCCGTATTTTCATTGGTTTGGCCATGTGTGGTGCCTGGGGTTGCTTCGACGAGTTTAACCGCTTGGAAGAGCGCATCTTGTCTGCCGTTTCTCAACAAATTCAAACCATCCAATTGGCCCTTCGTGACCATTCTACCGAAGTCGACTTGGTTGGCCGCCGCGTTTCTTTGAACGACGAGATGGCCATTTTCGTGACCATGAACCCTGGCTATGCTGGACGTTCCAATTTGCCTGATAACTTGAAACAACTGTTCAGAGGTATCGCCATGATTAAGCCTGATCGCGAATTGATTGCCCAAGTTATGCTTTATTCTCAAGGTTTCAAGACCGCTGAGAAGCTTGCCACCAAGATTGTGCCCTTGTTCGAACTTTGCGATGAACAGCTTTCCACTCAATCCCACTACGATTTCGGTTTGCGTGCTCTCAAGTCCGTGCTTGTCTCTGCAGGAAACTTGAAGCGATTCCGCTTGGCAGACGCCCCCACCAACGGCTCATTGAGCGACGAAACAGAATTTGAACAATCTCTGCTCATCCAATCCGTCTGTGAGACTGTCATTCCCAAGCTCGTCGCTGAAGATATCCCTCTCTTCCACTCGCTCTTGTCTGACGTTTTCCCCGGCACTGGCGTTTATCAAATCTCCGAGAAGGAACTCAGAGCGATCATCGACAACGTTGCTCAAGAAATGTCCCTCACGCCTTCTCCCACCTGGGTAGACAAGATTCTTCAATTGTACCAAATTCAAGTCCTTCGCCATGGTGTCATGTTGGTTGGACCTGCCGGTTCTGGTAAAACGAAAGCTTGGACCGTTTTGATGGAAGCCCTCGAGCGCTGGACCAAGGTGAAATCCAAGGCTTATGTACTGGATCCCAAGGCTATTACCAAGGACGAACTTTTCGGAACTTTGGACCCCACGACCCGTGAATGGACTGATGGTCTTTTCACTGCTCTGCTTCGTAAAATCATCGATAACCTTCGTGGAGAGAGTGAAAAACGTCATTGGATCATCTTTGATGGTGATGTCGATCCCGAGTGGGTCGAAAACTTGAATGCTTTGCTCGATGACAACAAGATTTTGACTTTACCCAACGGAGAGCGCTTGGCCTTGCCCAACAACGTTCGAATCATCTTCGAAGTGCAAGATCTCAAGTACGCCACCCTTGCTACCGTCTCTCGTTGCGGTATGATCTGGTTCAATGAGCAAACTGTGACAAACTCGATGATCTTCTCTCATTACCTCAAGCGTCTCCAAGCTGAGCCTCTCGATGATACTGAGCGCTCTGCTTTCCATCAACAAGCCTCTGTCGCTGGCGAGAAGTCCAAGATTTCACAAGACACCAACATCCCTCCCGGACTTGCCTTGCAACACGAAGCCGTTCCCATCCTGCAACGTTACTTCATAGAGGGCGGACTTATTGAAAACACCATGAACCTTGCTTCCACCAAGTGGCACATTATGGATTTCACCCGTCTTCGTGTGTTGAACTCGTGCTTCTCCCTCATCAACAAGTCTATCTTGTTTGTGCTTGAGTTCAACCAACGTTCCCTTTCACCGATGCCTTCATCCATGTTCGAGAAGTATCTTCAAAACCGCATCTTGTTCGCCATCATGTGGGGCTTTGGAGGCTCAATGAATTTGGGCGAACGTGAAGAGTTCTCCCGCTATTTGCAGACCCTCAATGCTACCGGCACAGTTCTTCCCACCGGCCAAGCACCTCTTTTGGACTACTTTGTCAGCATCGATGATGGAGAGTGGCACGCATGGAGCGAGAAGGTACCGAGACGCGAGATTGAAACTCACGAGGCGGCCAGCCCCGATTTGGTGATTGCCACCGTCGATACTGTTCGTCACGTTGAAGTCGTGAAGGCTTGGTTGAGTGAACATCGTCCCATGTTGCTATGTGGTCCTCCTGGTTCAGGTAAGACCATGACCCTCGAAGATACTTTGAAAGTTTTGCCAGATTATGAGCTCGTCTCGTTGAACTTCTCGTCTGCCACCACACCAGAACTGATTATGAAGACATTCGAACACCATTGCGAGTACAAGAAGACCCCTAAGGGCACCATCTTGCGCCCAACTGCCGTCGGTAAATGGATGGTCGTCTTTTGCGATGAAATCAACTTGCCCGCCGCTGATAAGTACGGCACGCAACGTGTGATGACCTTCATTCGTCAAATGGTTGAGAAGAACGGATTTTGGAAGCCCGGAGAGCACATTTGGGTCTCATTGGAGCGCATCCAATTCTTGGGTGCCTGCAACCCTCCCACCGATCCTGGTCGCGTCCCCCTCTCTCAGCGTTTCCTCAACCACGCACCCTTGCTATATGTCGACTTCCCATCGCGCAACTCGCTCATTCAAATTTATGGCACTTTCAACAAGGCTTTGCTCAAGTTGGCACCTGATGTCCGTGCTTACGATAATGAGTTGACCGAGGCCATGGTTGACTTCTACGTAGCCTCCCAAAAGCGCTTCACCCCTGATCAACATGCTCACTACATTTACTCCCCTCGTGAATTGACGCGTTGGGTGCGTGCGTTGCGTGAAGCCTTGTCTCAATGGGAAGGTCGCGTCACTTTGGACGATCTCGTTCGCCTATGGGCCCACGAAGCACTTCGTTTGTTCCAAGATCGTCTCGTGACCCCTGACGAACGTAAATGGACGGATCAAACTTTGGATGAAATTGCCCAACGTGCCTTCCCCTCGGTCGAGCCCTCTGTTGCTCTGAAACGTCCCATCTTGTATTCCAACTGGTTATCAGCGACTTCATACCAATCTTTGGATCGCCAAACTCTACGTGACTACGTCAAGGCTCGTTTGCGTACTTTCTACGAAGAAGAACTCGATGTCCCTCTTGTCTTGTTCAATGAGGTTCTAGATCACATTTTGCGCATTGATCGTGTCTTCCGTCAGCCCCAAGGCCACGCTTTGTTGATTGGTGTATCCGGTGGTGGTAAAACTGTGCTCTCTCGCTTTGTTGCTTGGTTGAACAATCTCTCCATCTTCACAATCAAGGTGAACAACCGTTACAAGGCTGAGGACTTTGACCACGATCTTCGTCACGTCATGAAGAGAGCTGGTGTTCACGATGAAAAGATTTGTTTCATTTTCGATGAGTCCAACGTTTTGGAATCCTCCTTCTTGGAGCGCATGAACACATTGCTCGCGAGTGGTGAAGTCCCTGGTTTGTTCGAAGGTGACGATTACACTTCGTTGATGCACGCCCTTCGCGAAGCCGTTTCGAAGAAGGGTCTCTTGGTGGATTCGGAAGCCGAACTTTTCAAATTCTTCACTCAAGGCGTTCGTCGCAACTTGCACGTCGTGTTCACGATGAACCCTGCCTCGTCTGATTTCCACAATCGCGCGGCTACTTCTCCAGCCTTGTTCAATCGTTGTGTCCTCGATTGGTTCGGAGAATGGTCTGATGAGGCTCTTTTCCAGGTCGGCGAAGAGTTCACCATGAAGTCTGATTTGGACGTGGCTTCGTATGACCCTCCGTCATTCATGCCCTCTTTCTTGGTTAACCTTGGCGTTCCTCAACCTCTCGCTCATCGTCATGCTGTCATTTCTTGCTTGGTGTTCGTCCACAAGACCATTGATGCTGCCAACCAAATTTTGGTGAAACAATCGGGTCGTCAGAACTATGTCACCCCTCGTCACTACCTTGACTTCATTCACCACTTTGTTACCTTGGTCCACGAAAAGCGTACCGAGTTGGAAGAGCAACAGTTGCATTTGAACGTTGGTTTGGGCAAACTTCGCGAAACCCAAACTCAGGTCGCAACCCTCCAAGAATCGCTTGCCATCAAGAATTCTGAGCTCGAAAAGAAACAAGCTGAAGCCAACGTTAAGCTTAAGGTCATGGTAGAGGATCAACAAAAGGCTGAAGTCAAACAAAAGGAGTTGAAGATCGTTCAAGAAAAGTTGGCAGTTCAGAAGACTGAGATTGCTGAGCAAAGTAAGGAAGCGAACGCCGACTTGGCTCGTGCTGAACCAGCTTTGGAAGATGCTTTGGGTGCTGTCAAAGGCATCAAGAAGAAGCATCTCGAAGAAGTGCGCGGTTTCGCTCGTCCTCCCGAGTTGGTCCAACGTGCCATGGAAGCTGTCTTGATCTTGCTCAAGGGCAAGAAACTCGATTGGACGGCTATTCGTAAGGCTTTGAACGAACAAGGTTTCATCCCTTCCATCGTCGAATTCGATTCCAAAACCATCACGGCAAAGCAGCGTCAGGTGATCAAGGATGAGTACCTCACTGAGGCCAAATTCAACTTTGAATCCGTCAACCACGCGTCTCAGGCCTGCGGTCCCCTCGTGAAGTGGATTATTGCTCAACTTGAGTATTCCGAAATTTTGGACAAAGTTCAGCCTCTTCGTCAGAAGGTGGCCAAACTTGAGGATGAGGCGAAGGTCGTCGAAGAGCAAGCATTGACCATGAACGAAAGTATCACTCAATTGGAGAGCTCTATCGCCAAATACAAGGAAGAATATGCCGTTTTGATTTCGCAATCCGAAGGCATCAAGGCCGAAATGGCGACTGTGCAGAGCAAGGTCGACCGCTCAATTCAACTCATCTCAGATCTCAGTTCCGAGAGACAGCGCTGGGAACATGAATCTCGCACGTTCGAGGAGCACATGAGCACTTTGGTTGGTGATTCGCTTTTGGCGGCCGCTTTCTTGGCCTATTCCGGTTTCTTCGACCAATACTATCGTGTTAACTTGATGAAACAATGGCAAGAACAATTAACTTCTGTGGGAGTGAAATTCGAGACTGCCTTGTCCACCATCGAATACTTGAGTCATCCCGACGAAAGATTGCGCTGGCAAGCTCATCAGTTACCGGTGGACGATCTGTGTACCGAAAACGCGATCATGCTGCACCGTTTCAACCGTTACCCCTTGGTTATCGATCCCTCTGGCCAAGCAAGTGAGTTCATCATGAGTTACTACAAGGAACGCAAAATCACCAAAACTTCATTCTTGGATCCTGCCTTCATGAAGAATCTCGAGTCTGCGCTTCGTTTCGGCTTGCCCTTGTTGGTTGAGGATGTTGAGAACATTGATCCTGTGTTGAACCCTGTCTTGAACAAGGAAATCCGTAAAACTGGAGGACGTGTTCTCATCCGTCTTGGAGACAATGATGTCGATTTCTCGCCGTCATTCGTCATCTTCCTATCCACTCGCGATCCTACAGCTCACTTCACACCCGATTTGTGCTCTCGTGTGACTTTCGTCAACTTCACTGTCACTCCCAAGTCCCTTCAGTCTCAATGCCTCTACAATGTTCTCAAGGCTGAGCAACCTGCGATCCACAAGAAGCGCAACGATTTGTTGCAATTGCAGGGTGAGATTCGTGTGAAACTTCGTGGTTTGGAAAAATCTCTTTTGGACGCTTTGAACGAAAGCCAAGGCAACATCTTGGACGATTTGAAGGTGTTGGCTACGTTGGAGTCTATTAAGAAGCAAGCTGCATCCATTCACGCGGAAGCCGAGCAAACCGACAAGATCATGGAAGAAGTCAAGCTTGTGAGCGAGTTCTATCGCCCATTGGCCGTTGCCTCTTCGAATATTTACTTCACGATGGAACAAATGTCATTGGTTCACTTCTTGTACCAATTCTCTTTGCACCACTTCTTGGACTTGTTCTATGGTATCTTGCACAACAACACCAACTTGGCTGGCATCAGCGACCAAACTCAACGTTTGGAGATTTTGAAGACCGATCTCTTCAGTTTGTCGTATTCCCGACTTTCTCGCAGTCTTTTGCACAACGATCGTGTTGCACTCGCCCTCCGCTTGGCGCAACTCAAGCTCCAAGGTACTGCTCATGCGCTTCCTCAAGCTGAGTTTGAATTGTTGGTGAAGGGTTCCACTTCGAAATTGGCGTCTTCCTTGCCTCAGGATGCCGTGTTGAGCTCCTTCCTCACTGAAGTGCAACGCCTGAACATTCTCGATTTGCAAGAGTTGCCCGCGTTCCATTCGATCACCAAAGATATGCACGCGCGTACTGAAGCTTGGAAACAACTCTTGGCTTCACAATCGCCCGAATTGGATCTTGAAGCGCTTTTGATGGATTCTTCCTCCGATTTGAGCCGCGAGTTCTCGACTCACGGCGGTGTTGATGGATCTACGCCACTCGCGAGAGGACTGAGACTGCTGCTCGTCTTGAGAGCACTGCGTTCAGATCGTCTTTTGGCTGGATCCACTCAATGGTTGCAACAAGTGTTCGGCCCCTCCTTCACCAGAATGGACGAATATGATTTCAGCAGCGTGTTTGAGCGCGAATCCAAATCCTCCAAGCCCTTCTTGTTGTGCTCTGCACCCGGTTTCGACGCTTCGATCAAAGTCGATGAGTTGGCTGCTCACCTCAGACCTCGCTCTTATGAACCCATTGCCATTGGTTCTCAAGAAGGTTTCGATATGGCTGATAAGGCCATCACGAAGCTCTCTGCGGAAGGTGGTTGGGTGCACTTGAAAAACATTCACTTGGCTCCTCAATGGCTCGCTAAGCTTGAAAAGAAGCTGCATGCGATCAAGAAGCACGATAACTTCCGTCTCTTCTTGTCCAGTGAAGTGCATCCTCAATTGCCAGCGAATCTTCTTCGCATGTCTTCCATCTTCGTTTTCGAACCTGCTCCTGGTATTAAGGCCAATCTGCTCCAGACTGTCTCTGAATTGCCAGTTGCCAAGATGGACTCGGCGCCTCATGAACGAGCGAGACTGTACTTCTTGCTCGCTTGGTTCCACGCCGTTGTCCAAGAACGTTTGCGTTACGCTCCCTTCGGTTGGTCCAAGGTGTTTGAATTCAACAACACTGACAAGAGAAATTCAATTGATACCATTGACTATTGGGTCGACACTGTCTCCGCTGGCGGTGTGAAATCTCATGTTGATCCTGACACCCTTCCCTGGGATGCCATCCGCGTGTTGCTTTCTCAAACCATTTATGGAGGTCGCATCGACAATATCTTTGACCAACGTCTCTTGGATGCATTCTTGAATCAGTGGTTCAACTCAACGTCGTTCAATCACGATTTTGCGCTTGTCAACACCCCTCGCTTCCAGCGTGATAATCTCGTAATCCATGCTCCTGCTCAAGCGACCAACCGCCAATCATTTGTTGCTTGGATTGAGTCGTTGCCTGCAACGGACGCCCCATCTTGGCTTGGTCTCCCCGACAACGCCGAATTGCTTCTCTTGCAAACCAAGGCTCAGCAAACTTTGGCAAACTTGCTCAAGATGCAAACTTTGGATGACGACACTGATACAGTGGAATCCAACATGTCAAGTGGATCACAACTTTCTCAGAATGATTCCAACGCCTCTTCGACGGATGAAGATGGCAGACCTACTTGGATCAAGACTTTGGAAACGAACTCACACAAATGGAAGGCCCTCTTGCCCGCTGATGGAAGCCTGTTGGCCCTCGAAAAGAGCGACAAACAAACCAACCCCTTGCAACGCTTCTTCGAACGTGAAATTCACACTGCGCGTGCTTTGCTTTCCAATTTGCACCAAGATATGGTTACGCTTGAGCAAGTCTGCCGAGGTGAGATTAAACAAACGAATCATTTGCGTTCCTTGATGTCGACCCTTTCCAAGGGTGGCATTCCTCAAGTCTGGCGTGAGTATTCGATTGTTGAGTCTACCACCCTCAATCAATGGTTCGTAGACTTTGGTGCTCGTATCGCTCAACTGAAGATCGCAAAACCGCTCTTGGCTCATCTTGAAACTCCTCAGCCTACCCAACCGCTCCGAGTCTGGCTTGGTGGTCTCTTCTCGCCCGAAGCTTTCATTACGGCGACTCGTCAACGCGCTGCTAGAGGCCACGGCTGGTCTCTTGAGAATCTTGAACTTTCGACGACTGTCCTTGCTACTGACCAGGATGTACAAGCCAATCCAGTCGATATGTCGGCTTCTTTCATCGTCGAAGGTTTGTTCCTACAAGGCGCTCAATGGGACGCGAAGGCGAAGTGCTTGGCGATCAGCAATGACATGACCGTCGCCTTGCCTCCTGTCCTCTGCACATGGCAAAACAAACCTTCAGCCTCTGCTTCAAGCGCCGCCTCTTCTTCTGGTGAACAGCAAAGTGCCACGGTACTCATCCCAACTTACCTCAACACAGACCGCAGACATTTGCTCTTTGCCGCTCCCCTCAGCGCTCCCTCGGACGTTGCCCACTCTGTTTGGTACCAACGCGGCGTTGCCATCACTGCTGCCAAGGTTTAAAACTGATTGGCACTCGAAAAGTCGCCTCAAATATTACTCATTTCATAAACCTCAC
>JGI24214J29971_1006355_pt1 | contig 14220 bp, 1 predicted proteins | sample EnhBio_Anaerobic_3_FD_29971 | JGI IMG/M metagenome (IMG submission 29971)
AAAAAAGTGAAAGTGAAAACGAATGACCTTCGCAACGATCAAAGCGAAGTCAATGATTGTGACAGTACTGTTTGTACTGTTAATCATCGAAATTTCTGTCGATGCTCAAACATGTGTACCGATGTGGGATCCAATTTTCGAAACGAATCCAACAAATCCACCAACGATGTGTGATGTGGCCACGACTAATGGAACAACATGCAGATTTCCATTCAATTATGGTGGAGTGACATACAAAACGTGCACAATTCAAGGTCCAAACAATAGTAATCGTGTTCCTCGGTGCGCTATTACCATTAACTTGAATCGAACGGCAGTGGATTGGTCTGATTGCATCGTTCCTACGGACGCATCAGTGACGTACGCAACTGTTCGAAAAGATGGTTATACATCACAAAATGGTGGTAGTACTCAAGGTGGAACTATGCTTTGGATCTATGGTCAACGATTCGCAGACAACGGATTTAGTTCAACTCCCGGTGTTTCAAATACCAATACGGTTCAACTGGTTGATGGTTATTCCGTTTATAACTGTGAAATGCACAATGATAAAACAACTTCTACACAATTGACATGTTACGTACCGGCATTACCTGATAGTGTCTATCAAGTTCGTGTCTATGTCAATGGTTTATTGATTCCATTGTATCAATACAACAATCCTGCACAAGCATTTTTTATTCCAATGTCGAGTCAAACACCAACCATTACTGGTATTTCACCATCATCCGGTACACCCCAATCTTTACTCCAACTCACTGGTTCATTCAAAACATCGTGTTATTCACGAGATGTTGAAGGATGTGCTCAAGATAACAATCCCTTGATCTCTCGTATCTTTATCGGTGGACATCTCTGCAATTTAGTCGATTCATCAACCGGTGAAACTTACGCCAATGTTTCGAGCGTTAGCCTTCAATGTAACTTCGAAGGAACTGAAGTTGGTGTTTTCAATGTCAGTATGCTCATCAGCAATGAATATGGTCGTGCCTTAGTCAGCCCAAGTTTGTATCGCGTCTCAGCAACTGAAACGTTGTATAACATTCAAAGTTATGCTGTCGTCACCAATGCAACACCTAATGCTGGTAGCACTGCTGGTGGTACAACCATTACCATCACTGGTAATTTCTTCAGTGATAGCACTCGTTATCCATTGGTCGTCAAAGTCGGTGGTGAACCATGTACGATTCTCAGTTCAACTCTGACTACCATTCAATGTCAAACATCAGCCGTACCAAGTTCAATCCGATCTCAATATCATGGTGGACGCGGTTTACAAATATTTCGCTCATCAACCTCTAATACTCAATCTGCATTATCCGGTGTAAATCCACCAACACCATCGAGTGCAGCTGTTGCATGGACTGATGATGCTTTATATATTGGTACCTCGTCGAGTGTTGAAACTGTTTGGTTGATTGGTTTTGTTCGTGTTGCTAAAGCTGGCACATATACATTCTCATTGGATACGAACGGTGCAGCTGCCATTTTTCTCAGTACAAATGATGATCCAGCCAACAAAGTTCTTGTTGCTCAAGCATCAAGCAATCAAACAAACCCTGTCGTCTTACAGAATAACACTGATTATTATCTCTTCTGTGTTGGTTCTCGATCAAGTTCATTACGATTAGGAGTTCAAGCACGTCTTCATGAAACAAAATTGACTGCTGGTACATCGAGTTTGGTGCAAAATGAAATCCAACGTATCACTGTTACTGCTAGTGTAGTCTCGGAACAACAACAATTGGTCTATACGCCAGCTAATTCGACCAATGGAACATCGGAAGTTCAATCTTTGGCGGTTGATCCTTCTACATTTCAAATTGGTTTTCGTGGTGTTTACACTGCTATTCAAACTGGACGACCAACAGCCGTTGCTCTTCAAGCTGCTTTGAACGACTTACCCACCATCTATCCACTTCGTGTGACTGTAGCTGCCACCAGCTCATTGTATACAATCACCTTTCCAGCTGAAATGGGTGATGTTCCATTGTTAACTTGCATATCCAGTTCACTGAATTCGCCCAATGTCACTGAAGTAACAGCAGGTGTTGATTCTGGTTCAAAAATTGCCTTTGCATTGGATGGTCAATTGACTGATTACATCGATTTCGTCAATACAAATGTCACACAAGCGGCACTTCGTCAAGCATTCAACAATATTTTCAGTATTCAATGTCCACCATCCATCAACGATCAAACAGCTACACCATCTATTGCTTATATTCAAGATTTTGAAAGCAATTGTGTCTACGATGAAACACCTATTACAACCCAAGCATTCTGTGGACAATGCTCGTACAATGGAAATTCGTTGGTCAGTAGTAATATTGCATCAGGTCACATCCTCTGTTTTGCCTATCGTGTTCTCAACCAATATGTTACCTCGATTGGTTTGGTTGTTCAAATCAATGGTGATTCATCAAGTACGGTTTCGACAACCATCAATTTTTCACCGAAAGCTGATCTACTCTGGCATTACACCTGTATCGACGTTCGATCAACATTGATCTCTCAATCGACCATTAGTTCAACAGTTAGCCAATTGTTGATTCAAGATGCATGGTTAAATTACAACATCAAGAGTGGTATCTTTCTTGATACCATTTCCATTCGTACTGCTTTACCAGTCGGCTACGAAGACTCCAGTTCATACCCCGTCGATCAATCGGCTAATTCATCGTGTGTCTTCCCATTCAATTTGAATGGAAACAGTTACACAGCGTGTACATTGAATAGCAACAATATTCCAGTCTGTGCCAATGCTCTCAATCAAACGTTTCAATGCCAAAGCTCATCGATTGAAGGTGTTCGACGTCTTTATCCCAAACATCAATTGGTTTCCAACAGCTTACAAGTGACATATGTACCTTTAACAGCAACTATCACAGTTGCTTTTCGATACAGTACTTGTACAGCTCCGACACTCTTCGTTGCTTGGCCATCAACGAGCACAACAGTTACTCGATTGAATACTGCTTCATCTGGTGCTAGTGGTACATTCGATCTAGTTTTTAACAATCGAATCTATCCATCGATTCCAGTGAATATTTTACCAACAAATTTGGCCAATCTTCTTCAATCATCATCTGATTTTGGATATCTTAATGTGAAACGAACCGGTGACTGCACAGGTTATACCTATACGATTGAATGGATCGCTAATGGTGGAGCGAAATCAACTATTGCTATCAATAATACCAACTCAGTCACACCTGTTGGTACCACTGTGACAGCTTCGCGTCTTCAATCTGGTGGTGTCTTCTTCAAACCATTATCCGGTGATTTAACTCGTACATACAATATCAATCCACAGATCGAAGTATTGGTCGGTGGATATCCATCTCAATGTGTTGGTACAAGTACTTGCGATTTTCAATGGTTATCAGCACAAACGCCAACAGTAACATCAATTTCGCAATCAAGCACAACATTGACCATTACGGGTACCGGCTTTAGTACAACACCTGGTTCAAATACGGTCATCATTGGAACATCAGGTTCATGTACAGTGACATCAGCAACAGCAACTTCATTGACCTGTACAATTGCTGCTGCACCAGCTGGTACTTATCCAGTTCAAGTTAATGTCGACGGTAAAGGTTTAGCCACAGGTGCATCCAGTTTCACGGCAAATGTCAATCTGGCAGCGACCGGAATCGCTCCAATTACAGGAGGAGCAGGTGGTGGTTATCTATTGAATATCAACGGTACTGGTTTTTCGTCATCCTCCGTCGTTACAATTGATGGCAATGTGTGCAAAAATCCAACTGTCACTAATTTCGCATCAATCAGCTGTACAGTACCTCCATCATCTGTCAACAGTAATACACCAGTGAATGTTGTCGTCACATCTGGTTCAAGTTCATCTACATCACCCACTCAATTCACTTATGATGTGACGAACACACCTACCATTACATCATTCACACCCAGTGTTGTTACAATGGCTGGTGGTGTTTTGAACATCACAGGAACCAATTTCGGTACAACTCTTGCCACTGTTCTCGTTGGTACAACTCGAGCGACAGTTCGATCAACAACATCGACTCAAATCTTTGCTACTTTACCATCGTTAGCTCCCGGTATCTATCCAGTTTACGTCATCACCACCAATGGTTATGCGCGTCCAGCTGTTTCCGTTGAATATCGTTTCTATGTTCAAAGTGTGACACCCCAAGTTGGTTCACTCTTCGGTGGAAGTGATGTTTACATTCGTGGTCAAGGTTTTGATGGTACAACTTCAGTGGCGTTCTCCGATAGCAACAACAATATTCCATGCAACATTCTTTCTTATCAATCAGATATGATCCATTGTCGAACAGGACCAGCAGCACCGACAGCTACCATTTCAGCAACTGGTGTTGATCCAACTTATGGTGCGGGTTTTGCGTGGTCACCACAATATGCAACAGTACAACAGGGTGCTATTGTTCAATGGCAATGGGGTTCATCCTCACTGCTCAACAGTTTATCATACAAAGTTGTTCAAGTTGCGAATAGTCAATCGATTGGCCTTGTTGCTGGTGGTTTCGATTCTGGCAATGCAACATCATCTGGATCATTTTCATATCAATTTTCAACCGTTGGCACTTACTACTTCTACACACCACCGGTTGACCAAGGTGGTCAAATTTCAATGCGCGGTGTCATCAATGTTGTTGCAGCACAACCACGAGTGATGACTGTCGCTGTTAAATCGGGTTCATTTGCCGCTCAATCTTGTGCTTTTCCATTTGTCTTCAATTCGATCTCATACAGCGCTTGTACAACAGTCAATGATACACAACAATGGTGTTCACCTACAGCAACGTATACTGGTCAACGTCTCTATTGTACACCAACAGCAACGGTACCGGCATCATCATGTGTGTCAAGTTCATTGATCAACATTGGCTCTTGTTCCCAAACTGCACCGACATCATCAATCGATTTTCTATTTACTCCATGCAATATGGGTACAGTAACATCGATTTCACCGGTTCGTGGTCCTGCTGGTACATCCATTACGATCACTGGTACTGGTTTCAGTACAACAACTTGTGAAAATTCTGTCCTGATCGGTTCATCGTACCAATGTCCAATTACAAGTGCCACAACAACTCAAATTGTTTGTCAAATTGGATCCAATTCATTATTATCTGCTAGTGCTGTTCAAAATGTCTTTATCACCAAAGATCGACAAGGTTTCCACAGTAATAATGGACGTATTCAATTTCAATTCCAAGCGAAGATCACAAATATCTCACCAACTCAAGGATCGACAGCTGGTGGTACAGTGGTGATTATCTCGGGTGATGGTTTCACACCTGAAAATACCCGTATTATCCTTGGAAGTGAAGAATATACATTATCAGCAAACATTTCGTACTCTCAAATACGAATCACTACCGGTATTCCTCCTCAATTATATATCAATCAAAATATTCCTGTCTCTATCTTGGTTGGCACTAATCCAGCTGTGTGTTCAACAAGTTCATGCACATATCAATGGGCAGACAGTGTTACACCCAGTCTGAATACAGTTAGTCCATCTTCAGTCAGTGGTCCACAAACATTAACATTGACTGGTCAAAACTTAAATCCCACCGGATCGGTATCATTGGCTAATATTCATGTCGCTATCAATGGACGACCATGCAACGTAACAGCTGCCACAAATTCAACCATTCAATGCACGATTGAATCTTTGCCAGTTGGTAATTATTCGATTGCTACATCGATCGATGGCGTTGGTAAGGTTATTTCATCACCGATCCTTACATCGAATGCCGCGGTGTCTAGTGTTTCTCCAATATCCGGTGGTACAAATGGTGGTGTTCTTTTAACCATCAATGGCAATGGTTTTCCACGAACAACAACAGGTCTTCAAGTTCAAGTTGGTTCAGGCACATGTTCCATTGTTCAAACGTCTCCATCACAAATTCAATGTACTACACCTCCTCAAGGCTCAAGTCCATCAACATCAAATATTGTGATTACTGCCAATGGTCTTGCTTTTCCTGGTTCATTCACCTTCAGTTACAGCTCAGGATTAACACCAACTATTTCATCGATCAACCCAACTTCGGGTGTATCAGGTCAAACATTGACTATCACGGGTACCAACTTTGTCAATAGTCAAACAACAGTCAATGTTGGTGGTGTAGGTTGTACGATTGTAACAGTCTCAAGTACAACAATTACATGCACCCTTGGTTCAAGTCAAGCCGGTAGTTTGAGTGTTGTCGCTACTGTTGCTGGTGCTGGGCGATCCAATGGTAATGTTTTATTTCAATACAATTTACAAGTCACCAGTGTGACTCCTTCGCGAGGCAGTTTTGGTGGTGGTCAATTGTTGACAATTGCCGGTGATGGTTTCAATGGATCCAGTGTCACTGTTACCATTTGTGGACAAGCTTGTCAATCGGTTTCTGTTCTTTCCAACACTCAACTCACATGCCGAACACCAGCACGTACGGTTCAATCATCGGATGAATCATGTACTTTGGTCGTGAACGTTGGAAGTCTCTCGCAGAATCTTCCATACATTTACCAAGCTAATGTAACAGCAACAGTCACAAACGTCAGTCCATCACGTGGTGGAACAGGAGGCGGTACTACCGTAACCATTACTGGCACAAACTTCGTAACAACTAGTGGTGCGATCACAGTCAGCATTGCAGGTGTTGCATGCACCGTTCAATCGGCATCAGCCACAACGATCACCTGTACCACGGGTGCCTATTCAGGTACTACAATCCAAGCTCCAGTTATTGTGACCTTAGGCACCGCTGGAGCTGCCATTGGATCAAGTCAATTCCAATACATCGATCTCTGGTCGAGTCCATGGACATGGGGTGGTCTTTCACCACCAGAAGAGGGTACTATTGTTTCGATCGATGGTGGTAAAACAATCTATTTCGATACAACAACACCTATTCTCAAAGCATTGGTCGTTGACAATGCAACATTGATCTTTGATGATATGCAAAATGTTGCGTTGAATGCTGAATATATTTTATTGATCAATGGTGGTCGATTACAAGTCGGTACTGAATCAAGTCCGTTTCAACATCGTGCTGTGATCACAATGTATGGTCATTTACGATCGATCGAATTACCCATCTTTGGTGCTAAAGTCTTAGCTATTCGTGATGGTACTCTCGATATGCATGGTATTCCAATGATTCAAACATGGGCACGTCTGGCTAGTACAGCAGCTATCGGTGCAACACAGATTACTCTTCAACAAAGTGTCAATTGGCCAGTTGGAAGTAAAATAGTAATTGCAACAACCGGTGATTATCTCAGTCAAGGACAAACAGAAACACGTACAATTACTGTTATTGGATCGAATAATCGTACATTAACATTGGATTCACCATTGACCTATCGTCATTTGGGTGTCTCACAAACTTTTGGTGCAACGACAGTCGACATTCGTGGTGAAGTTGGTCTACTCTCACACAATGTCGTCTTCCGAGGTTCAACTGAGTCAACATGGAACACCACAATTGAAGCTTGCCCAGATGGTTTTGATCCTGGGGAGTTTGCTGTTCAAACATGTTTTCTCGGTCGATATGGTCAAGAAATGGGTTCGGATCAATTTGGTGCTACCATTATGGCTAGTGGAAGTTCAATGAATCCTAGTGCTCCACAAACGGTCACCGTTCGTCTCTCAAACATTGAAGTCACCAATGCTGGTCAAGCATTCCGTCTCGGACGATATCCAGTTCACTTTCACATGAATGGCAACATGAATCAATCGTACATCAAATCATCATCGATTCATTCTACATTTAATCGTGCCGTGAATATTCATGCAACAAACTACCTTACCGTCGAAAACAATGTGATTTACAATATTATGGGTGGAGCCATGTTTTTGGAAGATGGTGTTGAAATTGGTAACAAAATTCGTTACAATCTTGCCGTTTTTGTTCGAACCAGTTCAAGTTTACTCAACGAGGATGTTACACCAGCTGCTTTCTGGGTCACCAATCCTAATAATATTGTCGAACATAATGCTGTTGCAGGTGGTACTCACTTCGGTTATTGGTATCGTATGCTTCGTACACCAGATGGACCATCATTCGCTAACTTTCCAAATTTCTGTCCTTATCGACAACAATTCGGCCGCTTCTTTAACAACAGTGTACACAGTGTTGGTCGTTTTGGTGTTTGGGTCTTTCCTGAATATTCACCAACTACGGGTAGTAGCTGTTGGGGTGATAATCCATTTCAAGCTGTATTCGATGGACTTGTTGCTTGGGGAAATAATCGTGGTTTCGAATCGGTTATGTCAAGTACAACACAAGTACGAAATGCTATTGTCTTCGATAATCATGACACGGGCATTCGATGCGTTACGGGCATTAATCATCAAGCTGTCAATCTCGTCAATCTTCGTAGTACATTCTACAACGAAAATACAGGTTCATCTGTGATCAACTCAGTTGTCATCGGAGATACTGGCAATCAAGGATCTGCTATTGTACCGGGAGAAGGTGGTCTTGTTGTCATGTGGGATCGTGGTCTTCGTGTTCGAAATGTGTCCTTCTTCAACTTTCCAAATGCCAATACTCAAGCTATCTATGGTCCAATAATCACTGGTCGTTGCTCCATCTATTGCGGAGGTTGGTTGACTAAATTCTCACAATTGTCATTTAACAATGTTGCTCGCCGTGGTAAGTTCCGATGGGCTTACGATGGGCTCTATCAAGATGAAGATGGTTCATTGGGTGGTACTGCAAATACGATCCTTGTTGCTCCCGATGCTCTCTGGAACACATCCAGTTCATGTTCGGTGACACCAAACTTTGTCAATTCCATCACTTGTCCTGTTTCATTGGGTACATGGATTCGATTTGCTTTTAACAATGCCAATCTTGGTCGCAATGGTGAAGTACTCAATGTTTACGATTCATTCAATCGCCACACCGTTGTCTTGAATTTGGCTAAACGTTTGACCCATAAAAAAGGTTACATGATGAATCTTCTGGCACAACGAACCTATCTCTTCCAATTCCAAAATGCAAATTCAACAGTCAATCTGTCTTACACAGGTGTCGCTTATAGCTTAGCTCCTGGTGATTATTTGATTATTTCTCATCAAGTTAGCTATATTCCTGATCGAGTCTACACTACCAACGGTTTAGTTCTTGCTTCGGCGTCATTGACACCAATCACTGCGGCTAGCAACAATGGTGAATGGTTCTACGATAACTCAACAAGCATGTTCACGTATATCGTGAAAAATCCATCAACGAACAATGTTGCCATTGATATTCCAATTCAATTGAATGTCATCAAATGTCGATATCCAAATTGTCAGCCACCAGCTCAACCAGGTTTGGAATTGCCAGCTGTTTCTCGTCCATCAACTGCTCTGTACTGGTCGAACGATTCTCATTGGTCATTCACTGTTGATGGTATCAATGTCGTTGTGAGTCAAAAACCAGCAGCCAATAGTGATGTTTATATTCCACGAGGCATCTGGATGGTCATTGATTATCCATTACCAGCTATTCGTTCATTACGTATCGATGGTGTTCTCGAATTTGAACAGGGCATAAACAACACCTTATCTGCCGATAGTATTTTGATCAATGGTGGTCAATTGATTGCTGGTTGGCCTAACAATCCATTAACATCGAAAGTGGATATTGTTATTACTGGCTCATCATCAGTGAATGTTCTATTACCGAATGGTGCTGGATCGATTGGACCACGTGTCATTGGTGTTCTTGGTGGTCTCGATCTTCATGGTATTACACGTAATGTTACTTGGACACGTCTTGCTATAACAGCTGTTGCTGGTCAAAATAGTATCACATTGAGTGAACCAGTCGATTGGGTTATTGGTGATGAAATTATTTTAACAACGACAAGTACACGAATCAATCACGTTGAACGACATACTATTGCTGGTATCAATGTTGGTCGAACTGTCATTACATTAGCCAATGTACTAGCTAACAGTCATGTTGTCATTCATGAAGTCTTCCCGAATGGTCAAGTGTACCACATTGCAGCAGCAGTCGGTCTTTTGACTCATAACGTTCGAGTGATCAATCGAAGTCCTGCTTCAGAACTGTTCGGTTTTCGAATTTTGGTCACTGATTATGCGACAAATGTTTGGTATCCAGTGACATCCGAATACATTGAAACTTACTATAAAGGTTATGCTCGAATTTCGAATACACAATTCATCGGTTTCGGACAATTTGTTGATGCTCCTGATGAAGATAAACGCGAAGCCTTCCATCTATACAATCTTGGTGATTGGAATTCATCTCGACCAACTTATATTGATTCGTGCTCGTTTGATGGTGGCTATTATTCAGCTATCGGTATTTGGTCTACAAACGGTGTTCCAATTACGAACAATGTAGTTTACAATACATATGAATCTGGTATCGTTGCTGCAGGAACAAATAACATCATTCAAAAGAATCTTGTCTCAACCATCTACTGGTCTGGTGCAGCACAACCACAATATGCAGAATTCTGTGTCAATCATGATGGTGCGATCACAACCAACAAAGCAACAAGTGTTGTCGTTAGAGATAACTTGGTTTCTGGTGTTGATCAATTGGCTTATCGTATTCAAGGCAATGCATGTCCAGGCACAGTTGTTCCATCAACTATTGATAATGATTACGACAACAACGAAGCTCATTCAGCATCTTCAGGAGCTAACCTTTGGCCAATGGATAAAGGCTTCGATTATGACCAAGATTGCGTTTTGATCAAAGGATTCAAAACCTATAAAACATATCACTATGGTATTTACATCAATACACCGCGTAATATTATCATCGATTCGTGCTCATTAGCCGACGGATACGTGGGTATCTTCACATTGGTCATGTCTCCTGCAGCTTTATCTCACGTTGCTGGAGATAATTATGTTATCGTTCGTAATTCGTTTATTGCCGGTGCTATTACACAAAATGATTGCAGTGACACTCGTGATCTTACAACAATCAATAGCCAATGGAACACCAAAGCAATTCCAGGTGTAGCAGACACGGATACAAGTGGAGAACCATTAGCTCGAGTTGGTATCGCGTTCCCGTACTTCACAGGTGACAACATGATGCCGAAACATGCATATGCAAGCATCGGAGCATATCCAGCCATTGAGGGTGTTATGACTGTCAGCAACGTCACGATGGCCTATTTCAATGATGTCTGTTCACGTCACGACATTGCTATTCGAATTGCTCAACAAAACGATGACGGTTCCCACCCAGTCAATACCGATCATATGTCTGTCTACAATTCGTCTCAAGGTAATCGTGTATTCAATGGAAGACCCAATCTTGGTGTCGTCAATCCAAGTGATTGTGTTGATATGGATTGTGATGCACTGAAGAAAGGTTTATTGATCGATACAGACGGTACATTCCTTGGATCATCACCATCTACCGTCTTTTCACAAGCAGAATACAATTGGGGTAACCAAGCACATGGTATCGGTGATTATCGTATTCCGCGTGTTGTTCTTTCGAATCTTACCGGTTCAATGCTTAACATCAATTTAACATATCCATTCCGAGGTATTGCTCGTGCACCAGGATGTACCTATCAGCCATCATGGCAAATGTATTTCTGTCCAAACACAAGTGATTATCGTATGTTGATTATCGAAAGTATGGATGCCGATACAGAAACACGACGACTTTCACCTGTCGCTGTGATGTCCAATGGTTTTCTTGATTTGATCAATGGTCCACAAGATCATGGCTGGTGTAATGGATACACATGTCAAAAACGTGTTTCAACATTCATGTCAATCATTCAAGCGCGACAACACTCGGATGTTTATCTGACTAGTACAACACCAAATCACATGCGTTTCCGCTTATTGAATTCGGATTCATCGATTATTGCCACGTTAGGACTTTACTACAATTCACTACAACAAGTGGATGTCTATGCCAACGATGTCTATGTTAATCCAACCAATCGTAATCCAAGTTTCTCGAGCATTTTGATGTTAACTGATAACCCAAGCAACGTGTCATTGAATGCTCCTCCTGGAACGAACTACTTCAATCGAACAACACAAATGGCAATCTTTGTCATTCGTGGTGATAGCGTCATTGATTTGAAGATCTCAGAATTGATCGTTTTGGCATTTAACATTCCAGCAACAACACCAGCACAGTTCTACACAACTAACGTTCTTGCTAACTTAGCTGCTCTTTTGGGTGTCAGTCAAGATAAGATTCGACGTGTGAACATCATTTCAGCAACTAACGATACTCGTGTTCGTCGTCAAATACAAACAATTCAATTACGTGTCGAATTACGTGAAGATCCACCACGAAATCTCTCGACCAATAATGGATCTTCTGCTCAATCGACACTCAATATGAATGCACAAATTATCAATCTCTTCCAATCAGGCATTTTACAAGAACGATGGAGAAATAATAATGACACGAATGGTTTAGTTCCAGTTAGTATGACTGTTCAAGAACCATTGAATCAAACATCAGTTGAATTGCGTATCATTGATCGAGTCGCTTTGATTGTTCCTCCATCATCCTGTCGTGAACAATCACCTTGCGATGTTCAACCAGTTCTCGTCGCTTATGATGCTTTGGGTAATGTGATTCAAAAATTGGGTTCGAATGATCAACCATGGCAAGTTGTTGGCAGTGTTGTCGGTCAACCTAATATCACTGTTCTCGGTTCCATCGCTAATTATACGGATGGTCAAACTCGATATACTCGATTTGGTATTTCAACATTGGGTTCATATCAATTCGAATTCCGTTTTATTTCACCAACAGGTGTCAGCAGTTCATTCGTCTTCAATGCAACACTGATGGCCAATACATCAACAGTTGCAGTTTCAACTGCTGTTCTTGCAGCGAAACAATCAGGCATTGTCAGCGTTGTTTCCATCAATCAAACATTTGACATTTCTGCTGTCATCGTCGATCAACGATCTCAAGTGCCTGTCGCTAATATTCAATGGCGTAACTTTACTTGGACTGCTTCGGCTTCACTCTACAATTTACCACAACACAATAGCAATGGTTCTTTGATTAGCACATCATCATCAGCCATCATCATTAATACAGTTAGTGGTGTAATTACAGCTTCGAATTTGTCCATCAGTGCTGTTGGAATGTACATGATTCAAATTCAAATCAATTCATCGAACAGCCAATATGCATTGACAGCCTTGTCCAGTGGTATTTTAGTGAAAAACAGTTCAACAACTCTTCAAAGTGAAACTGGCTTTCCAACATCGTATATTACATTTACTTGCCCGAATTGTGCATCGTTGGACACCAATACATTGGAAACTCGTCGCGCTGCTATCTACAACTATCTTCGAAGCCTTGGATTAGAACTTGCTAGTGATCTCGTTCTTACACCAGGTACCGATACACTCATCGCATCGTTCATTCCAAGAACAACATCACCGTCATCGATTTCCACTGCTGTGACAACTCTTCGAACAACAGGTGCTAGCAGTATCACCGGTTTAACCGTGTCCAACGTCGTTATTAACGGTCGATCTTATACAGCTGATAGTACAAGCTCAAGCAGTGGTAGTGGCTCATCAGGTTCCAGTTCAACAAACGACAACAGCAACAACAGCAACAGCAACAGCAACAACAACAATACTGGCTTAATCGTTGGTCTTGTTGTTGGCTTAGTCGGTGCAGCTGTTCTTGTCACTGTTTCAATTTTCAGCTACAAACAATATCAAACGAAAAAGAAAGGTACACGTCTCTTTAATGAACCCTATGTTCAACCACCACCAGCCAATAATCCACCAGCATCATCAAACAATGGAAATAATGTAACACGACCCAAATCAGTTACGCCACCACAATCAAACATCAACGAAAGATTGATTCATTCACCATTACCAAATGAATCAACACAAACACGTGTCCCATCAGCAACAGTCAGCATTAATATGGTTGACAATATTACAGCTTCCCGAGGACCTTCAGCGATGGGCTTGACACAAGTTGAATTAATCAAATTCGATTAAAAAATCATCATTGACACATTTTTTCCTATCAAATGAATTCTTCTTCTTTTTCTTCTTTCTTTTCTAATTCATCCGTCCAAATCCTGACAGTAGATTTCTCCTGAATGATTCATCCTCATCTCATACAGTTTTTCAAACTGTCAAAGTTTTTTTCTAAATATATTCTTTTCATTTTGAAGATTAATAAAAATTCATTGAAAATGTCCAAA
>JGI24214J29971_1037280_pt1 | contig 14149 bp, 1 predicted proteins | sample EnhBio_Anaerobic_3_FD_29971 | JGI IMG/M metagenome (IMG submission 29971)
AAGCGATTAACTGATTAAAGGATGAGTGTGTTCTTGCTATTCTTCATCAGTATTCTACTTCGAATATCAGATGGTCAAACATGTTCTTACATGTGGGATCCGGTTTTTGAAGGCAATCCAACGAATCTACCAGCAATGTGTCCTGTCACTACGACAAGTGGTCAATCATGTATTTTTCCTTTTCAATACAGTGGCATTAACTACACGACTTGTACAATCAATGGTCCAAACAATCCTGAATTTCGTCCTCAATGTGCTACCGATGTAGATAGTAGTCACTCGGTTATCACCTGGTCTTTCTGTGAAGTGCCGACGGATGCCGTTGTGTTTTATTCAACAGTAAGAAAAAATGGAGGTTGGACTCAAAATAGTGGCAGTTTACAAGGTGGTACAATGATATGGATCTATGGTAATCGTTTTGCACAAAATGGTTTCAATACGGTTCCATCAACAACCAATACGAATACGGTTCAATTGGTTGATGGTTATTCAGTCTATGATTGTACTATGCATACAGATAAAGTGACTAATACACAATTGACTTGTTATACACCGAAAATGCCCGAAGGTGTCTATCAAATTCGTGTCTATGTTAATGGAAATTTGGTACCACTTTATCAATATTATGATCCAAAGAGAGCAACATTTTTACCGACATCAAGTCAAACACCATCCATTACTGGCATAACACCATCCACTGGTACACCTCATACATTAGTCACTCTATCGGGTGCATTCAAATCAGCATGTTTTTCACGAGATATGGATGATTGTTCTCAAGATAATAATCCATTGATTTCACGTATTTATATGGGTGGACAATTATGTAACATGATCGATCCTGATACCAGTGCTAATTATTCAGAAGTGACAACTTCAAAACTTCAATGTAGTTTTGATGGCAACGAAGTTGGCATTTTCAATGTTAGTATGATAATTACTAATGAATATGGTCGATCAGCTGTTCGTTCGGATTTGTATCGTGTTTCACCAACGAGTCAATTGTACAACTTTCAAACTTATGCCGTTGTATCAAGTATTTCACCAAACACGGGTAGTACAGAAGGTGGTACTACATTAACGATCACCGGTCAATACTTTAGCCATTCCAGTCAATATCCGATCGTGATTCGTGCAGGTGGACAAATCTGTTCTCTTCTCAGTGTGACATCCACCGTCATTCAATGTCAAACACCACCTAATCCAACTGTAGTTTCCAATAGCTCACAAGGTGGACGAGGCCTTCATGTTTACATGGAACGAATCATCGTTAGTCAAGCAATGATGACTAGCACCAATCCAACCATGCCAAGTTCAGCTGCTAATCTTTCATGGACTGATGATGCATCATATACATCTCAAACATCAACCAATGAAACAGTTTGGATGATTGGATTTCTTCGTGTTCCCATCACTGGAACGTTTACCTTTACTGTTAAAACGAATGGTTATGCAGCTCTATTTCTCAGTACAAACGATGATCCGACGAGTAAAACAAAAATTGCCGATGCTTCAACCAGTTATCAATCGAATGCGATTGTTTTACAAAATGAAACCAATTATTATCTATTTTGTATGGGTGCACGTGTTGGTGGTAATTTAACTCTTTCGATTCAAACAAGAATGCATCAAACAACATTGAGTGCCGGTGTATCCAGTTTAGTTTTGAATGAAATTCAACAGATTCATATCAATACTACAATCATCAATGAAAAACAAAGTATCGTATATCCTACCAATACAGCTGGTAATGGTACATCAGAAATACAAAGTATTGCTGTTGATAATTCAACATTTCAAATTGGTTTTGGTGGCGTTTATACTGGTCTGCTCAGTGGTCAACCAAGAGCTTCTATTGTTCAAGCAGCACTGAATGATTTGCCATCAATCTACCCTTTGTCAGTAAAAGTCGAATCATCCAATGATCAATACGTAATTACTTTTCCGGTTGAAATGGGTAATGTTCCTCTTCTTACGGTTATCACCACTTCGTCAAATCCAGCCAATGTGACCGAAATTATACCAGGTGTTGCATCAGGAAGTAAAATCGCGTTTCATCTCGATGGTGCCACAACTCGATATATGGATTTGATCAATTCATCATCAACATCTTCCAATGTCAGTACTGTTTTTGATGAATTATTTTCCATTCGATGTCCTGTCTCGATGAATAATCAACAAGCTACTCCATCGATTGTCTACGTACAAGATTTCGAAACCAATTGTGTTTATGATGAAACACCTATGGCAACTAGAGCTTTCTGTGGTAAATGTTCTCTAGTTGGTAATACATTAGTTTCGAGCAATACACGTGGAGCTGATTATCTCTGTTTTGCTTATCGTCTTTTAAATTCTTATGTAACAGAAATTGCTCTCAGTATTCAATTGAATGGAGACACAAAAACAACTTATTGGCCATCGATCACTTTTACTCCAGTGGCTGATAAACTTTGGCATTACACTTGTTTGAATGTACGCAGTATTTTAAATGCACAATCATCGACTTATTCTAGTGCATCATCCATGGTCATTACGGGTGCATGGTTGAATCGAAATGTTCTACAAGGTATTATGATCGATACAGTCACTGTTCGAACATCATTACCCATCGGCTATGAAGATCGAAGTCTTTATCCTATTGATCAAGCATCGAACAGTAGTGCATGTGTTTTTCCATTCTATTACAATGGTCAATCGTATACATCGTGTACGTTAGATATCAACAATCTTCCAATTTGTGCTGATGCATCGAATCAAACGTATTCTTGTCAAAGTGTATCTATTGAAGGTGTTCGACGATTGTATCCAAAACGACAATTAGTTTATAATACATTACAAGTGAATCATAATCGAAATACATCCACCATTGATGTCACATTTCGATACAGCGATTGTTCAACTCCCACTCTGATTTCAATTTTACCTTCCACGGTCATTGGTACGATCACACGAGTTACTAGTGCATCACCAGCTGCAAGTGGAACATTCGATTTAACATTCAACGGACAAACATATCCATCGATTCCTGTTAATATCGATCCAAGTGAATTAACTAATCGTCTTCAAGGTTCATCCGACTTCGGTTTTCTAAAAATTACACGTTCACGAGATTGTGCCGCTTATTCTTATACAATCGAATGGTTAACCAGTGGTGGACAAAAATCAGCCCTTGTTATCTCTAATACGAGTAATCTTTTGCCAGTTGGTACTACGGTTAATGCAGCAATCAAACAACGTGGTGGTGCAGTATTAAATCCCATACCAGGAGATATGACACGAACGTATCATACAGTTCGACAAGTAGAAGTATTCGTTGGTGGTTATGCATCGAGATGTGCTGCTAATACGAATAATAGTTGTTCGTATCGATGGTTAACAAGTCAAACACCTACAATTACATCGATTTCTCAAACAGGAATGTCACTATCGATCAATGGAACAGGTTTCGGTACTAACACGATTCTGATTGGTGGTATTGATGCGTGTGTTGTCACATCATCCTCATTGATATCGATTACATGTACGATCAATAATGCACCATCAGGAACCTATTCGATCAATGTCAATGTACAAGAAAAAGGTTTAGCTTTGAAAACTAATAATTTCACGGTGACCATACCATTACAAATCAACTCGATGACACCCATTCATGGTGGCGCAGGTGGTGGATACACATTGACAGTGATAGGAACTGGTTTTTCATCATCCAGTCAAGTGACCATCGATAACAATCCTTGTACAAATGTTAAAGTGACCAATTATTCGACTATTACTTGTGTTGTTCCAGCGACAGCTTCACTTGTCAATCGTTCATCAGTTGTATCAGTCATTGATGGATCAAATGTTGCCAACGCTTCAACTGTATTCACTTACGATGTCACAAATACACCGAGTATTTCATCCATCTCTCCTACAATGGTAACACTCAATCCAGGACAATTGATCATTAATGGTTCATCATTTGGCACCAGTGAAATTTCTGTCTTCATCGGTTCAACAGCCGCTTCTCTTGTCTCTTATTCGAATAATCAAATTATCGTTCAACTACCATCATTAGAACCAGGTCGTTATCTGGTATCTGTCTCAACTAACAACGGATATGCACGTCCACCAATTTATCTCGAATATGTTTTTTACATTAAACAAGTCACACCTCAAGTCGGTTCATTGTTTGGTGGAACTGATGTTTACATACATGGTGAAGGCTTTTCAAATTCGACAAATGTGACCTTCTATGATGAAACCAATGCTCGGGAAATTCTTTGTAATACAGTAGCTGTTCTTCAATCGAATCTTATTCATTGTCGAACAACTCCAGGCGTTCCTCAAGTAACGATCACAACGAATGGTGTCGATCCAACCTATGGTACTGGTTTTGCTTGGTCCCCTCAATTTGCTACAGTTCAACGAGGTGCTAATGTCACTTGGCAATGGGGTTCATCAGCATTACTGACCACATTGGCATACAAAGTTCAACAAGTAGCCACTGCTTATGCAACTGAACCACTTCTCAATGGATTTGATTCTGGTTTTGCTACAGCATCAGGATCGTTCTCTTATCAATTCGATACGTTGGGCACATATTATTATTGGTCAACACCTGTTGATGAAGCTGATCAAATTGTTCTTCGAGGGATGATCACCGTCGTCGATGCTCAACCACAAACATTCACTGTTCAAGCAAAATTCAATTCGTACATGGCACAATCATGTGTCTTTCCATTCACATTTAATTCGATCAATTACACAGCATGTACATCCGTCAATGATACTCAACGCTGGTGTTCACCTTCGGCAACTTACACTGGCCAACGATTATATTGTAACACAAGTTCGATTCCAACGTCATCATGTGGTTCCAGTTCATTGATCAATCCAACTTCTTGTTCTCAGACAATTCCAACTTCAAATCCATTGAAATTTCTCTCTACATTCTGTACTGTTGGATCTGTTGCATCCATTACACCGAGTCAAGGACCCGCTGGCACTGTATTCAACATTACAGGAACAGGTTTCAGTACGGCACTTTGTGAACAATCCATTGAAATAGGATCATCCTATCGTTGTCCCATCATCAGTGCATCATCAACTCAGTTGACTTGTCAAATCGGTAATGGATCGTTACTCAATGCGAAGAGCAGTCTGCCAATTCGTATTGCACGTGATCGTCAAGGATATTTGATCAATCATGGTCGATTCGATTTTCAATTTCAAGCATCGATTCTCAGTGTTTCTCCATCCATGGGTTCTGTCTTTGGTGGTAATGATGTGATTATAACGGGTGATGGTTTTGTTCCAGAAGATACACGTTTGTTCATTGCTGGCACTGATTATACTAGTCTAGCAACCATCACCTATTCCCGCATTGTTTTCAAAGCACCTGCAGAATATATGTATGTGAATGTTAACATCAGCGTGCTTGTTCTTGTTGGTACAACTCAAGCGGTTTGTCTTGCTTCATCACCTTCGTCCTGTACTTATCAATGGTCAACTAATATGGCATCTTATTTGGATTCGATCAGTCCGACTTCGATCAATGGACCTACAACTTTAACATTAACCGGACGAAATCTTCTCATCGGTGGAGGTGTCATCGCTAATACGAAAATCATCATCAATGAAAATCGCTGCAATGTTACATCGATAACGAATACATCGATCGTTTGTCAAATTGGAAGTATTGAAGCAGGCAATTATTCCATTTCTGGTTTAATCACAGATGTTGGATCAATGTGGTCAACCATTAGTCTATTATCGATTCCAGTTCTTCAAACTGTTTCTCCTTCAACAAGTGGAATTTATGGTGGTCTCGTTTTAACCATTACTGGTAGTGGATTTTCCAGTAATCGCTCTGCTGTTCAAATCAAAGTTGGTTCAAATATTTGTCCATTGATTCAAGTTAGTTCAAGTCAATTACAATGTACTGTTCCAGAAAGAGGCAGTCAATCTTCATCAGTGAACATTACCGTGATTACCAATGGCATCACACTTCCATCATCAACATTGTTCAATTACAATTCTGTGAATACGCCAACTGTTTCTTCTGTTAGTCCAACTCAAGGTGGAGTCGGACAGGTTTTAACGATTACTGGAACAAATTTCATTAGTAATGAAACGAATGTTTTCATCGGTGACAATCTGTGTACCATCACCAGTATTTCAACAACATCGATTACTTGTACAGTAGCATCGGGTTCCGCTGGTCTTCAAACAGTTCTTGTTCGAGTGAATAGTTACGGTTATTCAAATCGAAATATTCAATTTACCTATAATCTACAACTGGCAAGTGTCACACCTACACAAGGTAGTTATGGAGGTGGACAGTTGGTGACAATCAATGGTGATGGTTTCAATGCGACGAATATTACCGTCACGCTTTGCAGTCGTCCATGTACTACATTATCAGTCCTATCCAATACACAATTGACCTGTGTCACACCGGCTGCTCCAATCGTTCTCACCGATACGTCGTGTAATTTCGCTGTGAGTGTAGGTAGCATCACACAAACGATTGGATTTGTTTATCGAACGAATCTCACGGCAACTTTAACTAGCGTTAGTCCAGCTCGAGGTGGAACGGGTGGTCAAACACTTTTGACCATCAATGGTACCAACTTTCCAAATTCAATTAATTCAGTCTCAGTCACCATTGCTGGTGTTTCCTGTACGGTTCAAACAATCAGTTCAACAAGTCTGACGTGTAAAACAGGAAGTTACTCACAAACAACAATTCAAGCACCCATCATTCTTTCTATCAATGGTGCCGGCAATGCTGTTGGTTCAGTCAACTTTCAGTACATCAATCTCTGGTCCAGTCGATGGACATGGGGTGGCAATGATCCACCTGAAGAAGGAACAATTGTTGTGATTGATAATGGTAAAACAGTTTATTTCGATACGACGACACCAATTCTCAAAGCCATTGTCATTGATAATGGTTCATTGATCTTTGATGATACCCAAGATGTGGCTTTGAATGTTGAATACATTGTCATTGTCAATGGTGGACGTTTTCAAGTTGGAACTGAATCGAATCCATATCAACATCGAGCTGTTATTACAATGTATGGTCATTTACGATCGATTGAATTACCGATCTTCGGTGCCAAAGTCTTGGCTCTTCGCGATGGTACTGTAGATATGCACGGTAAACCAATGAATCTTATGTGGACACATCTTGCTACAACAGCCTACAATGGATCATCAACCATCACACTTCTTCAACCCGTGAATTGGCCTGTTGGAAGTCAAATTATCATCCCATCCACTGGAGATTATTTGAGCCAAAAAGAGAACGAAAAACGAACTATTACTGCTATTTCAAGCAATGGCACCGTCTTAACCTTGAATGCACCATTAACTTGGACACATTTGGGCGTCACAAAACAATTTGGTTCGACAACAATCCAATTGAGAGCAGAAGTTGGTCTTCTATCACATAATATTGTCTTCCAAGGTTCAGTAACAGAGACATGGAATCAGACCATCGAAGCATGTCCACAAGGTTTCAATCCAGATGAACATGCAATTCAAACATGTTTTCTTGGACGATATGGTGAAGAAATTGGATCGGATCAATTTGGTGCATCGATCATGGCTAGTGGTGATATGGAAGCAACTAGTGGAGATTTACAACCTGTTGTTCTTCGTTTATCAAACATCGAAGTATTCAATGGTGGTCAAGCATTTCGTCTCGGTCGTTATCCGGTTCATTTCCATATGAATGGAAATATGAGTAAATCATACATCAAATCTTCATCCATTCATCAAACATACAATCGTGCTGTCAATATTCATGCCAGTCATTACGTTACTGTTGAAAACAATGTAATTTATAATATCATGGGTGGAGCAATGTTCTTGGAAGATGGTGTGGAAATCGGTAACGTCCTTCGAGGAAATCTTGCTGTTTTCGTTCGAACCAGTTCAAGTTTATTGAATGACGATGTGACACCAGCGGCATTTTGGGTTACCAATCCAAACAATACCGTTGAACACAATGCTGTTGCTGGTGGAACACATTTTGGTTATTGGTATCGAATGCTTCGAACACCTGATGGACCTTCTTTTGCCATGTATCCAGATTTTTGTCCTCATCGTCAACCTTTCGGTCGATTCTATAACAACAGTGTTCATAGTTGTGGTCAATTCGGTGTTTGGATCTTTCCTGAATATCAACCAACAACAGGTGGAAATTGTTGGGCCGATGCACCACGTCAAGCTGTTTTTGAACGATTGATCACATGGAGAAATACCAAAGGTTTCGAAGCAGTCATGTCCAATGTGATTCAAGTGCGGGATTCCATTGCCTATGACAATATCGATATGGGTATTGCTTATCTGACGGCAATTGATCATCGAGAAATCAATCTTCCCAATCTTCGAGAAACATTTTATAACATTAACACAGGAGCATCGATTATTAATTGTGTTATTATTGGTGATACTGGTCTAGGAAAAGGACCTGTTGCGCCATGGCGTGGTGGATTGATTGTGGTTTGGGATCGAGGTCTTCGTGTACGAAATGTTTCCTTCTACAATTTTCAAAGTGCTTCCACACAAGCTATTCATGGTCCTGTTAAAAGTGGACGTGCTGCTGATTATGAGGGTGGTTGGATCACGAAATTCTCTCAAATCACATTCACCAATGTAACCAATCGCGCCATGTTTCGTTGGCCCTACGACGGTATCTATCTAGATGAAGATGGAAGTTTATCTGGTTCACCGAATGCAACTCTTCTTGCAACCGATGGTCTTCTCAACACATCATCAGCTTGTACGCCTGCGTCAAATTATTACAATGGACTTCTTTGTTCAGCATCATTGAACAATTGGATTCGTTTTTCGTTTAATGGAGCTAATCTTGATCAAAATGCCGAAGTTTTGTTCATCTACGATATGTTCAATCGATCAACATTTTCACCTTGGAGAAAGAAACGTTTAACGCATCCTGAAGGTTATATGATCGTCTTTCAATCGAAACAAACTTATACATTAGAATTCCAAAATGCACCCAGTTCGGTCAATATTTCTTATAATGGTGTTTTCTATAATTTAGCAGCTGGAGATTTTGTTATCGTTCGACATAAAATCGAATATATGCCCGATCGAGTCTATACAATTTCACGTTCAACTTTAGCAAGACAATCACCCACACCATTGTCTGGAGTGTCAAGTAATAATGGAGATTGGTACTATGATAATATCACTACCTATTTTTCATACATCGTGAAAAATCCATCGAATAATGCAACACCTATTGATGTTGCTGTTCCTTTAAATGCTTACAAATGTCGATATCCGAATTGTGAATATCCTATTCAACCTGGTTTGGAATTACCTGCAACAGCACGACCATCGACGGCTCTATTCTGGTCGAATCATTCTCATTGGTCTTTTACAACAGATGGAACCGTTAATGCAACAAGACCAGCCAATAATACTGATGTTTATATTCCACGCGGTATTTGGATGGTTGTCGATTATCCATTGCCACATATCAAAGCCTTACGTATCGATGGTGTCTTAGAATTCGAACAGGGAATCAACAATACACTCTATGCCAATAGTATTTTCATTAATGGTGGTCAATTGATTGTTGGTTGGCCCAATAATCCATTGACATCCAATGTGGATATCGTGATTACGGGTGATAAGACAACCAATGTTCTTCTACCCAATGATGCTGGATCGATGGGACAAAAAGTGATTGGTGTTTTTGGTGGTCTTGATCTTCACGGCATTCGACGTAATATTACTTGGACACGATTGGCAAGCACAGCTTATGTTGGACAAAATTTCCTTAATCTTTCTCAAGCAGTAGATTGGCGTGTTGGAGATGAAATTATCGTGACAACAACTGATCTCAACATGGAACACACCGAACGTCATACAATCGCTTCGATTAGCAATGGAAATAAACAATTGACTACTGTCAATCCACTTGCCTATTCTCATTTGTTTATTGAACAAACATTTCCCAATGGTAAATCAGTACGTATCGCTGCTGCTGTCGGTCTTCTCACACACAATGTTCGTGTGATCAATCCAACTTCAAGTTCACCGACGGATCTCTTCGGTTTTCGCGTCTTAGTCACTGATTATGCAATCAATATATTGAATCCTGTCGTCAATGAAACTATTTTGACGTATTACAAAGGTTATGCACGTATATCTAATACACAATTTATGGGTTTCGGTCAATTTTTCAATGCTAATGATGAAGATAAACGTGAAGCCATTCATTTGTTCAATCTTGGTAATTGGAATGCCTCTCGTCCAACTTATGTAGATTCGTGTTCATTCGATCAAGGATTTTATTCTGCTGTTGGCACATGGAGTACCAATGGTGTTCCAATCACGAACAATGTCGTTTATCATACTTACGAATCAGCTATTGTTGTAACTGGACAGAATAATATTGTTAAAAATAATCTTGTCGCAACAGTCTATTGGTCAGGCACAGCAGAACCAGAATACGCTGAATTCAATATGAATTATGATGGTGCAATTATGTCTCGAGATGCCATTAGCGTTATCATGACCGATAATCTTGTTGTTGGTGTCGAACGTTTGGCCTATCGAATTCAAGGAGATGCATGTTCAACAACAAATATTCCCAGTAACATAAGCAATGATTATTCAAACAATGAAGCTCATTCAGCAATGGGTGGTGTAAATATTTGGCCGATGGACAAAGGATTTGAATATGATCTCGAATGTATCTTACTCAAAGGATTTACTATGTACAAAATGTTCTATTATGGTATGTACATCAACACACCAAGAAATATTACCATTGACTCATGTACGATCGTTGATTCAATGGTTGGAATCTTCTCATTCGTTGTTGGACCCTCGGCATTGACACACATTGCGTCAAACAATGTGGTGAAAGTTCGTAATTCTCTAGTAATTGGTTCGATTACTCCCAATGATTGTGGTGATGTATTAAATCAATCATCACCGAACATTGTTTTAACGGAAAAAGCAGTTCCAACCGTCATTTCACCAAATGCAACGGGTGAACCTCAAGGTCGATGTGGTATTGTTTTCGCTTACATTTCGCCAAACAATAAAATGCCCGTTAAACCATGGACAGGCATCAAAGCTTATCCATCAGTTGTTGGAGGTATGATCATTAGCAATACAACATTGGCTTATTTCAATGACGTTTGCAATCGTCATGATACAGCCATTCAAGTTGGACAGCATAATGATGATGGACAATTTCCCGTTACAACGAATTCCATGTGGAAATACAATGTTTCTCGTTCAAATGTTATCTTCAATGGACGACCCAATATTGAAGTCGTCAATTCAGCGGATTGTGTTGATATGGACTGTGATGCACTGAAAAAAGCACTTCTCATTGATCAAGATGGTACTCTATTTGATTCAGCAGGCAGTGCTATTTCTCAAGCTGAATATCTTTGGGGCAACCAACAACATGGTATTGGAGATTATCGAATTCCAACTGTAGCTCTTGCCAATGGTACAGGTCATCAAATCAATATTAATTTAACTTATCCGTACCGTGGCATCACCCGTGGTTCAGCATGTTCGTATCAATCAGCATGGCAAATGTATTTCTGTAATAATACATTCGATTATCATATGTTAATGATTGAAAGTATGGATCGTGATACGGAAACACGTCGTTTATCACCGGTCGGTATTTTCTCCGATACGGGTTTCATCGATCTTATCAACGGTCCACAAGATCATGGCTGTTGTAACGGTTATACATGCCGTAAACGAGTGTCAACCTTTATGGCTCTCGTTCAAGCTCAACATACGTTTTTGATCTATTTAACCAGTACACAACCGGATCATATGCGTTTTCGATTGTTACATGGTAGTAATCAATCGAAAGTAATTTTAGCTTTACAATACAATTCATTACAACAGGTCGATGTTTATGCCAATGATGTTTATGTCTCACCAACAAATCGGGACACTAGTTTTCCATTTCTCATGCTCTTGGATCAACCAAACAATGTCACATTGACTTCATCACCCGGTGCAAACTTTTTCGATCGAACGCATCAATTGGCTTATTTTCTCATCGATGGTAATACGGTGATTGATCTCAAAATTGCTCCTTTACTCGTCCTGACGTTTGGTTTACCACCTGTGACACCCTCGTCGTTCTTTACGAATAATCTCGTTGCCAATCTCGCTGCTCTGCTTGGTGTCAGTTCTAATATGATTCGACGAGTGAACATTATCGCTGAAAACAACACTAACACTCGACCTCGTCGTCAAGTTGGAGTGATACAAATGATCATCGAATTACGTGAAGATCCGGTGAATAATCTTTCATTAAACAGTTCTATTTCGAATGGAAGTCTGACAATGGTCACTGCATCGATATTGGATCGATTTCAATCCGGTCAATTACAAGAAGCGTTTGCTAATGATCCAGCAACAAATCATACAAGTCCAACGAGTTTATCTGTTCAAGAACCCATGAGTCAAGTGACCACTAGTTTGGGTGTTGTCAGTCGAATTGCTTTGGTAACACCACCGAATTCATGTCGTGAACAAAGTCCATGTACAACTCAACCGGTCATCGTTGCTTATGATGATAATGGAAATGTCATTCAAAAGTTAGGATCCAATGATTATCCATGGCAACTCATCGCCACTATTGTTGGTCAACCAAATGCTACTGTGCCGGGTGGTGTAGCAAATTATTCTGATGGACAATCACAATACAGTTTTTTTGGTTTCCCAAATATTGGAAGTTTTCAAATGAAATTCAGTCTTGTTCCACCAATTGGTATCAACAGCTCTTTTCTCAGTACATTGAATTTGACAGTGATATCAGGAACAATCAGTGTTACAGCAACTACAATTGCTGGTTTGGAAATGAATCATGTCTATGTGACACACGTTAATGAACGATTTGATGTTTCTGTCATGCCAGTTGATAGTATTACTCGTCGTCGCCTTGGAAAAGTCATGTGGGGTGGATGGAATTGGACAGCTTCTGTATCATTCTATACTTTACCACAATACAGTCGTTCAGGAACATTGATCGTGGATTCTTCATCACGAACATTAATCGATATGGATGCTGGTACTGTGACGATAACGAATGTTGCTATTGATTCTGTCGGCATGTTCATGTTAAATGTCAGTTTGGTTTCGTCAAATCAACAGTATGCGTTTCAAGTGAGAACAAATGGTATTTTAGTTCTTGGAAATGGAAAAACATTGGAAGTCGAAGATGGTGATCCAGTCACGAATATGACTTTTGAAGGTGATTATGATGCTTTAGAAGCAAATGCTGATTTGGAATTGAAACGAGTGATGATATACAATTATCTGTTGAGTGTGGAAATGCCAATCACCAGTGATATTACCATGTGGAAACGTGATTACATTGTTGCAGCATTCTTGACGGGTACATCGGCAGACAAGATAGCTAATGCTGTCAATGTCACTCGTTCGAATCCAGATATTATTCCAGGTTTAAAAGCTGTTGGTATCAACATTATTAGCCGTGTATACAACATCACATCTTCTCCACGATCATCGGGTTCGAGTTCGAGTTCGGGTCCGAATTCGAATTCGGGCTCGCCCACGTCAACTACGGAAACGAAATCATCGCCGCCTAATGTTGGTCTCATTGTTGGTTTGACTGTTGGTCTTGTAGGTGGTTTGGCTCTGGTTGTTGGAGCATTCTTTGCATTGAAAGCGTATGATAACAAGTTAGGAAAAGCTAGTATCAATGCTGGCTATCAGATGGCTGATTTACAAGAACGACAACCAGTCGTACAAACTGGTCCCGAAGTTATCGAAACACCCAAACCAAGACCAATCAGTCAAAGTAAACGTGTTCATCGTTTACCACCAATAGCCGTTCCTCCACAACCTACATTACAACCACCACAAGTCAATCCTGATCATTCGCATAATCCATCAGGAGCCATGATGCATACACCTTTAGAAGTAACACATATGCCTGAACCTCTTGATGAAACACATGCAATGCCTGAAGTACAATTAATTTCGTTTCAATAGATACATCATACTTTTGCCTTACGAACCGTATATTTTGTTGTATTAACCCTCCCCTTTTATTTTCCATGATTGAATCGGCATTTTAAATTGCTTCAATAAATCGTCTATCTTCGTACTC
>JGI24214J29971_1028957_pt1 | contig 14076 bp, 1 predicted proteins | sample EnhBio_Anaerobic_3_FD_29971 | JGI IMG/M metagenome (IMG submission 29971)
AAGAGATTGATTTGAGCGCAATGTTAACTGATGATGAGGATGAAACGGTGAACATTCCATCTCCAACCGTTTCCATTGTTTTACCTTCGAATTCTTCACCAGTGAAACGTCAAATATTTCTTTACGCGTTACGAACGAACGACCCAAATGAAAAATGCAAAATCAAAGGAACTTTCGATTCTGATGTTAAATTTACCTTCGATCGTTGCGAAGCTTTTGATGAAACCGATAAAAGAAGCCCATGTATTCACGTTGCAAAAATCGACGTCGAACTCGAAGGAAAAACGCGTTGTTTTACTTTTAACGAAACGGGTCGACGGGAGATCAATGGTTTTCGACTTCGTTTGGTGAGAAAAGTTCTCCGTGTAGATCGAGATTATGATGACACTCGTGAACGTTTTCTCGGTCTACTGGATATTAAATTTGATCATTTTCTATTCGATATTTTCTTCGAACGACATCCACTCGATTCGCCACCGGGTCAAAATGTTTCTTTTTGGAATCAACTTTGTTTGTACACATATTATCTTCTTCATCATCGTCAACACGTTCTTTCCGACACGTTAAATGAACAATTCTTTGATTTGGTTCATAGAGAACAACGAATTTTAACAGGTATCGAGCTGAACGAATTTTTTCAATGCTGTTTAGATTATTCGCCTTACACTTTGTCGAAAAATCCCGATGCACATCGCGCAGATCTCATTATTTTCTCGATGATCGGTAGTTTAAATGTGACCAGTACAAATCTCGATCCTGAATATCAGGCTGTTCGAATTTTTTCCAAACGTTTAATCGAAAATTTGAAAAAACACGAGGAAAAGATTTTTCAACTGGTTTCCGATGAAAATTGGCCGAATTTCAGCAACGGTTTAGCGATTTGCCTTTCCGTTCAACTCGTAACAGACCCAACGGAATCGATTCAAATTGTTGAAAAGATTTCGAATGAAAAACGTCGTCGAGATTTAGCGACGTTGTTAATCAAACGTTTGGAACAATTGAATCGACCGGTGATCAGTGCTGATTGGACAAAGATTTTTCAGTTTCTTGATCCTCAAATCATCACATTAAGACAATTCGAATTGACTCGATCAATCGAAGTTTATCTTTACTCATTAATCGTTGTTTTACAACAAAAGCCAACGACAAGAGACTTTACCGATGACGAACTGGTCGTTCGATTTGATCAATTGATTTACCAAGACAGACTCATCGTTAATTTCACCAGTATTTTGTTCATGTTGAACTATGCTGGTTATGAAAACGAAGAAAAAGATGACGATGCCAAGAAGATTCTTCGAAGTGTTTGTCGAACGATTGAAGAAAGTCTGACATTACGAGCCAAAGTGAAAAATTATTTGTATTCGTTGAATATCAATGAAAGTTATCTCGATCACATACAAGTTATTATTTCGTCACTCGGAAAAACCAACGTTTTGTATCTCGTTAACAAAGCAGAATTGTTAACTTCATTGATAAAAAATCTCAAAATTCAACCGACGATCGACTTTTTGAAGAAATGGTTTTACAAATTTCTTTTGTTCAACGAAAATTTTAGCGAAACGAAAAAACGCGAATTCATCGAAGTCTTCAACGCTTGGGCCAAACTATTTGTCTCAAATCAACAATATTTAACTGAAATTCTTCGAGATCTCGATGCGATGATCGATGCATTTGGAAATCAAAATCCATTTCAAGCGGTTTTTATTCAACTGATGATCTATCTTTGTTTTAGTCAAATTCATTTATTTCGAATGATTGAAGACAGTTTACTCACCGTTCGTAACGATTTATTCTTGAAATCGTTTAAAAAACGTTTTGTCGAACGAAATTCGACGATTTCACCAGAAAAATTCAAACAATTGGACAATCATGACAATCCGTTGCATCATTTACGTCGAATTTTTCACAAAACTCAAGGTGAAAGTCCGCTGATCGTCGATCTAATTCGTTTAAGCAGTGACAAAATCCAATTAGTCTCATTTGAAATTCTTCAAGATACGTTTGATCGACCGACACCCCGAACTTTCGTTTTCATCGTTTTGTTTGATGAATGTTTTCGAAACTCGAAACTTCGCCAAACGATCATCGATCAACTTCTATCGATTTGGAACACGTGGGAAGAACAAGGTTTCCGAGCAAATCAAATAGCTCGATGGGGTCATTATACCAACGAAGAACGAGAAACAGTTAAAAAAATTTGGAAATTTGTCGGTGATATCGCCAAACGACAATTTGAAATCGATGCGCTTGTTGATCAACAAAAACGCGATTTAGACAAAAAAATTCAAATGAAAAATCAAATTCAAATGGCTCTCAATCGTTATTGTGAAAACGCGTTGGATCGAAAAGATTTTCAAAAGATTTTAAACGATTTCGAAACACAATTGACATCAGGAATTCTTCGTCTCGTTCAAATTCCGAACGTATTGAAAGAATTATATCCGATAGCACAAAAGTTGAATCCGTTCGACAAACTTCATTCGTGGAAAATTTTCTTCGATGAAAGTCGTTTTGGAAAAGCCGTGACGAGAACAACGACGACGACTGACGACGACTGACGACGACTCGATCATCGATCGTCGAGTCAAAATTTGCCGATTGATAAGCGTCCGTGTCTCGTCATTCTCGACAATGCTCTTCAAACTTTCGATTTGTTCGTTCAACGTTGGAAACAACTCGCTGACGAGTGGCGTGAAGCTCCGATTTCCAATCTGTTGAAATTTTTTCCCGATACGAAATTTATCGATGACGATTTGAAAATTTTACGATCTTTTGACTCATCGAAAATGATCGACGATCTTCAATCGATTTTGGATTATTGGAAAGATCGAGAATCGATTAATCACATTTGTTACGGTTGGATTCATTTGCTCGACGGACTCGACAACAAGGCCGAAGAGAAAATCTTGAAAAATTTAGCTGAAATTCCGACAATTAACGAAGAAACTCGCGGTTTGACCTGTTGCATTTTGTCTCAATTCTATTCGAGAACAATTCGATCGGGATTTTCCCAAAATTTGTTAAAATTCATTGGCCAATACGATATTTGTCATGATTTGATCGCTTTTCTTAAAACGTTGACATTAGCCGATGTCGATAATCTTCTACACGCTGTTAACGATTGGGATGAAACTTTAATCAACACGAAAACTGTTTTGGAATTTGTTCTGCTCAAACGTTTTTCGATTCAACTCAACGAAAACCTTTCTGTTGAACTGAAAAAAGCCAATCGAACGAATTTTCAACGAATTTCTGCAGCTTTCGAAGAAACGTTTAAAGACAAACAATTTCAAAATCTTGACGCTGCTTTTCGTCTTTGTTCAGCGTCTTTAACTCCAATGAAACGAATTCATTTGGAATTGACCGACAAAGAATCGGCAAAACGAAAACGAATTTCTGATTTAATGCAAAAAATGTCGTTCAGTTTCGTCAAAATTTTCAATCAATTCGACATCGAATTCGACGGTTTCCAAATGAAATTCAACGATTTAACTGAACTTCAAGATCGAGCTCGTCTGATGGAATATTCGATAAATAACATCGTCAATGCTCGTCCAAACGACGCAATACAATCGAACGAATTAACCGAATTCATTCGTTTCGTTGATCTTGTTGGTAAAGTTTTACAAAACTTTTCCTTATTGAATTTAGCCGGTTTTCCATCACTCGACGAATATTTATCACCAAATAAAGTTTTCATTTGTGAAAATACGCGTTACAATGAACTCGTCCTTTTCAGTTTGAAGTTGGACGATCTTTTAGCCGATTGGGAAAGTTGTTTGTGTCGAATTTACGTCAAACATTTTGATTTAACGTTTTTCTTTTATCAACAAATTTGGACAATTGAAAAGTTAATTTACAGAGAAAACGAAACGGACGCAGCGGTTCATTTGTTAAAATTCATCGACATTCGTCCCGAAACGATTCGAGCAGATCTTTTGCCACGAAGACCTGAAAAACCGGCCGAACGTTTGGAAATGATCGGAAAAATTCTCACTGCACAACGTCGAACACAAAACGAGAAAATGGAGACGTTAACAAAACGAATTTTACTCGTCGAAACGTCGTCTCACGGAACTCTTCGAGCAATTCTTTCGCTTTTCAAACAAATGGAAGTCGAACCAGCAGTAAATCGACTTTTCTATTGTACAAATGAAACGAGTTGGACTGAAATTCGAGCGTTTGTTTATCGTTGTTTCTTCTCACAAAGATTTCATCAGTTAATTCGTCCAGAAAATCTTTCGGCAGCGATTCAAGACAATTTTGTGCGTCTTTTTCTTCAATTGATCGACGAAAATCCACAAAATTCATTTCGATTGGCCATTATTACGAATATTTCAAACGCCCAATTACAATTGATCAATGGACTTCGAGTAGCACAACTCGTTCAACTTGTTCACGATCAAGATTTGTTAACGAACGCCGATTTGACGAATTCAATTCGACAAAAGATCGGAAACAAAGCGATTTTAGTCACATCGAAAATCGATGGACTCGGTAAATCTTATTTCATTCGAAATGAAGTGAAAAGTCGAGGAGAAAAATACGTCAAATTTCCGATTAACGGAGAATTTCAAATCGACGAAATCGCTGAACGTTTGCAAAAACACACCAAAGATTTCGCTTTGTCGAATGTTGCGCTTCACATCGATATCGGTGCGATTAGTCAACCTCAACAATTCAACGAATTTCTCTACTGCCTTCTTCTCTTTCGACGTTTTCGTTTTGGTCAAAATGCCGTCGATATTCCGGCCGATGTTTCGATTTACATCGAATTGGATTCGTCACCGTCTTACAGCGCAATTTATGATCGAATTCTCGTTTTTAAATCGATGCAACACAAACATTTCGATCAAACCAATTGGAACAATTTCGATTTATTCGATCCCGAAGCGATTCAATTTGTCGTCAATTATCTTTACGCTTTGAAAGACAATTCGATCATTCGAACACAAATCCTCAAAGAAAATCTCGTTAAATACGATCGAAATCAATCTTTGGACATTTTAAAAACGAATTTTCCCCAATTCACTTGGATTCAATTGTCGATATTCATTTCGATTTACAATTGTCTATTCACCGGTTTTTCTCATTGTGGTTTTTTTCATCCGAACAGTTTTCATCGATCAACGTTACGCAAAGATCTTCTCAATGAACTTCTCAAATCCGTTCATCAATTTACGTCGTTATCCGTCGATAATGTTCGACAAAATCAACGTGCTGTTTACGTCCAGGACGCCGTTCACACGTTCAGCGATACGATCGTCGGTTGGGATAAAACTCAACCGTTTACTTTGGTCTTTTCTGCATCAGCAAATCCGATTTTCATTTATAAAAGTCCATCAGACGTTCCACAAACTTTAGTTCAAATTTTTCGAACTCACATCGAACATTCGACAGGGAAAAAAGATCAACCGGTAACTGAATTCTTTCCGGACTACAATCAATTTTCTCATCGCGAATTTTTCAAACGTTTGGCTTCGTTGTCGAACAAATTCCTGAACAAATCGATTTGTGTTCAATGTTTTCGTCAATTTGATTATAAAACAACAAAATGTGAATTTTGTCCATCGAACAACGTTTTACATCGACCAATCTCATCGACAGATCCTCATATCGAACAATTCCAAAGAGATATCGCCGATCGAATCGAAACTGAATACGTTTTCACGCCGGACAATTTCATCAAAATGCTTTTGATTTATTTACGTGTTCAAAGTCGAATTCCTGTTCTGATTATGGGTGAAACTGGTTGTGGTAAAACAGCGTTAATTCAATGCCTTTGTCAGAAGATTCTTGATGATGAAATGGCCGTTTTTCGAATTCATGCTGGTGTGACGAGTGACGACATCATCAAGGCATTTCGCGAATATTTTGACGCAGCTGAACGTTGTCGTGTCAACGGTAAACGTCTTTGGGTTTTTCTCGATGAATTCAACACGACAGCCAATATCGGTTTAATCAAAGAAATAACGTGTGAACGAACTTTACTCGGTCAATCTTTACCAGACAATCTCGTTTTACTGGGTGCTTGTAATCCTCAACGACGTAAACAACATAACACAGTTTCAGAAAAGGATCAAGTCGGCATCAAAAAGGATCTTTATGAAATGCAACGTTTGAAAGAAAATGCTGGTGTTTCATTGTTGTACACAGTCGTTCCGATTCCCGAGACAATGTTAGAATTCGTTTGGGATTACGGATATTTAGATAATCAAATCGAAGTGAAATACATTCAAACAATGTTAAACACGTGTATTCAACTTCGAGACGAACCCCAATGGTTCGATATCACTGTTCAACTCGTTGCCAAATCTCAACAGTATTTTCGTCAATTCGAAGACGTCAGTAGCGTTTCGTTACGCGATGTCGCTCGATTTTGTCGTTTATTCAATTGGTATCGTCAATCGATTCTCGATCGCGAAGGCAGAGAAAAATTCCGAGGCAAAATTCTACGTCTTCTACGACGTGCAACTCTCACCGCTCTGCTTCTTTGTTATTATTTTCGTTTGAATTCGCCAGACGAACGTCAACGTTACACGAATGAAATCCAAACATTTTTAAAAGGAATTATGAAGGAATCAGCTGACATTCCGAACTACTTAGTCAAAATTCTCGAATTAGAACAATTGAAATTAGTCAATCGAATGGAATTACCACCGGGCACAGCAAGAAATCGTGCGTTAATCGACAATATTTTCGTTCTTTTAGTTTGTATTGTCAATCGAATTCCAGTTGTTCTTTGTGGAAAACCTGGTTGCAGCAAAACATCAGCTGTTCAAATCGTCATTAGTCATTTACGAGGAAAAAACTCTAGTGATGCCTATTTTCAAACTCTTCCCGAGTTAATGACCGTTTCTTATCAAGGCTCACAGAATTGTACGTCTGACAGTATTATCAAAGTTTTTCAACGTGCTGATAAATATTTGGACGTCAAAGATGAATCGAATTTGTTACCGGTGATCGTTTTTGATGAAATTGGTTTAGCTGAATTATCACCACACAATCCATTGAAAGTTTTACATAGTAAATTAGAAGTCGAAACGTGTCAGTACGGATTCGTTGGTCTTTCTAATTGGCGTCTTGATGCGTCGAAAATGAATCGAGCTTTGTATTTGGCATGTCCCGATCCGACACCTGAAGATTTGAAATTAACGGCAACAACAATTGCTGAAGCGATCCTTTGTGATGACGAACAACAAGTAAAACGAATTGACACACACTTGATCGAAGCTTTGGCTTTGTCTTATCATCATTTATACGAAAGTTTACAAAATCCTCAAGAAAATCAACAATACGCGAATTATTTTGGTCTTCGGGATTTTTATTCATTAATCAAAGGCGTTGTTAAAGATTTGATCAATCACGATGATCCTTATGAATGTATTCGTCGTCAATTGATCATTAATTTTGATGGAATCGTCGATGGATCCGAAATGATGTGGAAATTTTTTTGTGAAGAAATTCAACGTGAAAATCTGATCGACGAATATCGACGTCCAACTTTCAAAAATTTACTCGACGAACGTTTAAAATCTCGTCAAGGTCGATATTTAATGTTAATTGCCGATAACGAAAGTGTCATTGATTATGTCGAACGTTACATCGTTGTTAAACATCAACCACCACCTGTTCGAACATTAATCGGCAGTTGTTTCTCAGACGATCTCATTTTAGGAACGACGTACACTGAAAAGTACAATTATCGAGTTTTGATGGACATTATTCTCTATGCTGAAACAAACGTCACGTTATTGATGAGACGAATGGGTCATTTGTACGATAATCTTTACGATTTATTTAATCAAAATTTTGCCGTGATGGGACAGAAGAAATTCTGTCGAATTGCCCTTGGAGCACTTTATCATCCACGTTGTTTAGTGAACGATGATTTTTATTGTGTTGTTTTTGTTCTAAAAGATGATTTAGCCGAATGTGATCCACCATTTCTCAATCGATTTGAAAAACACTTGATCAATATGGAATCATTGGTTCATCAACGTCATTGGTCGATCACCAAACGTTTTCTCAGTGATTTGACGACTTTTATTTCGCCAGATTTCAGCATACATTTTCCACTTTTACAAAATCTTTTCGTCGATTATAATCCTGATTACATTTGTAATTTGGTCATTGACGCCTTCGATCAATTGAAGCTGAATATCGAAGATGAAGAAAATACGTCTCAAATCGTCGACTTTTGTCAAAAGAAACTTTTATCAACGAGTTCGTTCGATTTGCCATTGGTTCTCGCGTTGAAATCTGGTGAAAATCATCGTTTAATCGATGAATTTTACAATATTCATTCGAATCGTTCGTTTTCATCGATCATTGACGAAGCGTTGAAAAAAGGAACGTGTCCACATCAAATTATTTACACATTTACTCAACTTTATCAACCGATTTCGAATCTTTCGGAAAAAAATGTCAAAGAAATTCGTTTAAATAATTTCAAAACCGAATCCGAAATCACAAATCGAATTAAAGAACATTACCAAGAAAAAAGCACTGGTGCAGCTCGACTTTTACTCGTTCGACTTGATTTACATTCTGAACGTAAATTTCTTCTTCTCATTAAACATATTTTACTCAATTCGAAAGTTTTCGAATCAAATCGAGGTGTTTGGCTCATTTGTCATTTACAACGAAATGTTCTCAATCAAAATCGTAACGACGTTCTTTTCAACGGTTGGTCAACGTTAATGATCAACGATCTGAACGATTCGAAAGTTTTGCCGAAAGATTTACTTTTGAATCCGTCGTATCGAGAATTAGTTCGTCGTGAAAATTTTCCATTAACTGAAGTTATGTTCGACGAATTGATCGATCGTTGTTGGGCCAAATTTCGTTACAATGTTTGGCAAAACGAACGATTGAAAGAAATCAACGAACGACGAAATCACATTGTCGAATATTTGAGTCGAAAAGATTCGAAATTACGAAAAATTCTTCGGGAAAATCTCGATCGACTTGTCGACACGATCGAGTTCGATCGATTTAAAGATTGGCGTTCAGATTTGTTGACCAACGGCATTATCATTGGAAAATGTCGATCGTTTAACGATGCATTGAATTCGATTATTTCGAATTTTTACGAAACTTTTCTGTTTCTTCTCGTTGCTCATCTCGAAAAACATTCGCTGATCGATTCATTTCTTTTCATCGAAAAGTCTTCGTGCAACGACGAAGAAAAACAAATTCTGGAACAAAGTTGGTCGCACTCGTTCGAGACGATCGTGACAAATCTCGATTTAACCATCGCTAATTTGAACGTCGTTGAAATTCCATTGTTTTTCGGTTTTCATTTTCCGTTGATTCGAACGGAATTCGAAACGATTCGAACAATTCGTCAAACGATCGGTGAACGTCGTGACAACAAAAGTCAAGACGTCGATTTAGTCAATTCAGCGATGAAACAACTTCATAATCGAAGCGTTTTCGGTCCGACAATAATCGAGACAATTTTCAACAACGATAAACTTTTTAAATTTTATTTCGACGATCTTTTACTTTTGGCGCAATCCGAAGGTAAATTTCACGGCCTTTCGATCGAATTTATTCGAATTTTGTTCACATCGAATTCACACCGAACTGTTGCCGAATTTTTACGTTATTTTTTTCTCGATTGGGACGTTTTCTTCTCGATTTGTCGAATTTTTCAAATTGGTTTTCGTTTAATCGATGAAAAGAAGTTTTTCAACGAAATTCTTCGTCGTCAATTCGATGAAAACATCGGAAAAACTTCGTTTTACCGTTTGAAATTCGTCGACGATCAATTCGTTTTGATTTCACCATCGGAAACTACGGAAAACGTTTTCGATTGTTCGGCTGATCATTTTATCGAAGTGAGTCTGATGAATTTAATCGAATCACTCGTTTCTCCATCGGTGATCGATCGAATAAAAAATTTCGAAGAATTAACGACGATTTACAGTCTCGTCGCTCAAAATATCTTCGATCTCGAATTTTATTCGGTGAATAATTTAGAAAAATTGAAATCTTTCATCAGTTTACTTCGTTGTATCAGCACAATCGTTCCGATTGAAAATGCGACGAAAGTTTTTCAACAGTCGTGTCGTCACGCTGGTTTCGACGCGAATTTCAACAAATCGGCCGATATTCACGCGTTCATCGAGCATTTAAAACGAATTATTCAAGCCGAAGGAAATTCTCAAGTGCCTAAAAATGTTGTCCAACACGCGTTACTCAAATTGGAAACTGAATTTCTTAAGAATTGGTTAGTCGATCATAGTGACGATTATCTCGAAGTTTTGGCGTTGATCGTCGATTCAGAAAATCAACTTTGGCGATACGCAGCAAAGATTTTCTCCTATGTCGAACGACGTTTAGAGCTGATAGAGATGATCAACGATCATCAAGGTCTCATCCCGTCTGCTGATGATCCGTCGGTTTTATCGAACGACGATTTGACCGATTTGATCGAAAATTACGATCGATTCGATACATTTGACGATCGTCAAGGTTCTTTAGCACTGATGTTGGTCACACGTTTTCACATGAGATTAATTTGTGAACCTTTCAATCTCAACAAAACTTTCGATGATAATCTCGAGAAATTCGTCGAAAATTTGAACAAAATCAAAAGATTTTCATCAAAATCCGGCATTCGTTTCATCAGTTCGATTTCTTGGCTCAAATTCTATGCCCAATGTTATGCGATTCTCTTAACGAAAAACTATCAATCGCCTCAATTTGAAGAAATCGATAAGATTTTGAACCGTGATGATTCGAAATTTGGTTCGACGATCAAATTGTTTATTGTTAAACAGTTGTGTCAATTGTCGAACTCATCGCTCGAAAAATTGAGAGACGTGATGGCAAATCAAACGATTTCGTGGATAAAACCAGTCATTGCGTTGCCACCCGGTAAAAAAACTCAAGAAATTCGACGAAAACTCATTTTACCAACGCCGTTATTCGAACATCAAGACGAATTTCGTCGAATTGATGAAATTTTAAGTCAAAAACCAACGGTCGATTCGTTGCGAACATTAATCACCGAATGTCGAACTCAACCAAAAACTGCGTATTGTTTTCTCATGTGGTTTGTTCATTTTTACGCTCGATTTTCTGATGAAAACGATTCGAAAACACCGTATCTTCAATGGATTCAAAAAGATTTGAACAACGAGATTCAACAAGCATTTCAACCAATTGGTTTTCATTATCTCGTTTTACTCGTGACGAATTTTAATAACGCGTCGTTTTTCTCGTTGAACGGCCAAATGACGTTTAACGACGTCCATTTTCGTCTCGTTTTGCTAAATTTATTCGCCATTCTTTTAGCTTTTCGTTCGACGTTACTTTTCGACAACAAAATGAAAATTGCCGCAAACTTCATCGAATTTCTTCAAAATTCAGTTTGTCTTCCGGGTCTTTTGCCTGACGATCCGATTGTTCGACAAATGATTCACGTTCGAAGCGAAGTGAAAGAACGTTTAGATTTAAATCAAATTCATCAGCCAGGAAAATTTATTTTTCAATGTTCACAAAATTGTCTCTACATGTTTTATTTTGTCAATTGTGGTGTTCCAGTCGATCGAAGTCATTGTCCAATTTGTCGATCTGAAATTGGTGCAGCATCTTACGGCGTTCTAATTCAACGAAATCCACCGCAAATAAAACGATCGATTGACGAGGCGTTTCAATTCATCGATGGATATTTAAACGATTATCAACACAAACCGAGATTCGGTTATCATCACATCAGTTTACCAAAGGACAGTCACATTGCTGAGAAATCGGAACATTTAAATCGACCGATTTCGTATCGTTTTATGCATTTTTTCACTCATGCAACGTTAGTTTTTGCTGATGAAATGAAACTTTTAGAAAACTTTCCTCGACCGTCGCATGACTTTTTTCTTCAACATGCTCAACGAGATTTTGAAATTCTCAATGAACAATTGGGAAAATCTGAACAGAATTTCATTTGGTTTTATAAAATTTTCAATCATTTGACCAACAAAGATTTTCAATTACGCCCGACTTTAAACACGAACGAAAAATTGATTCAATTTGAGAAAAATTTCGAAGAAAAACTTCTTCTTCCTCATATTCAATCGGTCGTCAACGAAGTGACGCAATACAAAACTCAATACGCTCAATGGATTCAATGTGAAAATGAAAAAGCAACGTTCGAACAACTCGTCGATGAAATGAATTTCGATGATTCGACTTATCCACTTTTAACATTTTTCAACAAAACGAACATTTATACGAAAAAACCGACCGATGAATTTTATATTCGTTTACAAACGATCGAATCAGCTGAAACAAAATATCCGGTCACATCGTTTTTAATGAAACGTTTGAATGATTTTAAGAATATTCAATATCTTTATCCGTTGATCACATTTACAAATTATTTGATCGAGAAATTTAATCATCGAATCAAACGAATCGACGCGTCACAATTCTCGATTCAACATTATATGACGCAAGATCAAGATCGTGATACGATGTTGAAACTTTACAATGACTTTGTTGATGCGTGGTACAAATTGACGTTGAACGAAGTTCGTTATGATTGTCAAACGCCACAGTTTCAAATCGATTGTAAAAAAGAAGATTTCGCTCAAAATAAGAAAATGGCGATGATTTTGTTAAATACGTCGAAAGATGAAAGTGGAATTCTTTTAGCTGCGTGTTTAAGAACAATTGGAGAATTACAAAACGATATCGTTCATTTTTTTCATCGAAAAATTCTTCGTCAAGATTCGTCTCAAAATCCAACATCACGACGAATTCCAATTCAATCGATTCGTGTCGAACATTTACTTCATCTCGATGAAATGATAATTCATCAAAAATTGATCACCGAAGCGTTGACGATCAATTATCAATACGGACAAAGTGAAGATTTGATATTCGATTATGAAGAAATTGAATTGACGTTGATAAACACGATTAGTTCGTTACCATTGATCAACACACAAGATTTTCATTGTCTCAATTATCAATTCGAATTTTATAGCGAAAATATGTCGTTAATCACCGATGTTCGAACACGAATAAAACAAAAAACATTGGGAGAAAACGAACGAAAAAAATTGAAAAATTTACTTTCAAGTTTAGCCAACGATAATCTTCTTCATTATTTGGGTTCGTTGGATTACGTTTTTACGTATCTTCGAAATCTTGACGATGATGACGAACGCACAAACAACGGTTCGTTAACAATTCAAACATTTGCTGAAAATTTTATTCAATCGAAAACGAATCTCAGCGATCACATTCTCGAACGTCAACCGTTCGCCGGAATTCATTTATGTTACATTATCGATCTTTATGAATTGATCGAAGAAAATGCATTTGATCGAGTGATTCGACCGTATGTAAACCCGAGTTTAGCCGAAGAATCGTTTCCTGAAGATCAACGAATTCGTTTGATCAATGATTTTTCTGAAATGACTTGGAAAAACAAACGAACAANTGAAAAACTTCGTTCGGTCGATCCGTGGATCGGAATTCTCAAACGTTTGATGATTCGAGTTTTATCGAATACGAGCATCAGTCTCGAGGTTGATATTCAATTGTATCTCGCACGAATGGATTTGTGGCCGGGAACGATCGATGTGAATGATGTTCAGAGTTTTAACGTCGATGAAGTGATTCTTCTTCAACACACTTACGTTCTTCTTCGAGGTTTAGAAAGAGAACAAACCGGTGAAAGTGCTGCTGCAACAGCAACGACAGTTCAATTACAAAATTCTCACACACAATCATTAGAAGCACAAACGTGGCACAATGACGATTTCAGTATGTCAACTCGACCGAGTCGAGCTTTAAGAAGTGATAAAACAAAAAAATTCCGTTAAAAGATCACTGAAAAATCTTTTCTCTTCTTCTTCTTCTTCTTCTTCATAATAATAAACAAGAGAAACATAAAAAAGAAAACAAAAATCATCGAATTTTGTTCGTCAAGTGACTTTTCAAAAAAACTGCTTAAGGTACGCAGTTTCTCGATCATCAACGTCTTTTTCTCCTCTGAACTGCACTTGTTTTCGTTTTGATTTTTTTTCGTAATAAAATGTTCGCTCAAGACGATCG
>JGI24214J29971_1005700_pt1 | contig 13657 bp, 20 predicted proteins | sample EnhBio_Anaerobic_3_FD_29971 | JGI IMG/M metagenome (IMG submission 29971)
ATTGAACAAAAAATCTCATGAATTAGGGATTAACTTTGGTCGATTAAAACGACCTTAAAACTTTCCAAAACTATCTTGGAAGTTTCTGGATCTTCTTACAAATGAATCCTGAATCTTTATCCTCTCAATTGGCTGCTGAAAAAAATACCACCAACATCAATATCTTTGCCAACGATTCTGATATAAGATTTATGATTCTTGGTAAAGAAAAAGAAGGAAAAGTAAATGTTGAACTCGACTGGACTCCTGAAATGCTTCGATCAACTAATGTTCTTCTCATCAAAAAGAACACATTCGCATTGGTTAAAGACATCACAATCTTTAAATTGTCAGAAATGATTCAAGTCATCAACTTAGACATGCAAAGCGAATCAGACCCATTGAACGTCTCTTATCAGTACATCAACAAACTGATGATGCCAATGCTTAATCTTTATAAGTCTGAAACATAAAAGACCAAGTCAACATCTGACAAAAATACTCTCAACAACATTATGAGAAAGGTCAACTAATTGAATTTCTCCATCTCACAATGCCAAGACATGGTCAATGTTCCATAAGTTAGACTCGAAATCAACCCAAAAGTTAAGGACATCATTGAGAAAAAGTAAGTGTAAAAATACAAATCGAATGCCGATTTAATCACTCCATAAGAGCTTCAAACAATTTGCGAGGATGTCGCCAAGTGGAATCGTGATATGGAATCTTTATTGAAAACTCAATTCGATCTCATCAACTCAACTTCTCTTCAAGAACAAGTTTACTGGAGCTCATACGTTGCTTCATTAAGAAACCTCGAAGCTCAAGTTTAAACTGAAGAAGCCCGCCTTCAAATTACAATTTTAAGAAACAAGAATCGTTTCCATTTCACAGCTTCATTCGATACAATCTATGCTAGTGTCAAAAAGACCCAATAAAAAGCTTCTGAGATCAATAATGTCTTTAAAGAAATGAAGTTGCAAGAATTGATGACTTCTCAAACTATTGAAGAATTGGCCAACTATCTTGGACCCATTTTAGCAACCTTGAAAAAGTTACAACAAAAAGAGTATGAAGTTAAAAGACAATATCAATTGGTTGAAGTTTTGAGTAAAGATATTGCAAACCAATTGCATAAAATTTTAAACAACGAAAACCTTATGTTCTGTAACTTTACTGATTTTAAGAATTGGTATGAGAAAACTTAAGCTATTTTCAAGCTCTTTTAAGACAGTGTTGGTACATCAATCACCCGTCAATCCACAACTGGCGCAACTTACAATCTCAACCGAGTCATTTCTTCAGCTGCAAATCAAACAAAGTTCGTTTATCATTATGTTCCTCTTAAGAAAAGATTGTAGCAACTTTTCCAAATTCGTGAGCTTTTCCAAAGACTCAAATCAGTTATCGAAGAAATCATTACAAAATCTACTGAAAAAGATTTCCTTACCACAAGTAATATTGAGTAAGGATACAACTTCTTCAAAGGAATTAATGTTCTTGATACCTCAAAATAAGGATAAAAGGAGTTGTCAATTGCTGAAAAAGAATTCTACAATCAAATCGATATCGCTGAAAACTTTATCACTAAAAAGTTAAAATAAAAACTTGGTTCAGCCTCAAATGCCAACGAAATGTTCAGAATTTTCTCCAAATTTACAGGATTATATTTCAGACCTAAAATAAAAAGTGCAATTGAAGAATATCAATCTCAACTTTTGAAAACCGTCAAGGATGGTATTAACTTACTTGATGCCAAATTTTTAAATTCTTACATTTAAACAGAAAACATAAAAATCTGTAATGTTCGTGATATACCTTCTAAAGCTGGGTCTGTAATTTGGGCTAAGCAAATTAAGAACAAATTGGAAAAGTATCAAGAAAGACTCAATCAAATTTTAATGGATAACTGGGCTGATCATCCTGAAGGAAAATAATGTAAACAAAGAATCGATGCTCTTTTGAAAAAAATCAACACTAACACTGACAATTTGATGAAAGATTGGGACAAGTAAACAATGGGTGTTCTCAGATCAACTGAAATCAACAAAAAGACCTTATTCAAACTTATTAAAAAGAATAAGTATGAAGTCGCAGTCAATTTTGATCCAAAGCATATCAGTTTAATCAAAGAAATTAAGAGCTTTGAGTCTATTCAACCTAAAAAATCATCTGTTATTTTCACAGGACGTAACCTTATTGAATTTTACCCTTTCATCGTCTCACTTCAAGAATCTATCAGATCATATCATCAAGTTAGTGCTAAAATTGATTAAAAGGTGCTTAAGTTGGTCGCTGAGAAAAAGAAAGCTGTCATGATGTGTATTGAAGAAGGTTTCAGAACAGTTTGGAATGAAAATAATCGTAACGTCGAGAGGTACACAAGAAATCTCGCTGAAGTTGTTTTGTAACTTCAAGAAATTCAATCTTTAGTCAGTTAAAAATATGAGACAATCATCACCACAATCCAATCTTTGTCGACCTGTCCATTGAAAGAGTAAACTTTGAATGAAAAGCTTAAAGTCATTCAAGAAATCATTGATGACTTCAGTAAAAAGGAAGTTTCTAATCTTCATATTTGGGTGCCAGAATTAAACTAACAATTGGAAGTTATTTTTGCTAAACGTTTGGATGTTTTGATTAAGGAATGGTTAAGAGAATTTGTTAAGTTCCATGAACTTGAAGATGGTACTGGTGCTAAATGGATTGAGTAAGGTATGAGACATGAAATTAAGTCAGAAAACAATGTCTTTTACTTAGATCCACCACTTGAACATGCTAAATTCTGTTGGTTACAAGAATTCCACAGTATTTGTGGTATTATCTGTTCTCTTTCAAGACTTCAAGCTAACAAGTATGAAACTTCTTTGATGGTTAAGAAAGAGAGAGGAGAAGTCAATTATGATGACGTTTTGTTCAAAATTCCAGGAGAAACTTTATAAAATGCTTATAAAGATATCTTTTCAGTTTTCAAGGAAGCTGAAGACTATATTAAAATCTGGTTCAATTACGAAGCTCTTTGGATTATTGACTCTAAAAAGATTTATGATAAGTTAGGAGATGATATTAACAAATGGCAAACTTTATTGAATTAAATCAGATAAAACAGAAAAACTTTCGATAACAGTCAAACTGAAAAATATTTTGGTCCAATCATCATCGATTATAGACTTGTTTTGAACAGAATTAACACCAAATATGACAGTTGGCATACCGAAATTTTAGGACATTTCGGATAAAAATTCGGAGAAACACTCAAAACTTTCTTCAATAATCTTCAACTTTCTAAGACTAAATTGTAAAAAATTGACTTCAAAAATGTTACTGCCGATATTGTTGATATGGTCAATGATTATCAAACCATTAAGAAAAAATACATTTAATGGGCAAAGTAAGTTGAAAAGTTTGATTCATCAAATAAACTTTTGGAAAGACAAAGATATAAATATCCAACTGATTGGTTAGAACTTGAAAAGGTTATGATTGAATGGTCAAATTTAAAGCAAATTTATACAAGAAAAACCTCACAACTTGATAGTTAAATGGGTAGACTTCAATAAAGAGTCGTTAATGACGAAAAAAATCTTAACAACCAAATTTCTTAAATCTAAGCTGTGTGGAACAGATAAAAACCAAGCAGCAATGCTGATATTACACCAAGAGATGCTTTGAACATTTTAGACATGTTAAATGCCAGAATTAATAACGTTTATGAAAACTGGAACAAATGCTGTCAAGCCAAGGAATTATTAGGCCTTCAGCCAGGAGATACTCAAAAACTTGAGAATTTGAGAGAAGACATTGAACATTTAAGAGAAGTCTGGAATCATTTATTGACCATTTGGCAACCATATGAAAATTTGAGAGATATTTTGATTACTGCTGTAACAAAAGGAAAAGTTGCTTAAATTTAAAATTAAGTTTTAAAGGAACTCAACAAAACACCAACTAAATTAAAATCTAATGAACCATACGAAATGATGAAGGCTAAAGTCAACAAACCAGGAGGAACTTATTATTTGATGAACAAAAAGATCCTTTAACTCAAGTAAGAGTGTGTTAAGCCTCGTCATTGGAAAATGCTCCTTTCAAAATTACGCATTCAAGCCACTCAAAACGAAATTACCTTCGGTATGTTATGGAAAGCTGATTTAAATCGTAATGAAACTACTTTCCGTGATATTATGTCCATTGCTACTGGTTAAGGTGTTTTAGAAAGAATGTTGCAAGTTATTAAGGACAGATGGATTCCAAAAGATTTTGAACTTGTCAGATATCAAGGCAAATGCAATCTTATCAAAGGTTGGGATGAATTGTTCGAAGAGCTTGATGAAGACTTAAACAACTTATCAAGTATGAAACTCTCCCAATATTACAAAACCTTTGAAGAATAAATAGCTCAATGGGATGATAAACTCCAAAAACTTAGAATTATCCTTGATGTCTGGATTTAAGTCCAAAGAAAATGGGTTTACTTGGAAAGCATTTTCCTCGGATCATCTTAAATCAAAGAAATGCTTATCAATGAATACACAAGATTTAAAGGTATTGATTCTGAGTTCACCTCTTTGATGAAAAAGGTCACTTCAAAACCAAACGTTATTTAAACCATGTCAATTCAAGGTCTTCAAAAGACTCTATAAAGACTCAGCGATATGCTTGCTAATATCCAAAAAGCTTTGGGTGATTATTTGGAAACTCAAAGAGCCGCATTTGCCAGATTCTATTTCATCGGAGACTAAGATTTGCTTTAAATTATTGGTAATAGCAAGGATGTTGCTATCGTTCAAAGACACTTTACAAAGATGTATGCTGGTATTACATCTTTAGCAAATGAGAAAACTGACGGTAACGATTACATTCTTAAAATGTCAAGTCGTGAAGGTTAAGTCGTAAACTTTAAGAAACATGTTTGCATTACTGAAGATCCAAAGATCAATGTTTGGTTGACAAAAGTTGATAATGAAATGAGATTTTCACTTGCATCATATTTGGAATCAGTTATGGGATAAATCACTGCTGTTGAAGAAGATAGTGAAAAATCAATGAATGAAGAACTCCTTAAAATTATTGAAAAGAATCCTGCACAAGTTGTGTTACTTGGTCTTCAAACTTTATGGAGCAAAAAAGTTGAAGACGCTTTGATTAATGGCGGTGGATAACAATTAAAAGCTGTTGAAGCTTATGTTATGAATTTCTTATCCGTTCTTGCCGTCAATGTCGTTGCTGATCTAAAGAAAGATTTGCGTCAAAAATTTGAACAAGCTATCACTGATTTCGTCCATCAACGTGATGTTATTCGTAAACTTTATAACAACAATGTTACTTCAAACAAGAGTTTCGCTTGGCTTTACTTTATGAGAATGATTTATTATCCAAAAGAAGCTGATACATTGAAAAAACTCTCCATTCAAATGGCTAATGCTAATTTCCATTATGGTTTCGAATATTTGGGAGTTGGATAAAAATTGGTTCAAACGCCATTGACTGACAGATGCTTCTTAACATTGACACAAGCCTTACATTTAAGAATGGGTGGTGCACCATTTGGTCCGGCTGGTACTGGTAAAACTTAATCAGTTAAAGCTCTCGGCTCCCAACTTGGTTACTTTGTCTTAGTCTTTAATTGTGATTAGACTTTTGATTTCCATGCCATGGGAAGAATCTTTATCGGTTTATGTCAAGTAGGTGCTTGGGGATGTTTCGATGAGTTTAATAGACTTGAAGAAAGAATGCTGTCAGCCTGTTCCCAACAAATCCTCGTGATTCAAACAGGTCTTAGAGAGAGACAAAATAAAATTGAACTGATGGGTAAAGATGTCAAACTTAATCCCACCGTTGGTTCATTTGTAACAATGAATCCTGGTTACGCTGGTAGATCCAATCTTCCTTAAAACTTAAAGCAACTTTTCAGACAAATGGCTATGGTTAAACCTGATAGATAATTGATTGCCCAAGTTATGCTTTATTCTCAAGGATATAAGACTGCTTAACAATTAGCAGGAAAAATCGTTTCTTTGTTTGAACTTTGTAATGATCAACTTTCATCACAACCTCATTATGATTTTGGTTTGAGAGCCTTAAAGAGTGTCTTAGTCAGTGCTGGTAACATGAAGAGAGAATAAATTGGAAACTTAAAGAAACAAGGAAAAGATGCAAACGCTATTGAAGGAAGATAACTTCAAGAATTTGAACAGAAGATCTTACTTCGTTCAGTTTGCGAAACTTTGGTCCCTAAACTTATTGCTGAAGATATTCCCTTACTTTCAAACTTGTTACAAGGTGTCTTCCCAGGATCTTCAATTCCTACTATCAAATAGCCCGAACTAAGAGAAAATATCATTAGAGTCGCAAAGAAAATGCTCCTTTAACCTGAAGAATCTTTCATCGAAAAAGTTCTTCAATTATTCCAAATTCAAAGACTTCATCACGGTTTAATGATGGTTGGTCCATCGGGCTGTGGTAAATCTAAAGCTTGGCAAGTATTGATTAGTGCTCTTGAAAGAACTGATAAAATTAAAGGATAAAGTTACGTTATTGATCCAAAAGCTATTACCAAGGATGAATTATATGGAAAATTAGACAATACCACATTAGAATGGACTGATGGTGTCTTTACTGGAGTCTTACGTAAAATTACAGAAAATCAACGTGGTGAATCATCAAAGCGTCATTGGATTATTTTCGACGGTGATGTTGACCCAGAATGGGCTTAAAATCTCAATTCAGTTCTTGATGACAATAAACTTCTCACTTTATCAAACGGTGAAAGAATTCAAATTCCACCAAACGTTCGTATCATGTTTGAGGTTGAGACATTGAAATACGCAACATTGGCAACAGTAAGTCGTTGCGGTATGGTCTGGTTCTCTGAGTAAGTCATCTCACCAAAGATGATTTTCAACAATTATTTGGAAAGATTGAAACAAGAAGATTATGATAAACTTCCTAAATAATCCAGTGATGGTGGATAATAAAGTAATGCTGATAAAATTACTCCATAATCAATCATCAGATAAAGATGTGTACAGGCAATTTAATTCCTATTCAAAGGTTAAAACTCATTTGCTGAAGAGTGTTTAAAAATTGCTGTTACGATTCCTCATGTTATGGAGTTTACAGTCATTAGAGTTGTTGAAGCTATGATGGCATTAATCAGAAAAGGTATCTCAAATGTTCTTTAATACAATGATAGCCATCCGTAAATTCCTCTTGAAGATTAAATCCTTGTAAAGTACATGCGTAAATGGACCATTCAAAGTGTCATGTGGGGTGTTGCTGGTTCTGCTACTTTAATGAATCGAGGCGAATTTTCTAAAAAACTCACTGATATCATTCCCACTCATGAAATTCCACTTCCACCAATGCTTGGACAAGTCTAAGGAATGACTGGAACTCCTTACATCTTTATTGATTATTAAGTCAGAATTTAAGATGGTGAATGGTATTTATGGAAAAAGAAAGTTCCAACTGTCGATATCGATCCTCAAAAAGTCACCGATGCTGATGTTATTATTCCAACAGTTGATACCTTGAGACATCAAGAAATTCTCTGCTCTTGGCTTTCAGAACACAGACCATTCTTATTGTGTGGTCCACCAGGTTCTGGTAAAACTATGACCCTCATGTCAACTCTTAAAGCTCTTCCATAATTTGAAATGATCTTCGTCAATTTCTCCTCAGGAACAAGCCCAAGTCTTATCATGAAACAATTCGAGCATTATTGTGAGTATGTAAAGACTGTCAATGGTATAATTTTGAGACCAAAACAACCAAGCAAATGGTTGGTTGTCTTTTGTGACGAAATCAACTTGCCAGATTCAGATAAGTATGGAACTATGACTGTCATTACTTTCTTAAGACAATTGACATAACAACATGGATTCTGGAGAACTTCAGACAGACAATGGATTTCTTTAGAAAGAATTCAATTCGTAGGAGCTTGCAATCCACCAACTGATATTGGTCGTAAACCACTTAATCCAAGATTCTTGCGTCATTGCCCATTAATTTTAGTTGACTTCCCAGGTTTTGACTCATTGAAACAAATTTTCGGTACTTTCAACAAAGCAATGCTAAAGAGAAGCGTTAATCTTCGTCAAAATTCATAATATTTGACCAACGCTATGGTCGAATTTTACACTGAGTCTCAAAAACATTTCACATCCGACAATCAACCTCATTATATTTATTCGCCAAGAGAACTTACAAGATGGAAATATGCCATTAATGAGGCTATCGAAACTATCGATACTTTGGAGGATTTGGTCAGATTATGGGCCCATGAAGCTATGAGATTGTTCCAGGACAGATTAGTTTTGGAAGAATAAAAACAATGGTGTGAACGTCTTATTGATGAAGTAGCTTTTAAACACTTCCCATCTCTTAATAATCAAGCCCTCTAACGTCCAATTTTGTTCACAAATTATTTGACCAAAAACTATGTTTCAGTTGATAAAAACTAACTTAAACGATACATTGAAGCCAGACTTAAAATCTTCTATGAATAACAACTCAACGTACCCATCGTCGTTTTTGATTAAGTTTTGGAACATATCCTTAGAATTGACAGAGTTTTGAGACAACCTTTAGGACATTGTCTTTTAGTCGGAGCCAGTGGTGTAGGTAAAACCACCTTAAGTAGATTCGTTTCTTGGATGAACAATATTTCTGTCTTCCAAATTAAAGCAGGCAGAAACTATTCGCTTCACGATTTTGATGAAGATCTCAGAAGTGTTATGAAAAGAGCCGGTATCAAACAAGAAAAAATCTGTTTCATTTTCGACGAATCAAACTGCTTATCACCTGCCTTCTTAGAAAAAATGAACGCCTTACTCGCTTCAGGATAAATTCCAGGTCTTTTCGAAGGATAAGAGTACATGTTATTATTATCACAATTTAAGGAAAGCAACTCCAAAGGTGTTTCATCTGATGAAGAAATTTACAAATCTTTTATTAAGAACGTCCAAAGAAACTTACACGTCGTTTTCACAATGAATCCTAACAATCCAGATTTCTCAAACAGAACTGCTTCTTCTCCTGCCTTGTTCAATCGTTGTGTTATTGATTGGTTCGGAGACTGGTCTTAATAAGGTTTGGTTCAAGTTGCTAAGGAATTTACTATGGTGATTGATCCCGTCATGGAATCATTTGAAGTTAAAATTGAGTAAGATGAAGCCAGGCATCAAGTTGTTATCCACACTATCGTTGGAATCCATAATACAGTCATTTAACTCAACAAAAGATTGGCTAAAAGTGCTAAAAAGTTTAATTACATCACTCCAAGAGATTTCCTTGATTTCATCAAACACTTTGTTGAACTTTACAATGAAAAGAAGTCACTTCTTGAAGATCAACAATTCCATTTGAATGTTGGTTTGGATAAGTTGAAATTAACAGAATCTCAAGTTTTAGAAATGCAAGGAAGCCTTGATTAAAAGAGAAGATAACTTGGGCAAAAAGAAAAAGAAGCCAGTCAAAAGATGACATTAATTGTTCAATAAAAGACTAAAGCTAAAGAAAAACAATAAGAAAGTGCCAAGCTCAAAGTCGTTTTAGAAGCTAAAACAGTTTAAATTTCTGAAAAGAAAGTCGTTGTAGAGGCTGATTTAGCTAAAGCTCTCCCAGCTTTGTAAGCAGCCAAAGAAAATGTCGCTAACATCAGCAAAGCAGATTTAGACTTTATTAAAGCCTTGGCCAAGCCTCATGCTAATATTGTATTGGCTATGAAACCTGTTTATCATATGTGCACAAAGACTTTCAAAGGATAGGTTGAATGGAAAGATATCAAAGCTTTTATGATGAAAGACTTTATCAAGCAGGTTCAAGATCTTAATGCCAATGATATTCCAAACAGTGTGAAGAAGGCTGTCTTAGATAAATACATTCATTCACCTGAATGGAAAATTCCTGATATTTCAAACACATCAAAAGCCGCAGGAGCTCTTGCTTCCTGGGCTGAAAGTCAACTTTCCTACGCTGATATTTTGACACGAGTTGACCCAATGAAAAAGGAAATTGAAAAGCTTGAATAATAAGGATTACGTCTTGAAAAGCAAGCTGGTGAACTGGCTCAAACAATCGATGATCTTGAAAAGCGTACTAAACAACTCGAACAAGAGTATGAAAACTTAATCAAATAAAAGCAAGAAATCGTCACAGATATGGCAAAAGTTGAGGATAAGGTTAATAGAAGCAAGAACTTGTTGGATAACTTGTCATCTTAAAAAACTCGTTGGTAATAAACATCACAATCTTTCAAGTCTCAACTGGCATCAATGTTGGGTGATGTCTTTTTATCAAGTGCCTTTTTGGCATATATCGGATTTTTCGATCATTATTATAGAAAGTTATTAGTAGGTGTTTGGAAGAATCTCCTTCAAGGAAAGAAAATTAAATTCAGAGATTAATTGGCAATGATTTAATTCTTGTCATCTCCAAGTGAAAGATTGATCTGGAGATCACACAAACTCCCATCAGATGACTTATGTACTGAAAACGCCATCATTATGAAACGTTATCACAAATATCCTTTGATTATTGATCCATCTGGACAAGCTATTGAGTATTTGACTTCATTAATGAACGATAAAAGTTATATTTTGTCATCATTTGCCGATGATGCCTTCTTGAAAAACTTAGAAAAGTCATTAAGATTCGGACGACCACTCATCGTTCAAGACGTTGAAAAGATTGAACCTATTTTGAACTCAGTTTTGAATAAATAAGTTTACAAGACAGGAGGTATGGTTTTGATTAGAGTCGGTGATCAATAAATCGATTTTAATCCTAACTTCTCCATGTACATGATCACAAGAAACAGTAACGCCAGATTTACACCTGATCTTTGTTCAAGAGTTACATTCGTCAACTTTACCATCACTTCATCTTCACTTGAAGATCAATGCTTAAATATTTTCCTTAAGAACGAAAGACCTGACGTTGAAGAAAAAAGGTTGAGTTTGATGAAGATTCAAGGAGAGTATATCGTTAGATTGAGATAACTTGAAGATTCCCTCTTGGATGCCTTAAGCAATGTCCAAGGTTCTATTTTAGAAAGTTAAAGTGTCATTTCAACCTTGTAAAAATTGAAAACTGAAGCCAGCAAAATTACTGAAGAAATGAAGAAATCAGACGACATTATGGAATAAGTTGAAAACGTTACTCGAGGATATAAACCTATTGCCGAAGCTTCAAGCAAAATTTACTTTACTTTGGAATCAATGTCAAACTTACATTATTTGTACGAATACAGTTTGAACTTCTTTATGGATACTATCATGAAATTGTTAGAAAATGATGAGAAATTAAAGAAAATCGACAAGAAAGAATATGAATCAAGAAAAGAATGTATTTACAACTCATTGTTTGAAAAGATTTTCCTCAGAATGGCCAATTCTTTATTGTCAAAGGACTTGATCATTTTCTGTCTCAAACTAGTATCAATCAAACTCTCTGAATAAAACAAAAAACTTTTCGAGTTCTTAATTAAACCTTCAACCATTTTAACCACCAGATTATCAAAGACTTTACTTAATGGTGAATTAGTTGAAGAACAATTAAAACAAATTGAAGAATTATAAGAGCATCCTGTGTTCTCATCTTTATCTCAATAATTGTAAGAAAATCATGAACAATTCTACTAATTTTTACACTCAGCCACACCTGAGCAAGTTATCCCTAAACTTAAGCAATAAGTCAAGGACAGTGTCGGTAAACAAATTGTTAACTTAATATTGATGAAGACTTTACGTCCTGATAAGTTTAATCCAATTGCCTATCAACTTGTTCAAAGTGTTCTTGGACCAGAATGTCGTGACGACTATACTATTGAGTTAAAGAGTGCTGTTCATTCATGCAAGTCTAAAGAACCTATTCTTTTATCAAGTGCTCCTGGATTTGATCCCAGCTTTAAAATCGAACAATTGAGTAAAGAAACTTCAAATAAATTAATTTCCGTTGCCATCGGTAGTCCTGAAGGTTTCGACTTGGCTGATAAAGCCATCAAAGAAGGCGTTAAGAACGGTACTTGGATCATGCTCAAAAATGTTCATTTGGCTCCATCTTGGTTGTCATAATTGGAAAAGAAAATCCACGTTCTAAATCCACATGTAAACTTCAGATTGTTCCTCACAGCTGAATTCTCACCTAAAATTCCATCAACTTTGATTCGTCAGTCATATAAATTAGTTTTCGAACCAGCATCTGGTATCAAAGCTTCATTGATGAGAACTTACAAGACAGTTTTGACTCCAGCGAGATGTGATAAGGCACCAGTTTAAAGAAGCAGACTCCACTTCTTACTCGGTTGGTTACACGCTGTTATTCTTGAAAGATTGAGATACATTCCAGTCGGATGGACCAAGGTTTATGAATTTAACGAAGCCGATCAAAGATGTGCTCTTGACTTGATTGATGAATACATTGATGCTTTGGGAACTAGAAACAATGTTGACATTGATAAAATTCCATGGGATGCTTTCAGAACCATTTTGATTGAAAACCTTTATGGTGGTAAGATCGATAATGAGTATGACAGCAAGATTTTAATCTCTCTTGTTGAAAAATTCTTCAAACCTGAATCATTTGATTCATCATACCCATTATTTGATGTTGAAGATGAAAAAATCGTACCTTTAAAAATGCCAGATGGAATCAGATACAGTCAATTCTTATCATGGGTTGAAAGACTTCCTGACTCTGAATCTCCAACTTGGAGTGGACTCCCATTAAATGTTGAAAAGATCTTAAAATCCTAACAAACATCAAGAACAGTCCATAAGCTTTACAAATTACAAGATGTTAATGAAGAACAAGTCACTTTGGAAAAGAAATCTGAATAAAAACAAGGAAAACAACTTAAATGGTTGTCATAAGTCAATGAAAAAGTTATTCAATTTATGAAAATTTTACCCAAAGAACTCAAGGGACTTGAAAGAACTGAGTAATCGATGAACAATCCTCTTTTCAGATTTTTGGAACGTTAAGTCACTGTAGCCACAAAGTTATTGAATACCATTAACAAGAATTGCGTCGATATCGTTGATATGTGTCAAGGAAAGACTTTAGCCACTAATCTTTTACGTTAACTTTGTAAAGATATTCACTCTGATACAATTCCAAAATCATGGACAAGCTTTACTATCGATCCAACTACCAACCTTACCAATTACGTTTTGGATTTACAAAAGAGATTTGAACAGTTCTAGAAATTAATGCATACTCCAAGCTATCATACGACTGGTGTATGGTTCGGTGGATTGTTGTTCCCTGAAGCTTACATGACAGCAACAAGACAATTTATCGCTCAAAGAAACGGATGGTCTTTGTAAGAGCTTCAATTGAGTATTGAGAGATACAATGGACAAGAAATTGATTAAGAATCCTTCTTGATCACTGGATTAAGAATCGAAGGTGGTAATTGGTCAGCAAGCAATGAAATTAAACCAATCGGAGAGAAGGAGTAAATTGGTAAGAGCTTGCCAACAATGTTGATGATGTGGAAGAAAGTAGAAAGCAAGGTATTGGAAAGCGATGAGATGATGATTCCAGTTTATTTGAACAGAACAAGAAAGAATCTTATTATGAGTTTGAGAGTCAAGTGTGGAAAGAATAAAACCACTCTTTATCAAAAGGGTATTTCCATCATCGGATGGACAATTTGATCCTCAATAACACA